>Ga0209426_1000962_pt1 | contig 21705 bp, 20 predicted proteins | sample Deesub1362B_J571_FD_187697 | JGI IMG/M metagenome (GOLD analysis project Ga0209426, IMG submission 187697) | Deep oceanic, basalt-hosted subsurface ecosystem from Juan de Fuca Ridge flank, Pacific Ocean, CORK Borehole 1362B_J2.571 (SPAdes)... ...
ACATTTTGGCGTCCCGGACTTAGTCGAGAATCTGGCGATTCTCTCCTCCCGCCCGGTCCACCATTTTCATAGTGTCCCGTGCTAAGTCGGAAATCAGGGATTTCCTCCTCCCGCCCGGTCCACCACTTTCGTGGCGTTCTGGAGACTAGTGCAGAAATGGAGGGTTTATGTCCCACCTACACTCGTAGCTGAATGGACGCGGAGACCGCAAAATTAGACCTGAGCGTGCGCCGGCGGTGCGGTGTTCACACAAGACGTTCGGGGCAGATGCTCCTCCTGGAGCAGCCGGCGCACTTCCCGGCCCTGCGGTGGTTCCTGTGCACCTCCCCGCCGGCCATCGCCCTGCGGATCTCCGCCGCCTTCTCAAGCACCAGACGCTTCATCTCCTCGGTGTACTCTATCCTGTAAACGGCTTTCTCGTACCGGAGTATGCCGAAGGGTGGGGGTGTGCCGTAGTTCTCCTCCACGAGGAGGCAGTAGGCCATGAGCTGCATGATGTGGGAGAAGAGCGGTCCGCGCGGCGTCCTGCCTGTTTTTATCTCAACGGGTATGAAGTACCCGTCCTCCCTGATTATGGCGTCTGGTCTCCCGGATATTCCATATCTCTTTGAATAGAGGGTTTTCATCTCCTCCATATCCACGTACTCAACGTCATCCAGATGAATGCCCAGAAGGTTCTCTTCCTTTTCCTTGTGACGTTCGTGCATAACTGTTAGGTAGAAAAAGAGGTTCGCGGACAGCAGCCAGAAAATGGCGGATATCTGGAACGCGTAGGCGAGTGTGTAGTTCGGTGCGAAGAATATTGCCAGAGCGAACACCACAAGGGTTGTGGATATCATGGATAGCCAGAGCATGAGGCGTTCCACGGAAATGTTGCGTATCCTTTGGACCTTCTCGGATATCAGCAGGAGGTACACCGAGAGCCATGCGGAGCCGAGTCCCCCGAGGAGGAGTATGCGTGCGAGAAAACTCTCGCTCATGGCGAACATCACGGCTGTTATGGAGAGATAGATGGCCGCTATGGCGTAGTAGAACGCTCTTCTCTCCGCCCTCCTCTCCTTCCGCAATATCTTCCTTATGAGTGAGAGCTTCCTCTCCCTTTCCCTGTGCTTTACCTCCCCCTCTCTCAACTTCTCGCTCTCATCGCCCCCTATGTGGGAGAGGTACCAGCTGAGCGGACAGTACGAATACTTCTCTATGTCCCCCGCGGAAATGTATTTCTCCTTCACCGTGAAAAATTTATGGATTAATTGGTACTTAAACCTTTCAGAAGACCCCCTCAAACTCCTGCTGGATCTCTATCATCACGTCGTCCAGCACCTCGTCAAAGGAGGACCCCTTGTACTCTCTCACCCCTCCAAGCGGACTGCGGAGCCGCACCACATATATGCCATCATCGGTCACCATGAACTCTATGCTGCAGAGGAGTTCCTCCATACTCCACCACCGGAGGGCGCTATGATAACTTTTCTATTTAAGAGTTGTGGTGCATTCGCGGAGTTCCACAACCACCGCAAAGGGGAAATATGAGCATGAATGGAGGTGAAATTATGAACCGAACGGGGCACATCGGCTTTGGCCTTCTCACGCTCGGCGCCTTCGTCTACGTGGCGGGCACGCGTTACTTTGAGGGGCATTTCTGGGACATCACCCTCGCCTATCTGCTCCTCAGCGTTGCCCCCGATGTGGACATCGTTCTCGGGCTCAGACACAGGGGCGGAACACACACCATCGCCGGGGCTGTGATATTCGGCGTTCTGACCTCCATAGCGCTCAACCATCTGTGGGCCATCTCTTACATCACTGGCTTCGCGGTGGGGTTCTCCGCGACTTTTCTTCACATCCTGCTCGACCTGACGAACTACATGGGGTTCCGTCCCTTCTACCCGGTATCGCGCAGGAGATTGGCCCTCCGCCTTGTCAGGTCGAATAACCTCGCTGCGAATACCGCTCTGCTCCTTTCCGGTGCCTTTGCCTTTTACCACGCGGTGCACTTCCACAGCATTCCTCTTCCGGGTATATGACATGGGGCCCGTCGGAAAAAGATTTTTACCTCCCCGGTCATGGCCTCACGGGGCCGTGGTGGCCGAGCGGACCAAGGCGCCGGCCTTGAGAGCCGGTGGGCTCTGCCCGCGGGAGTTCAAATCTCCCCCACGGCGCCACCATTTTTTAAGTATTCACCTGCCCATGAACCCGCATGTCCCGCGATTGGGCACTTGTCACGGGCGCCTCGCGTGGGATAGGGTACGAGATATGCAGGGTTCTTGCCCGGCGGGGCCATCCACTGATAATGGTCGCGAGGAGCGAAGACATGCTGAAGAGGGCTTCGTCCTCGATCAGACACGAACACGCCGTTGAAACTGTTCCAATAGTCGCGGACCTCTCCGACGTTGAGAGCATCCGCACTCTCTGGAACCGCGCGGTGGAAGTCGGGGAAATAGATGTGCTCGTGAATAACGCGGGATACGGAATGGCCGGTCCATTTCATGCCACCTCCCCGGAGGAGACAATCCGCATGGCGATGACGCACGTGCTCGCGACCACCTGTCTCACGCGGCTGGCACTCCCGAGCATGCTGAAGAGGAGACGAGGCTGGATACTGAACGTCGCCTCCACCGCCGCGTTTCAGCCCCTTCCGGGGATGGCCGCCTACGCGGCGGCGAAGGCGTATGTGCTCCATCTCTCCGAAGCGCTCAGCCGCGAGGTGAGGGGTACGGGCGTCACAGTCACCTGCATCGCACCGGGTCCGGTGCGCACCGACTTCTTCCGCACCGCCGGGATGAGAACCCCGCGAGGAGCCATGGACCCGGCCCGCGTGGCAGAAATCGCTGTCAGGGCGATGATGAGGGGGAAGAGAGTCGTGGTGCCGGGTCCATGGAACGCCGCGGTGGCATATCTGGCCCGCATAATGCCCCGTGGAATTGTGCTGCGTGTGGGGGAGATGATCACAAAGAGGTGGCTCAGACGATCACGCGCATCCACGCGCCGCGACGGAAGATGAGATACATCATGAAGGCGCGGATGAACGTCTCCGCCACCATCCCGAGCCATATGCCGAGGACCCCCATGCCGAGAGGGAACGCCAGCGCATACGCGATTCCCAGACGCACGACGAGTAAGCCGAAGGCGTTCACCAGCATGGGAGCGGTCGTGTAACCGGCACCTCTCATCCCGCCGGCCAGAGTGAAGAGCGCTCCCAGCGCCGGCTCGGTGAACCCCATGAGAAAGAGGTACAGGGACGCCTGCTCTATTATCTCGGGGTCGGACGTGAACGCGGAGGCGATCTGCCTTGGAAACAGTATGAGTATCAGCCCCACAAACCCCATGAGAAGGGCGCACTGCCTGGTGGCCACCACGGCCGCCTTCCTGGCGGTCTCCGGTTCACGGGCGCCGAGGTGCTGTCCCACGAGGGTCGTTGCGGCGATGGAAAATCCCAGTCCGGGGAGATATGCAAACCCCTCCGCCCTCAGACCCACCTGAAAGCCGGAGTAGGCCGTGCTGCCGAACTGGAGGATGAGCCCCGTGTAGAATATGGCAGCGATGCTCCACATCCCGCGCTCTATACCGGCGGGGATGCCTATGCGGAACATCTTCCAGATCACATCCCTCTGAACGGGTTTTCGGGAGAGCAGGGACGGCGAGATGATGAGGCGCCCTCTGCGCTGGAGGAGGAGGTACATGACGGCGCCCACGAGGTACGATGTGCCCGTGGCGAGCCCGGCGCCGAAAACGCCGAGTTCCGGCATGCCGAAGTTCCCGAATATTAGGGCGTAGTTCATCGCCACGTTGTAGACGTTTGAGACGAGGTCAACGTACATGGGCGTTTTGGTATCCCCCGCGGCTCTTATGCTGGAGTGGTACACCGTGATAAAGACGCCGAGGGGGTAGAAGGCGAAAACGCCCATGGCGTAGTTCTGCGTCCCCGCTATCACGGCCGCATCCGCTCCCAGCAGTGCGGGCAGCGTCCAGCCGAAGAACACGCCGAAAACAGATATGGGGATGGACAGGAGCGTGAGGAGCACGTAGATGTTCTCAAAGGTGTACCTCGCATCCCCGTACCGTCCCTCGCCCCACCTCCTCGCGATCATGGCCACCGCGCCCGTTGAGAGCCCCATCACCAGGGGGAAGAACAGAAAGTACAGCATCGCTCCCAGCCCGGCAGCGCTTATGCTGACCGATGCGGGTGGATATCGGCCGAGCATCATGGTGTCCGCCACGCTGCGTAGCGTGAACAGGAGGTTTGAGACGACCGCTGGGACCGCGAGGCGCAGGACGGACCTCTCCAGCGTTTGCACGCGGATGCATAAGTTGGAGATTACTTAAAGGTTGCCGGGGGCAAAAAATATAACCCCTTTAGAGTTAGGTATCCCGTGTACTACCTGAAACCCTTTGACCCCTGGGGCTTCCCGCTGTGCACCTGCCCGCCCAAGTACTCGCTCGACCCCTACACGGGATGCGGGCACGGGTGCCTCTACTGCTACGCCTCATCCTACGTGAAGGAGTTCCGAAGGGTCAGACCGAAAAGGGACTTTCTCCGGCTGCTTGAGAGGGATCTCAGACGGCTTACGGTGAAGAGATACGTGACGATGAGCAACAGTTCGGACCCCTACCCGGGGATGGAGAGGGACCTCAGGATCACCAGGGGCGCGCTGGCCCTTCTCAAACGCCACGAGGTGCCCGTCATGGTGGTCACGAAGTCGGACCTCGTGGAGAGAGATGCGGACCTGCTGTCGGAGATGAACGCTGTTGTCTGCATAACCGTGACGACGCTCGATGAGGATACCGCGGCCCGGCTTGAACCCAGTGCCCCTCCCCCGGAGAGGAGGGTGGAGGCGATGGCGCATCTCCACGAACGGGGCATACCTGTCGTGGCCAGGATAGACCCCATTATACCGGGCATAAATGAAGACGTAGCAGAGGTGATACGTGCGGTGGCGAGCGCAGGTGCGTCCCACGTGGTCTTCTCCACCTACAAGGCGAAGGGGGACAACTTCCGGAGGATGTGCAGCGCCTTCCCCGAACTGCAGGAGATGTGGATGGACCTGTACTGCAGGCGCGGGGAGGTGGTCAGAGGTGTGAGGTACCTCCCGCTGGAGATGCGGACGGAGATTCTCTCCTGGGCCGTATCCATCGCCAAGGGCTGTGGTATGACCGCCGGGTTGTGCCGGGAGGGACTGCCCTTCCCCGCGCCGTCCTGCGACGGGTCGCACCTCCTCTTCTACCCGCCCTGATCACCTGATCCAGCCGTGGACGAACTCGCGGGCCGGTTTGCGCGCCGGCGGTTCGGGCACGTGCGCGGGGTATCCGAGGGGTGTGACGGTCGCCACGTAATGGTTCTGCGGTATGCCCAGCAGTTCCTTCACCTCCGGGCGGTCCATGGCGGCTATCCAGCAGGTGCCGAGCCCGTACGTCCACGCCGCGAGCATGAAGTGGTAGGCCGCTATGCACGCGTCGTCCACGTGCCTCCTGGAGAGCGAGGGGTCCGAGCAGATGGCCACCGCCATGGGTGCGGCCCCTATGGGGCGGCTGTAGGGGAGGCGCAGCGATGCGAGTTTCTCTATGATATCTTTCCTCTCCACCACAATGAAGTAATACGACTGCGTGTTCTTGGAGGTGGGCGAGTACCGACAGAGCTCAAACACCTCCCAGAGGAGGTCCTCCGGTGGCTTCTCATCCCTGTACTTCCTTATGCTCCTGCGTGTGAGAAGCAGCTCCTTCGCGTCCATGAATGAGGTATTGGTGCGGGGGGATATGGTTTTTCCGGCATTTTTATGAAAAATGAGAATACGAACGGGATGGCGCCGCCGGCCGGACTTAGTAAATGATAACTCAGTTCTCATGGTCCTCCTCCTTGATTTTCAGGCGTTTAAAGTAGTTTTTAAGATGCACTACCTCGGCTTGATGATAGTGTTCCATAGTGGTTCTAATGTCCTTGTGTCCCAATTGAACCGTTAGGAGCTCCGTAGGCGCGCCCAAGTCGTGCATAATCTTTACAAATGTGCTTCTGAAGATCTTTATGTTGATTCGGATCCCTATGCTCTCAGCTCTCCTTTTTATGACCATATAGAAGTATCTATCCTCTAACCTGTTTATTTCTCTTATTCGCTCCTTCCTGTCTATATGAAAGAATAGATTTGTCGTGGTGTTGAGATTTAACTTCCGTCGGTAGTTCATATAGTCCCTAAACGCTTTCCTGTAGTCCTCCAACGCCTTCTTTAAATCCGGGTGCATTAAAACCTGTCTGCTGTGTCCACCTTTACCTCTCCTAACAATTATTACATCGTGGTTGAAGTCAATATCCCTCCATGTGAGGCTCAGGGCCTCCATATACCGCATTCCTGTATAAACATAGATGTGGACCAGGGTCCTAAACATAATCTCCTTGAAAGGCCTCTTTTCAAACATATTCAGCACTGATTTTAAATCCTCCTCAGATAGGTAGTATTTCACCGTTCTAACCCTCTTGGGGGCGTATTTCTTCCATTCCCATGCCTTCTTATTGCCGCTGAAGATTAAAAAGTTGATAAACATCAAATATATCTTGTTCGCATAGTTAGGGTGAAACCTGTTTCTATCGTTCAGATACATGAGGAATTCTAAAACGTCCGTCTTGGTCACCCTAGCAGGGTCGGGTAAATGGTGCTTCCGGTTCATAAAATAGTCCTCTATTGCCCTCATCTTCGTTTTGTAGTCCCGTAGGGTCTTTTCCGTCCTCGTGGCCGCTATTTCCATTAAGTATCTTTCCTTGCACCGTATCCAATTTTCTATGTCCCTGATACCTCCCATCTCATAACCTCCTTTTTAGTTAGCAATTTCTAACTACCTATATGGGTTGTGAGAATATAAAGTTATCGGTTGCTGATTTATAACTCATGAGAAGGTTTTTATAACCTCATTTCCATGGGTGTTGTATGGCATTCATCACGGTGGAGGACGTGGAGGAGGTCGCAAAGATCGCGGATGCGCTCTCCCATCCCCTAAGGGTGGTGATTCTGGATATACTCTATGAGAACCCGAATCACATAATGAGCGTCCGTTATCTTCTGAAAATTCTGGAAGCTGAGGGGCACAAAATCACATATGCCGCGTTTTTACCCCATCAAAAGAAGCTTGTTGAAGCCGGGCTTTGTAGTGTGATTAAGGGTGAAAATCTGAACATGATTGTACTCAATAAGTACCCTGCCATAGTGATTGAAGACCTGACCAGGAGGTGGGGCCGGCGCAATTCAAAGAAATTTATGGAGAAGATTAAGAAAATTGAAAAGTGGGAGGTTGAGCATTGGGATGAGCTGATAGAGGAACTTGAAGTTTATGAGGATTAGTTATTCTTGGCTTTTCCTATAAACCACCATCTATCATCAAGACTTGATGAACAAGTAAGTTCTAATAGATTTGAAATAAAATATGAAAATGATAGGTCTTCAAGATTGTAAATACTATAAAAATCATTTTGACAGCTTTCTATAGAAAGGTTCAATCTGTTTCTCTCTTCTCTTCTCCAAAATTTAATAAACACATCTGGTCCCAACGATATGTGATTCACATAGCCTTCTGCGTTTTTTAACACCTCATCTATAGTTCCAGAGCTAATATCGTCTTCGTATTCATAGCTGAAAATTCCATTGAATATTTTCTTCCCAATCAACATACCATTTGTTTTTGCATCTTTTATTATTCCTCGCAACTGGTCATTTCTGATTTTCGTTTTCACTTCTATAATTCCTTTCACATTTTTATATGTGGTGATAACAAAATCTCCCTCAGAAAAGAGCACGGGTGTGGTGTTATCATAAATGATCACATCGATCTGGCCAGAGATTGGGGTATAGTTGTTATTTTTATTAATTACAAAACCTGTTCCAATTGATAAGTTGTTAGGTAAGAACCTTTTTATCACATTTCTTAAAATCGCTTCTTTATATCTTCCTTCTTCTCCCCAATGGGAGCTCCCGATCAGGTTTCTAACCCTGTTTTTAATTGTATATAGTTCTTTCGTAATGGATTTCTGGAATCCTTCAGGATCTATTCTAATATTATCCATTTAAACTACCTCCTGATTGCGCACAACAGTTTTTGGGTATCTGAATTCCAAGCAAAGCGGGGATTTGGGTGAAGTGTAGCGAAGATAGTTGCTGGTAACGGGCCATTTTAATCTTCTCTAAGATAATCTGGTACATGTTTAGCCCTCTCAAATATATCTATACCTTCCATTTCTAAAATTAAATATCGTATTTTCTTTATATCATCTGGGTATTCTATCCAATCTTCAATAAATTTGTCAACATTTGCTAATATCTTTTTCAATGCTTCAGGGTTCAACTTTGGTGGTCCGCTGAGTATATCAAAAGGAATCCCCGTCAATACAGCAAGCCCTTTTAATTTTTTCTTATCGTAGAACTCTGACGGCCATTTATCATGCTTCTTATTGTTACATTCATCGCATAGAAGTGTTGCATTTTCTGTTGTTAGTGGCCATAAATATCTCGCTGGCAAGGTGTGATCCAAAGCACCACCAATTATTTTCCCATCTTTAAATTCTAACGTCTTTCCACAATTAAAACACTTTCCCTCAAATTTTTCAAAAATCTTTTTACTATCTATTTTCCCTAATTCGCCGGATAAGATTCCATAGAGTCTTCTTCTTTGAGCGGCTTCTCTATGTTGATCTGAAGTGCGGAGTGGATTTAAAAAAGGATTTATCTTAGTTTTTTTACAGATTTTGCACTCTAACTGCCGACCAGATCTGAAGCTACCCGTATTTGGTTTATGATAATCAAAGTTATCTAGAAGTTGCAACCACTCGCATACACGACAATATTTCCATCTAGAATTTCTAGTAGCTCTTAAAAATTCATCATCAATATATATCTCTTGACCACATTTGGGACATTTAACTACTGGAATATTTTTACCTTTAGATTTTCTATTTTTAATGCATTCTTCCAAGGTAGTTTCAATAAGGTCATCATATCCTGGTTTTCTTCTATAATATTCTTTTATGAAATTCTTAATAGATGTCTTTATTTCTTTCGAGCAGTCCCAAAGCTCAATAATATCATCTTCGGATATTCTTAACAATTGATGACATCCCACACGAGGACATTCAAATACTCTCCACACAACGGTGTAATCTTCAGTTCCAGTTCCTCTAATTCCCGTTATGTGCTTTGTTTTTCTCCTCGGCATTTTTATTCACCTCTTTTTCAGGAATAAAAACCCATGTTTAACGGTTCTCCCTTGAGAGGTTAATCCATGTGCCTCTTGATCTTTTACGAATTCATATGCTGTGCCAATTATTTCAAGCATTGATGGAACTCGCTTTGATATTTCTTCTACCATATCACACTCTTTAGTACTACCCAAATGAAATATTATTAACCCTTCATCTTTTAAAACCTTGACCCAATCTTCTAAGAGTCTTTTATATATATTGAGATCTCTTTCTTGAAGCACCTCCACAAATTTTTTCTTTTCATTAGCAAAATCTTTTGGTTCCCATCCACAGAACCAGTTCCTAATCCAATTATTTGTGTGAAATCGAGTACTATGTATAAAAGGTGGAGATGTGATTATTACATCTATTTTTGTATTAATTAACTGAGAAATTTTAAACGCATCTCCATAAATTACTTTAGCAAGAATATTCTTAGTTGATAATTCTTCATCAAAACTATTAGTTATTTTTCTCCACAATCTTTCTTTTATTGGCCTATATTCGAACGGTCCAGTAGGGGCCAGAGGAGTTATTGGATGGGAACGCCTACTCAAACTATACGGTCTATTTCCATGTAGAATATGGAGCAAACAAGCGATAACATAGGCGTCAGGAGTTGATATATTTTCAATTTTTCCATTTGTTCTCATTTTCAACCAATGTCTTGCTGCCACAATTTCTTTAAATGTTTCTATATGGTAATAATCTCTCAATTTCTTATTAAACCCAAAATCAGAATATTTATCAATGTCCGTCAAAACTTCTGATGAATTCCCATTTTTCTCAAGATATTCAATTAGATCATTAAAACTTTGTTTAACATCAGAAAATGTAACATACTCTAATTTGGCTTTTGCTACTATATATGCTGTAGGAGAAAGATCAACCATATAGCTATTTCTATCTAATAGCTTTGCCTCTAAAGGAATAGTGCCGACGCCACCAAAAGGATCAAGTATAACATCATCCCTCTTTGTAAACATTTTCACGAGAAAATGTGCTATAGATGGTTTTAATTTTGATTGATAAGAGCATAAGCTGTGGTATTTATGCCCCCAGTTTCTTTTATTGAATGGGTACATTTTATATGGGAGGGTTTGCTGGAATTTCTTTATTTTTTCTTTAATATCTTCCTCCCTTTCTTTAGATAGAGATACGAAGTAATCTAATGTGGTTTTTAAAGGTTCTATATTGTTAAGCCTCCTAAAAGTCAATAAATACTGTCCAACAAATTTTCCTTTTCTAGATCTCCGACTTCTTATCATATATTCTTCTTCTAATTTAAAGCCGTATTTTTCTGCTAATATGGCTATAAATTTATGAGTAGGGATGTGTACACCTGCGAAAATCGAATCTCCTATATCAATAAAAACATAACCTGTTGGTAGAACATACGATGAGAGATTTTTGAAAAATTGTGCCATTTTATCGAAGTATTGGAGAACTAATATAGGAATTCTACGATCGTATGCCATATGTTGGAGTTGTTTAACAACCTTTAAAATTTCAGATGGAAGATTATTTTGTATTTTTTGATTTACTGATACGTGATTTATGCCCGAAGGAATACCAATATGATGTAATTCAGATAAAGATTTATTTTTCAGAAAACCTAAAAACCAAAGCTCTAATTTGGTATTCCGTATATAATTTGTTCCATTTAAATATGGTGGCGAAGTAACTACTAAATCAACTAATTTATCTTTTGGTTTAGAAACTAAAGCATCATTACCTACAAAATTTGTAAAAGTTTTAAGGTCCTCTCTCTCCAAATCTTCAATTACCCAATATAATTTGTTTTTAAATGTATCTATTATATCTTCTTCTGTGTAATTTTTTATTTCATTTTCTCTTTTATATCTTAAATCGCCAGCCCTTTTTAAAAGAGATATGTCTACTAACATGCTAGATAAGATTAATAAAACTATATTCTTCAGGTCAGGTATATCATTAAAAAATTCCATAGTATATTTTTTAAGTCGCAATAACATTAGAAGATTATCTTTTTTAAAATACTTATCAAAATCTGATGATGAATGTTCAATATTAATTTTGGTTATATTAGCCTTATTTAAAGTATTTATAAATCTACTTAAAAATTCAGTTACTGGAATATCTGAGCGCTGCAAGCGAACAGTAGAGTTAACTTTCGTTTCAATCACGAATTTTAGAAATGGATTTATTTCGCAATATCCTGATTTTAACCCATATTTACTTGCCGTAACTAGTGTTGTTCCAGATCCTGCGAATGGGTCAACTAGATATGTGCTTTTATCTGCAAATTCTCGAATAATTGATGCTACAAAGTTATCACTATACCCCTCTGTAAAGGGATACCATCTGTGAATTGGGTTATTCTTGTTTTTTTGAAATGTCCCGTCAAGTTTATCAAGTTTGATTTTTTCAATCATTATTCTACCACCATCATTTATTTTTTTGTATTTTCATATTTTTAAGCCTGTCACCCGTAATATCGAACAACCGGCAATATACGCAATTCGTATAACCTTCCACCCAGGAGTTATTATGAATCTTTATTTTGGATGACCCCATTGGATTGAGTTATGGTCTTTCAAAATAAAAATTTAACGTCGAGAAAGAGGAACGTTGACAAAATAAAAATTAAAGTTCAAAAATCAAAAATATGGATAATGGTATTCTTCCCTAGGGACAACGGCTCCCGATCCCGTCGCCTTCTTTAAAATAGATCCCCCTCCTGAGGACTCCTCAGATACTCTCAATCTCAGGGTATTCTTCCCTGAGGGTGTCCGTATCCCGCCCCGTCGCCTTCAAATTGAGTAAAGGGCGACGGGCGGAGATACATAGCCGTTGGTAAAGAATGGAGAGATTTCACACAAATAGGCCGCCGTCATCCGCGGTATTGTCCGCGGATGCGCCCATAATGTTTACGCCCGGAGCGAAGCGGAGGGCGGAAACTTTATGAGGCGAGGCGGCCGATAGAGAGACAGTAATCTATTAGCTTAATCTCTACTCTATACTCAGCTCTACATGTATAGATACATCTATGTAAGATTTTACTTTGTTCCCCTCCCCCCTCATATCTGAAAACCTTTGTTTTTCTCGGGCTATTTGCGATTTGTGGCGTTCTCCTGGGCATAATTCCATCTATTGGCTTTCTATACGCAGGGGGTGTGCTGTTGGGGGGGCATGTGTTACCCCAGCACCGATCTTATCTATTGCATCTTGGAGATGCAGGATTTAAACAATAATAGAGTGGGTCTTTAAATAGTGTAAACGTGGTTTGTTCGAATCCTCGCGAAAGGTTTAAGCAATCCTCCGAAAACGAAAAGAATTGGCGCCGCCGGCCGGATTCGAACCGGCGACCACTCGGTTAACAGCCGAGCGCTCCACCACTGAGCTACGGCGGCAGAGGGGGATTGAGGGAGTGATATATATAACTTTTTCCAGTCCTGGGCAGCCCGTGGTCGGCGGTCATAGGATGGGTGTGCCATCCCCAGCGAGGTCATAGGATATCCTGTCCACGACCGCACCCGTTCCTATACCGTTCTTATGAAGCAGTTTATCAACATCTATGTGGAGGTTCACGGCCCGCGAGATGTCCGAGTGAACGAATCCCCCTATGCCGACCCTGCACACCTCCCCCCGGACCACGAATATGCGGAGTCCGTAGGGTTTCAAAATGTAAATCCGCTTTCCTCCCTTTTCACATACGTCATACGAGTATCCACTCTCACGCAGGTACTCCTCCAGAATGGACTTCACATTTTCCAGTTTGCTGCACGGTACCTGTGTCTCTGTCTTGGGAATGCGAAGGAACCTCCATATGCGGATTATGAAATACGCTCCGACGGCGAGAGCGAACAGTATGGGGCTGGACATCAGAACAGATGAGATGAATGAACCCCCGTATATTATGTGGATGAGAGAACCCCATAAAAACAGGAGCGCCACAGCTCCCGATGCCCCCAGGGAAACGGTGATGAAAACGGAATCCATGGGCTCCATGGATCTTATGGGTGCGGTCCATCTAAGATGCAGGTGAACCTTCTCTGAATATCCCACCTTGGCCCGGGCTGTGCCCCCGTTCAGGCGCATCGGTGAATAGTGTTTGAATATCCTCATCATATGGTTCATTTTGAGCGTGTCCAGACCGGGACCGGGCTGAATCCGCACGGTTCTGTCTTCATCGTGGATTATTTGTATCAAAAGCCCTCTATGGGTCTCCGTGATGTCTATGCGGTTCACGCGGTTCCACGGTATGAACATGGGGTGCGAGAGGCGGAATGTGCTCTCGCGCCTGACCTCTATGCCATTTTCATACACCAGTATGTGAGGGCCCCTGTTGTATATGGAGTAGGATATCATGAATACTGACATCAGGACGAGAAGGACCGTCGTGCACACGAGGAGAACGCTACCCGCGTTTGATGGTGGTGAGCGCGTTATGATAAGATATGCCAGACCGCCCAGTATTAGAAAGGCAGCGGCCCCCACCGCGTTGAATGTAATCATCTTCCTGTCAAAATCGGGGTTATCAATCGCCAGTATGCATCTGCCCCGCTCTGACGATTTTGCCATCATTACAACTCAATATAAATCACCTTTTAACGTTTTCGCCCTCCGCCTCAACGTCAAACGGGTTTTTCATATACGATAGAACTGCAATTACGAACCCCACCAAGGCCCCCGGAATGCACACGGCGTAAACACCCGTCATCCACGCGAGACCGAGAACGGCCACGTAGCACCCGAACAGGGCCGCGAGGAACCTGAGAGCAGGGCCAAAGCCGGCCACTTTTTCAACCTCCAGCGCAGCCCGCATCACCGGCCCGGCGCGCTCTCGGACGTCCGCACCGATGGCGGCCGTGAAAAACATCCCGCAGAGCCACGTCCAGACGCCAGCGACGATCAGGGACGCGCTGAAGCACACGAATCCGGACGCGGCCCCTGGCAGTGCTATCACGGCGAACCCGATCAGCCAGATGATGAACGCGCCGAACAGGTCCGCCGCGAGGGTGTATCCGGCGGTCAGGTCGCGGGCCAGGTCATCTTCCGAGCCCTCCATGTGATTACCTCTGCGCTCCCCCTATTTAACGTTTCCCGCGAAGTGCTATGGCACCGGGAAATGTAGTCCCCCGTACCGGGTCGCAGTGGGGCCTGTTTTGTCTCTCTCGCCCTGTTCTCCCTTCGTCCGTTCTGCCCTTCTTTATATATTCGGACGGCCCAGAAATGGCGGGCCCGCCGGGATTCGAACCCGGGACCCCGGCTCCGAAGGCCGGGAGGATGATCCGCTACCCCACGGGCCCGGGCAGGATAGAGGTGGCAAAGTTTTTAACTTTTCCCCATCCATGTGCCCCATATGTGCATACTCTCGGACAGAGAGATAATCAGGGAGATGGCCGCGGGCCGGCTGGGAATAGAGCCTTTCAGGGAGGAGAACCTCACACCCAACGGCTACGACGTGACGATAGGCGAGATAGTCATCCCCGACGAAGACAGGCGAGCCACTTCGGGTGCCATCAGAATACCGCCACTGACGCGCTTTGCCGTGGGAACGCTGGAATTCTTCAGGTTTCCCGCCCACATCTCGGGTCAGATATGGATACGCACCACGTGGGCCAGGCGTGGCATAATAGGCGGTTTCGGCAAAATAGACGCGGGATACCGTGGGACGCTAACCCTCATGGGCTTCAACTCGTCCCGGAAGGAGGTGGAAATGCACGTGGGTGACACCTTCGCTCAGGTCATATTCATAAAAATGTGCTCCTCCGCCGAGAAGGAGTACGGCGAGAGGAGCGGTAACTATCTGGACTCCCGCGGTGTCGTGCTGGAGAGGTAGGAGGTGACGGACCTCACTCCGCCATCCCGGGGACTTCCAGGACAACCTTTTCCTCTCTCACCTCGCTATCAATACGACTCTCAATGCGAACATCGGCCACAGCGGTTCGGGCGCATTCTTCCACGTACGAGCCCACCATGTACGCGAAGGCCTCGTAGTAAATCTTCTCCATTCTTCCGATGACCCTCTCCAGCGTGTCCATCACACGCTCATCCATCCTGGCGAATCCGGCGCTCACGGGCGCATCCGGCATGGTCCTCAGCAGGTCCTGATTTCTCAGCACGAAGACACGGTCAACCTTGCTCCGCAGCGCCTCAAGCGCCCTCTCCGCCCGGGCATAGTTGTCCTCCGCCTCGAAGGGCATGACGACGACGGCGAACACCGGCGCGGACACGTTGGAGTTTTCTATCATATCCGCGAGCGTGAGCATGATGCTCGTGCCCGACACGCCGCCGAGCGCACCCACGATGCCGATCAGGTCAAACGTCTGCAGCATCCTCACGATCTCGGCCTGCTTGGTCCGCAGCGTCTCGGAGATGTACTCGCTCAGACCTGCCGGGTCATAGGAGGGCGATTCCCACGCGTTGACGAGGTACATGGAGCGGTAATCGCGGAACCTCTCCTCCAAGGCCGCCCGTTCCTCGCGGTCCCACACGACATCGGAGGCTATTATGGACACCCTGTTCCCGTACCTCGCGGCCACCTTCCCGGACAGACGCACGCCGTAGCTGCTCGCGTGAATCAGCCCTATGCGTGGAGGGGTCACCAGTTCGCGGTAGAGCTCGTCCATCGCCATATCCTTCAACTTCCACACCTTATTTTCATAGCCTTCTTCCACGTTTATCACCTCCCACCTTCCTTCGGGGAGACACCAGCGGGGCGTTACCACCCATGCTCTCGAGGGTCTCGGTGTATTCGGAGAAGGCGTGCCTCATCTCGCGGTTTATCTCAACCGCCTCTGCGAGATACTCCATGAGGTACCTCTTCCTGTAGGCCCACTCGAGAACCTCGCCTATGGCACCGCTCATATCGGATGCGAGCCCGTGATACACGAGGTTCTCCATGAAGGCCCTCACGTGGGGCTTCAGAGGCACGCCCTCCGTGGTCCCGGACCGGACCCTCTCTATGTAGTCCAGAACCGCAGCCCGGATAAGCTCTGATCTGGAATCGAAGGTGCCGTATGTGGCAAGAAATTCATCAATTTCCTCCAGGACGCGGTCGTCCATGCGAACTGCGATTCTGGTGCTTCCCATGGTGGATACACCCTCTAACAGATGTGATAACGCGGATGTAGTATAAAAACATTTTCATTTTGAAAGTTTGAGATTAATATTAAAAATATCTAAAAATTTTGTTAATGCCGTTATATACAATTTGTATAAAGATGAAAAATAATTTTTATTTCATCTGTGTGCACATGTTATACATCATCGTGCATACTTATGTGTGCACATAGAGGTTTTCCAATATAAACCTTTGGGCAGTGCGTCATACACATGTCATACAGGTGTTCCCGGGCGGCACCCCTCCGCGCCAACGTTTAAGTAGTATGGAGCGATGTGTACCGCGTGAGGGTCGTACCGGACACGTCCGTCGTCATAGACGGCAGGATTATGGACTTCCTCTCGGAGCATGAGGACGTGGAGGTGATCATACCCACCGCCCTGCTCGCGGAGGTGGAGCACCAGGCGAACATGGGGAAGGCCACGGGCTTCGCTGCTCTGGCCGAACTTCAGAAACTGCGTGAGATGGCTGACCGGGGGGAGATAACGCTCTCCTTCGAGGGGGCCGAGCCGGACAGACATCAGATAGCCATGGCGAAGGAGGGCGCGATAGACCGGCTCATCAGGCACGTGGCGGGCGCCTACGATGCCATCCTGCTCACGGGTGACCTCGTTCAGTACCGTATGGCCAGGATAGAGGGCATAGAGGCCATCTACATGGAGCCCCGGAAGGAGGCGCGGTTCAGGATAGAGAACTACTTTGACCCGAAAACCATGAGCGTGCATCTCCGTGCAGGGCTGCCACCCCGCAGGAAGAGGGGCAGACCGGGGGAGTTCGCGCTGGAGTACGAGGGGGATGTCCTCACCGAGGAGGACGTGAGGGAGATCGCCAGGGACATAGTGGAGCGCGCCCGCAGGGATCCGAAATCCTTCATAGAGATAGACGAGAAGGGCGCAACCGTTGTTCAGCTCAGGGAGTACCGCATAGCCATAACCATGCCGCCCTTCTCAGACGCGCCGGAGATAACGGCGGTGCGCCCCGTGGTCAAACTCTCCCTCGAGGATTACAACCTGGACGAGAGGTTGCTCAGACGTCTCAGGGAGCGCGCAGAGGGGATACTGGTGTCCGGCGCGCCGGGCGCGGGCAAGAGCACCTTCGTGCAGGCGGTGGCCGAATACTACGCGTCGCTCAACAGGATCGTCAAGACGATGGAGAAACCCAGGGACCTCGTGCTATCAAACGAGATAACGCAGTACACGGCCCTGGAGGGCAGCATGGCGAGGACGGGCGATATACTTCTGCTGGTGCGCCCGGATTACACCGTCTTTGACGAAATGAGGACAACAGACGACTTCCGCGTGTTTGCGGACATGCGGCTGGCTGGCGTCGGGATGATAGGTGTGGTGCATGCGTCGCGCGCGGTGGATGCCATACAGCGCTTCGTGGGACGCGTGGAGCTCGGGATGATACCGCAGATCGTTGATACGGTGATACACATAGAGAAGGGGCGCGTGTCCACGGTGCTCACGCTTTCATACGCGGTTAAAGTTCCGAGCGGTATGCACGTGGAGGACCTCGCCAGGCCCGTGATAGAGGTGCGCGACTTCTTCACGGACCAACTGCTCTACGAACTGTACACCTTCGGCGAGCAGATAGTGGTCGTGCCCGTGAAGGGGGAAGGTGTGAGCGGCGTGCTGAAATACGCAGCCCGCGGCATTGAAGAGGAGGTCAGACGCCTCACCGGGATACCCGCGCTGAAGGTGGAGGTGCTGTCCGAGAACAAGGTGGCGCTCTACGTGCCCGAGGATGAAATACCCCATGTCATAGGACAGGGCGGTAAGAGGATCTCGGCCCTTGAGAAGGAACTGGGCATCTCCGTGGACGTTCGCCCGCTCGGCGAGGTCGCCGTGGTGCCCGGGGAGGAGTTCACACCGGAAGTCAGCATGACCAAGAACACAGTGAAGATGCGTCTGCCCCCGCATCTCCAGCGCGCCAAAGTGGCGATATACGCGGATTCGGAGTTTCTCTTCGCGTGCAACGTGGGCTCGGGGGGCGTCATAAAGGTCAGGAAGAGCACGGCCACGGGCAAGATGCTGATGAAGGCCCTCAAGAGGGGCGCGAGGATAACAGTCAGGACTGTGGACTGAGTGTTTTTAACATCACTTTCTCCTTTGGAAGTGTGCGAAGACGGCAGCGAGCGTCACCGCGCTGGAGGCAATGAACGCGTACGCTGTGAACATATAGGGCCTTATGTCCGGTGGAGGCACGCTAACGCGGATGGATGCGAGGTAGTGCCCGCGGACGGGATATTTCTCCCAGTGGTGCGGGTCTTCGTTGGGAACGTAGTACCAACCCCTAACGTAGAGATTCTCCTCTCTGTCTATGGTCTCTATGAACCCGATAAAGAACATCTGCGATTCGTTGAACACGGGCGTTGCCTTCCACAGGACATCCCCCTTCTGATTCAGGCAGTAGATGTAAGGATATCTACCCATCCTTATGGCCTCATCGAAGAATATGCTACAGGGCCAGCCTAACTCATCCAGGTAGAAGTACCCAAGGTACATTCTCCCCTCCGCATCAAAGATGGGTGGCTGTAGGCACAGTACATAGGGCCAGAGCGAAGCGTCTGCAAACGGGTCCGTGAACTTCCAGAGGATGTTTCCGTCCATATCCATGACGTAGAGCGTGCCCTTCGTTGTGGAGTATATCGTCCCGTTTCGGATCTGCAGGAAGTAGTACCAAGGTCCGTACTCCTCGCCCAGATTCCTCTTCCACAGAACGTTTCCGTAGAGGTCCATGCAGGTGAAGTTTCTGTATGAAACGAGCTCCCATCTTCTGACGGCCCCTCCACCGAAGCCGACCATCCTGCCACCGTATATCTCCGCCATCATGAAGCCCTTCACGTGCCTCACGAGAGCCCCCGTCTCCGCGTCCAGCACAACGGTGGACGGGACGGACCAGTTGAGCCCCCCTATGTAGAGGTTTGCGTTGTAGAGTTCCATCCTCTGTCCACTGAAATCTTCCACCGTGCGATCCCATATGAGGGTTCCATCCTCCGCGTCCAGACACGCCACGTAGGTGTCTTTACTCCACACCATAAAGTATACACGGCCGTTTCTCTCCAGCACATTATCCGCGTAATAGAGCCATAAGAAAGTGGATATGTAAGTATAATAGCCCTGTTTGGGATTGAACTTCCATAGCACCTCACCATTCTCTATCCGGGCGAGTTCTGCATTATCCCAGTAATCCCCCAGCACCACGTAAGTGCTGCTTTCAAATGTATACAGCTGACTAACAAACTCCGTTTTATTTGTCCCCTCATCAACGAACGTGTAAACTTTATTGACCTTCCCAGTTTGCGCATCCAAAATCCTTAGTTCTTTACTATAAATGGAATACACCGCATCCCTGTAAGGGTCGTATATTGAATAGCCGACGTTGTCTCTTTCATGCAGGTCTATCTTCCAGTTAATATCCACATGCCCCTCAACGTCATGTTGCTGCGGGAGCAGCGCGGGAGACATGAGGACAAGGATTACTATGGCGCATATGCGTGGATTCATTCACCCACCTCCGACACGGGTTATGTTTTCAGGCAGAAGGATACTATGAAACTCCTCACATATAAACCCACCGCGCACATGTCCCCAATATCTTGATTGTAATCTGCACCATCGGTGGAATGATTTAAGCCGCGATGCCCATGCCCCTCTGTGCGCGGAGAAGGGTATCTGCTCGCCGCATGCGCCATCTGGGGCCTCACGTTCCCCCTGATGAAGATCGCCCTTCAGTACGTGGACCCCTATCTCTTCCTCTTTTACAGGTTCGGGGTGGCCACGGCGGCCCTGCTCCCCTTCGCCGTGCAAAGGGTCAGGAGAGACATGGTGATGCCGGGGGTCATCACCGGCATCTTCCTCTTTCTCGGGTATTTCTTTCAGATAGTGGGGCTCAGATACACCCTGTCCACCAATTCGGGCCTCATCACGTCTCTCTACGTCGTCTTCGGCCCACTCTTCTCCTACGTGCTCTTCCGGGAGAAGGTACGCGGAGCAGAATACGTGGCCCTCGGGGTGGCCTTCACGGGCGTTGCCCTCCTGTCCCTCCCGGGAGGGGACGTCAGGGTGGGCGACCTCATAACGCTGCTGTGTGCCGTGTCCTACGGCGTTCAGGTTGCGCTCATTTACAGGTACTCTCGAAACATAGACCCCGTAGGGCTGGCCTTTCTCCAGATAGCGGTGGTGTTCGCCTTCACACTCGCCGCGCCCTTCGTGTCCTCCCCGCCTCTTCCGTCCACGCCCCTCATTACAGCCATCCTCTACACGTCCCTCTGCGGAACGGCGTTTGCGCTAGTGCTTCAGGTTAAGGGACAGAGGGCTCTATCCACACCGGGGGCCTCCACGGTCTTCACATCGGAGGCCTTCTTCGCCATGCTCTTCTCCTACGCGGTTCTGGGAGAAACGCTGTCGCCCATCGGCTACGCGGGGGCCGCTCTGATACTGATATCCATCGTGACCGCATCCGCCTTCGGCAGGAGTTGAGAAGTTTTATCAACCTCCGGGAGCATGGGGAAGCGTGAATCCCGTGGACTGGACCGAGAAGTACAGGCCAAAGCGCCTGAGCGATATCGTGGGGAACAGGGATGCCATCAGGCAACTCAGGGAATGGGCCGATGAATGGACTGAAGGGAGGCCGAAGAAGTACCCCGCGGTCATACTCGCCGGCAAACCCGGAGTGGGTAAGACCTCTGCTGCGCTGGCTCTGGCCAACGAGTACGGCTGGGACGTCGTGGAGATGAACGCTTCCGACGTCAGGAGCGAGGAGAGGATAAAGGAGATCGCGCTCAAGGGGGCCCTGACGCTGGGGTTCTCGCCCACGGGGGATGTGCGGCGGTACAGGGAAGGGGGGAGAAAGCTGATCGTACTGGACGAGGCGGACAACCTGTACGAGGGTCCCGGAAAGGCCGTGGACCGCGGGGGCAAGGCCGCCATCATAGAGACCATAAGGAGGACACAGCAACCTATAGTTCTGATAGTGAATGACCTGTACGGCCTCATAGGCGGGAAAGGAGGGGCACTGCAATCCCTCTGCAGAGTGATTAAATTCAGGGCGCTGAACTACAGACAGGTGGCGCTCGTTCTTAAAAAGATATGCGCCGCCGAGGGGATAAAGGCGGACAGGGAGGTGCTGGAGGCGATAGCGAGGCATGCGGAGGGCGATGTGAGGGCGGCCATACGCGACCTCCAGACGGTGGCCGTTGGGAGGAAGGTCATCACCATGGAGGACCTGAGGGTCCTGGGGTGGAGGGATGTGACGGAGAGCGTGTATCAAACGGTTCTGGAGATCTTCCACGGCACAACCCTGTCGCAGGCCCGCAGCTCCATATTCAGCTCGGACGAGGACCCGAACCTCATAATGCAGTGGCTGGATGAAAATCTGCCTC
>Ga0209426_1000965_pt1 | contig 21653 bp, 22 predicted proteins | sample Deesub1362B_J571_FD_187697 | JGI IMG/M metagenome (GOLD analysis project Ga0209426, IMG submission 187697) | Deep oceanic, basalt-hosted subsurface ecosystem from Juan de Fuca Ridge flank, Pacific Ocean, CORK Borehole 1362B_J2.571 (SPAdes)... ...
GAGGAAGGCCTTAAGAAAAAACAGATTATAGAGGAAAAGTTTGGAGTTAAGGTGCATTTTATAGAAACTTCTGCAAAAACTGGGGAAAATGTGAATACTGCGTTCATAACACTTGCTGATTTGATTTTAAATATGTCTAAAGAATGATTTATTTAATTTATTTTGTCTTTATTTAAACATTGAACCTCTCGCAAAATAACGGTTCTATTTTTTAGATTTCCTCAAATTTTACGTTTAAATGAGGCTTTACGTTATCAAAAAATTTATAATCTTTATCGTAATAACTTTATTAACCCCAACCTTACTGGAGGACGGGGTGCGAGGTATAGGTCATGAAAAACAGTTATCTTTTCAAAGTTGTCTTAATTGGCGATGGTGGTGTCGGAAAAACGGCACTTAGACGAAAATTTATGGGCGAAGGTTTCGACAGTGCATATATAATGACTATTGGTGCTGACTTTGCAGTGATGGATATCAAGTTATCTGATGAGGTTCAGGTTAAGTTTCAAATATGGGACTTAGCTGGACAACCACACTTCAAAGCAGTAAGAGAATCCTTTTATAGAGGCACAAGTGGAGCATTACTTGTTTATGATGTAATGAGAAGAAGTACCTTTAAGAATACAGTCTTTTGGATGGAAGAGTTAGTGAAAAATACTGGAAAAGTACCAGTAGTTTTAGTTGGAAATAAAATAGATCTTAGACCTAAGATAGATACACCACCAGATCCAAGCCGTGACTGGGTCAGCAACGAGGAAGGACAAATACTAAAAAGATATTTAGAGGAAAAATTTGACGTTCCGATAGTTTTTATAGAGACTTCCGCCAAAACCGGTGAAAATGTACAGCCAGCATTTCAGGAATTAGCACAATTATTAATATACGCAATCAGGAAATATCAGTCAGTGTAAGCTTGCGAAGTCGTATTTTGGATAGTAATGTGAGTAGTTGATAAGAGAAAGTTAAAATGTTTGGTGATGGTTTTTACAATAATATGGAAATTGAAGTTAAAGCGAAAGTTGACGATGTAGAAGAAGTGCGGAAAAAGATAAGGACTATTGGTGGGAAATTGGTTTTTAAAAATTTGATTAGGGATTTTAGTTTTGACTATGGAAATAGAGAGTTTCAAAGGAAAGATTACGTTTTTAGAATACGGGTTTTTGAGAATGGCGAGGGTATGATAACTTTTAAAGGTCCTAGAATAGCCGATAAAAAATACAAGGTTAGAGAAGAAGTTGAAGTTCATGTTAGTGATGGTTTTAACGCGATTAAGATTTTTGAACATCTTGGTTTTAAACAAGTGTTCAGAGTGGATAGAATCAGGGAAATATACGAGTTTAAAGATAAAAAAGTAAAAATAATGTTGGATATTTTTCCAGAGATAGGGTCCTTTATTGAGGTAGAGGGAAATAAAGAAGATATAGAGGATATTATACAAAAATTGAAAATAGATAGAAGTCGTTTTTCAGCTCGTACCTTGCAATACTATGTGGAGGAATTTAGAAAAAAGTTTGGTAGATATCCGAAGCTAACTTTTGACGACTAGTTTTTTGACGCAGGTACGTTCAATTGTAGGTGGATGAACAATCTCCATATCGATATTTGGGGCAATGGCTTTAACAACTGACTCAACATAGGGTAAGCATAGAGTTTCGCAGTATATTTTTCCTTTGGATTTAAAAAAGTTCCACATAGGGCAATTTGGATGGTAAAACTCTATTTCCTTATCGCTAGTTTTGCGGGTAAACATTTTGACTTTGAAAATGTTACCCATAATAATCCATGCATCAGCGGCATCGTTTATATCGTTGCCGAGCTTTAGCTCTTCTTTTAATCTTTTTCCATCTTCTTCTCCAAATTTTCTTAGAAGATCGATAAGTAGTTGCTCACCCTTCTCTCCAAAGTTCTCTTTAAGTAGGTCGGCTATACCTACCATTAATGTATAAAATTTTTCTCCTATGAGATTAACACGCATACCGTTTGTGATAAAACCATGCTTTGCAAAAAATCTTTTTACACTCATAAATATACCTCACTTAAGATTCTTCAATAATGTCTCCAACCCATGCAAATATAGCGGAAACGATGAAAACTATGAAGGCTGAGACCAAGGTGAATGTTTTTTGAAGGGGTGCTACCTTTAAAATTCCAGCTATAACGAACAAGCTACCTAGGAAAATACCTGTAGCTATAAATAAAAGTGCTACCGAGATCCCTTTAAGCTTTAATTTACTTAGTATTTTCTTTATTTCGCTTTTCATCCCTGAACCCCAACTTGATTTATTTGAATAGTAGTTTTTGATAGTTACGATGATATAATTTTTTCTCCCCCTTAAGATACAAGTAAACGTTAACACAATACCATAAATATCTTTCCATATAATTAGTTTAGGAAAATAAAATAGTTAGAATACTTTTTGAAATTAAGACCAATTACCAAATATATGACCATTAATATAATAATTTAATTATGGAATTTTAGGAAGCTTTACAAATACTACCGATCTCGTAGGAGATCTTTCAGAAAACTCGTTTAAAAGTGTAAAGACCACTTCTTCAACCTTTGTAGTTATTGCTCCGGCTGCTTTTTTATGCCCTCCACCGCCTAGCTTTTTGGTAACTTCTTCTGCATCTAATGCCTCGCTATCGCGTCTAACTCTAATGGAAATTCTAATTTTTGAAGGTTCAGTTATATCTCTATAGAGAACAGCAACAGCATCACAACCACGATCTAAAAGCATATGTGCAATATCTTTGGCTGAATGATAAGGAATTGCGTCAATTTCGTCAACTATAACAAATCCGCTATTGACGCTTAGAGAATTGACAAAATTCTCCAGGGAAGCTCTAATCTTTTGAAGTTCTGTTTCAATTTCTTTCTGTTTTTCCTTCAGCCACTCATCGCTTAAAAAGTCTTTGCCTTTTTCGGCAAGGATTTTAGCAATTCTTAAGAGATTTTCCTCGTTATTTTCAGATGCTTTAATGATTTTATCTAAAATTAGAGTTTCTTCGGTGTGTCTAGCAGTGTCGGCGGCGACGGCTATTTCAACGATTTCCTTGGCTTTTTCATTTTTCTCTAAGTTTAGATATTTCATGAGTAGAAGGGCTGCGGCAGGAGCTTCGGGGTCAATTATATCTTGTGAAGTGAGCGAGCCTTCGTTTTTTAGCCTTTCTAGGTTGCTTTTGTGGTGATCTATGTTTATTTTGCACTTTTTTGGTTTAGGGAGATCCACAACTAGATCGAATTCTTTATCGACTTTAAAGATGCTTCTAGGATTCAGAAATTTTATTTTGGCGTTTGGAAATTTTAAGAGAATAAGAGCTGCTGAACATATACCGTCGCAATCATCGCCATGAACTGCAACGATCACTATTATCGCTCTCCATCATATTTCTCATTTAACAGTTATAATTCGTTAATAATTCTTTCTATTTTATAGTGTAATTTTTCTTACTTCCATTCTTCTAGTGTCTAAAATCATTATGGTGGAAACATGTGATAGATAGCCGCAAACTTCACCCGGATTTAGAACAAGGGTTTCTCCAATTTTCTGTTGATCAACTTTGTGAGTATGACCGTAGGCAACTACATCATATTTACCAGTTTCAGCAAGCTTGTAAGCAATGTTAATGGTCATATCTGGAGAACGGTAGCCATGAAAAACTAGAAATCTTAGTCCTTCGATTTCAAGGGTATGTGGTCCATCATGAAGTTCAAAGCCAAGACCAGAAAACTTTTCAGTAAGAGTATATTTATCTCCGTCATTGTTTCCAAAAACACCGATTAATTTGCAATTTAATTTTCCAAGCTCTCTTATAACAAAAGGAGAAATAAAATCTCCACAATGAATAACTAACTCGACTTTCAATTCGTTGAGTTTACTAACAGCTTTTGCCATTGCATTTAGGTGATCATGAGTGTCAGAAATAATGCCGATAAGCATTTATTCCACCTCCCAAATATCAAATTTATAACTACTACTATGCCTCCTTTTTATAGCTGACTTTATCTTTAAATGAACAATTAGTTATTCAAAATTATATTGCCAAGCCGCAAATATACATCTTACGAAAGATCAATTCAATTAAACCTGTACAAACATCATAAGAAATCGTTAGATAAGTTCAATGTTAAATTGAAAACACGTTTAATTTCGGAGAATGTTATTTCTTTTCAAAGTGGTCATAGAAAAGTTTATCTATTTTCCGTAAGTTTCCATTTTAAAGGTGGTTTTGATGCTTACAAAAGAGCAGGTAATGGAAGCATTAAAAAATGTATATGACCCGGAATTAGGTGTAAGCGTAGTTGATTTAGGCTTAATATATGATGTCAAGGTTGAAGATGAAAAGGTCTATGTTAAAATGACTTTAACAACGGTTGGCTGTCCTTTAGCCTTAGTGATACCAAGACAGGTAGAGGATGCAGTGAAGAAACTTGGAGCTAAAGAAGTTGAGGTAGAGTTAACTTTTGATCCGCCATGGAATCCAAGTATGATGTCTAAAGAACTAAGGAAAAAATTCGGGTTTGAATAACGAAAAACTACCACCCCACGTATATTTCTTTACATCGGCAGATTTCAACTTATTCAGATTTTGATCGTTTTTTGATGTTTCCATAAGTATATAGGGCGTATGCCGCCGCTACGGTCCTTTCAGGTATAGGATAAACGGGAACTCCTATTTTCTCTAATTCTTTTGACATTTTTCTTGTGTAAGGTCCACCAGCAGCGCCAACAACGATGGGTTTGTTGGATTTTTCATTTATTTCTTTCATAACATCGAGAATACCTTCATCTAGAGGTGTATCTTGGAAGACGAAGAAAGGCATCAAAATATGTACGTTAGGATCTTCTAGAAGAGTTTCAAGAACAATTTTGTAATCTTTACTATTAGCGCTACCAGTTACGTCAACGGGATTATTAACGATATAGTAGGGAGGGAGTTTTTCTTTAAGGATATTTATTGTTTTTTCGGTAAGTTTAGCTATTTTTAGATTTTTTTCGACGCATGCGTCAACTGCTTGAACCATGGGTCCAGCTCCATTACTTACCATTGCAACGTTTGGACCTTGGGCTGGAAGTTGCATAGCTAAGGCTTTGGCCATATCGAAAAGTTCTTCAAATGTGTCTGCCCAAATTATGCCTGCTTGTTTGAAAGCTCCTCTGTAAACACGGTCTTCACCGCCAAGCCAGCCTGTGTGGCTTTGAGCTGCTTTAGCGCCCTCCTTAGTTCTGCCTCCTTTAAGAACAATTATGGGTTTTTTCTTAGCAACGTATTTTGCGGCTTCAATAAATTTTCTACCATCACCTAAGCCTTCTATGTAAATAGCAATTACCTTTGTGTCCTCGTCCATTGCTAAGTAGTGTAATAGGTCTGCTTCATCAACATCGATTCTGTTACCGTAGCTAACGAACTTACTAATGCCTATGCCTTCTTCAGCGGCCCATTCAAGAAAAGCGCATCCATAAGTGCCGCTTTGGGTGAGAAAAGCTATAGGGCCTGGAGGAGGTCTAATCATACGTTCTCTGCTTTGAAAGAACGTGTCAAGTCTTGTTTTTGAATCAAAAACTCCTATGCAGTTTGGTCCGATGATTCTAATTCCATATTTTTTGGCGATTTCTGCTGTTTTTTCTTCTAGTTCTTTTCCGCGTTCTCCAAGTTCTTTAAAACCACCGGAAATTATTACGATGTTTTTTATGCCTTTTTTTCCGCATTCTTCAACAGTCTTGGGTGTAAGTTCTGCGGATACAACTAGGACAGCTAGGTCGATATTTTCAGGTATGTTGAGAACTGATGGATAACATTTTAGGCCTAGGATTTCGCTTCTTCTAGGATTAACGGGAAAAATCTTGCCTTTATATTCAAAACAAGCAAGATTGCGAAGGACCTCATATCCGATTTTACCAGGTGTTGCGGAGGCTCCTATAACAGCTACAGATTTAGCTTTAAAGAATTTGTCAAGGTCAGATACCTGTTTTTCATTGTTCATGGCTACCACTTTTCTTTTTAAAATTCTTTGAACAGTACAAGATACCTTTCCGTTTTTGCATATTAAAATTTACTACATCTCAAAATTAAAATATATGAAAAATACGTTACACTAATTTTGATTAAAAAATATAATGGTATAAGTTTTCAATTTTGTAAGTTTGGATAACTTACGGTTTAAAAATAATGTGAATTTTGTATGTAGTAATGATGTTATTTGGATTTCTTTTTTAAGGGTATTTTGAGCTCTAAGATTCTGTTTTTGAATTCTTTTTTGATGGAGGTAGGATCAACATCGTTTTCTATCTTAATTTCGTGGATCATTTCACCATTGCAGAAAATTCTAACGGCTCCATCTTTGATTTCAAAATTTACGTCTCTTTCGTCAAGTGTAGGTACTTCGGCGATGACTATAACTTCGTTTGGTGTTCGGATTACATCGCTTAGAAAGCTTGAGACATCTTGTTCCGGTTGGCTTTCTTTAATTACATTCAGTATTGGATGGTTGTTGATTGAGGGCGTTCTTCGTTCTTTAATTATCTTTTTACCGTTGGGTAGTGTAATTTCTATTCGTTCATAACCGAAAAATTGGGCCTCTCCTGGATCGATTTCTGAAATTATCGTGAAGTTTTTTATCATTTTTTCAAGTATTTTTCTTATTTCTTTTTCTAGGGGATCTTCCCAGTCTGCCACTTGAATTCACCTCCTAATAGGAAATGTCACTATTAGGTGACTATGGTCACTAATAGGTGATACATATATAAAGGTAACGATTCTATTATCTAACATAGAGGGTCCCTGCAATGACCAATAGAGAGTCCGAAAAAGAATTAGAGGACATAATAGAGCTGTTAAAGGCTCTTTCGGGTAGAAACTGTCTAAAAATACTTCAAGCTCTTAATGAACCAAAATATTGGTCTCAACTAATAGAAGAGCTGGATATGCATAGGTGGGTCCTTAAAAAATATATAGATAAACTTCTTCGATGTGGACTAATTGACTCTTTTATAAAGCCAGTGGAAGGGGGGCCGCCTAGAAGATATTTTCAAATATCTCGTAATCTAACACTTCTATTGGAAGTCTCACCTAAGGGTGTACACGTGCATCAATTATCAACTCCCTACACGGAAAGAAATGTGGAAATATTGAGTAAATATCCATCGATTAGGAAGCTAGTCAATAGGTTCGAGAAAATAAATCAAATATCAGATCCGATTACTCGTAAAGAATATAAGGAACAATTGAAAAAACAAATAGAGTATGAACTTTCCTTATTGGAATCAGCAATAGATCTTATTCATCAATTATTGAAAAGATTGAAGAAATAATAGGTAAGAAAAATTAGACAGATATTCTCTTTTATATTTTTGGAGAGCGAAACTTTCCTTGCTGAAAAGCGAAAAGTATTGAAAATTTTATCTCTTCCTGGGGGATTATAAATAAATATAAGGTTCAAGCTTTGATTTTGATAAATTAAAAAATTTCGAGTATTGATACAAAATGGTGGACTTTTTATTAATTCAAAACCACAAATATGTATGAAATTGAAACTAGTATACAAAGGTAATCGTATTTGGGTACCAGCTCAAATACAAAATAAGATAAACAATGGATTTTTGGAGATAGGAATAACTACGAATATTGGAACTAAATTTTTTGTTACTTATTTCACCAAGGGAAGGAGAATCATTATTCCCAAAAAGTGTAGAGAAGCTCTCCAACTAAAAAAAGGTCAAATCATCACTATGCATATTAAAAAAGTGGAAGCTGCACAGAAACCAACTAAAATGTTAAATGGGAATTCTATAGATCTACTTTACTTTTTAATCCAAAAAACTATGTCAGGTTTTCCTATATGTTGTAGGTGTTATAAAAATAATATATTTTTGTGGTATCCAGCTAAAGGTAGACCTAAAGAAATAGTGTTTAACAGATACGTTTCGAAGAGTTTTGCAAAATTGTTGGGTTATCTACAAGCGGAAGGGGGAAAAACCATTCTAAAGCGGCGCAGGGGAAGGGAATTTAGCTTTACTAATAAGTCGTTGACAATCATTTCTGACTTTCTTCAACTATCTAAAACTTTTATTGATATATCGTTATTCAATGCGACTATCTCAATAAATCCAAAGTTTAATCAAGTCAAAAAAGTAAAGTCATTTTTGATCAAACTTGGAATTCCAAACAAAAATATTTTCACAAGAAAAATAGAAAGAGTAAAAGAATTTACAATTAAACTTTGGGTAACAAATTCCTTACTGGCGGAATTTTGCTATAATGCAATGAATGAAATTAGAAGATATTTAACAAAATCTAATCCTGATAAGGACATACTAAAATTCTTTTTACAAGGACTGTTACTTGGAGATGGTAATGTATATTGTTATAGAGACAAAAACAATTCTTTAAATGTGAGATTACAAATTTTTGAAAGCAATGAACAGTACATAAAAGATTATGAAAAAATACTGAGTCATGTGAACATTAAAGGTAAAATTAAAAAATCTAAAGCAAGAAACCTTTTCATCTTGACCTCGTACTTGAACTGGCGCAGCTTAATTGAAATTATGCAAATCTTTCCTAAGGATTCCAAACAATTCAATATACTCGCATATGCTTTAAAATCTCATCGAAAATATAGAGTACTAAGCTACCTTAACATTATGAATTCTAAGTTTACAACGCTCGAGCTTCAAAATTCCATAAGAAGAAACGGCTATTTTATTATGCGACTTCTAAAATCGATGGAAAAAAGCGGTATTGTTAGACGAGTTAGCGGAAAAAATAATCAAGAATGTTGGGAATTAACAGACTTTGGAAAAACCATCAAAAATATAGTTTCTATCTTATAATTTTAACTTCTTTAAAAACGTTTAACAATTTCCTATTTGATGGTCTTTCAAAATACTTCCTGATGGGATCTAGTATATTTGAGATTTCTCGCGCGACAGATAGTTTCAAATCTAAAGGATGGAGATTCCCTTTAATGTATTCTTTTTCCAACTCTTCATAAGAAGAAAAAACTATATCTCCGCCATGTTTACTTTCCCTCTCAACTAAGAACTCCTTTTTTTCGTGAAAAATTATGTATTTAACCAATTCTAATACAGGGTTGAATTCAACCTGCCTCTCGGGACACCATGCTTTTAATAGTTTTTTCTTTATTTGTTCTTCAGAGTCATGAATAAATATACATGTCCATGGTTTGCTTTTACTCATTTTCATTGCAATTACTTTCTCTAATTTATCCTTAGTTTTTATTCTCGGTGGTCCTGCCAAACCCATTAACAAATGATGATGAAGTGCTACGGGTTTTTTCCAACCAAGTTTTGGAAATACTTCTCTTGCTAAAACATGAACCTTTCTTTGATCCATCCCACCATGTGGTATATCTTCACCCAGATATTTTATATCCACAGCTTGCATGGGCGGGTAAATATATTGCGCAAAATTTAATTTTTCCTTTTCACTTCTTCCCATTATTGTTAGGCAACGTACATTCCTGGCCAACGTTATATGCGAAGAGAATCTTATAACATCTTTCCAATACTCATCGTTATGATGATATAATTCTGATCCAAGAACAATTTTTGCTTTGGGACAAAAGAATTTAAAAGCTTTCTCATAATACTTTGCAGCCTTTAGAATGTTTTCCCAGTTTCCACCTAGCTTTTTATTGATAAAACTATGCCAATCTGCAAGATAAACTGTAACGTCAACACCAGCTTCTGCTAAGTCATTTATCTTATAACCACATATTATTAAAGTTCCTAAGTGTAATAAACCGGAAATTTCAAATCCTATGTAATGCTTAGGATGGGTAGTGGTTTCTAGAAGCTCTCTTAACTCCTCTTCTGTTATTATTTCTTCTGTTGGTGGTCGTTTAATCAAATTTAATCTTTCTTCTACATCCATGTCTATATTCCTCCTTCTATTGAACTTTTATTTTTCTGAATATCATGTTAATTTAACAACTTTGAAAAATTTAACTTAAAGCATTTTCGCATAATAGAAGTCTAGGAACTATCTGGCTAGCTTATGGGAAACGTAGTTTTTGTTTTCTTTCTGTTAGATCAAGGTTCTCTAGAACCCTTGCATTAAATTTTAAGAGCAGAAGGTGATATTCGGAATCTTCCGCTCAAAAAGGTCAATAGAAATATCAGGAAGAAGAATTTTTAAGATCCACGCGATAACATTAGAATTTAATTTCTATATAGAGCCCTGAAGAGGAATCTACGTAAGTCCTGAATATTTTCTCTGAAGCAATCTTCTTGACATTGAAGCACCATCACTTCCACCCAAGATATGAAAAATACCTGAATTTTAAAATATTGCGGATAAATGGACTTAACTGTAAGATTTTTGATGTTCTTAGCGCGCGCTAAGCAGCAGATGTTTTTCTTCTTGATGTGGATGTAGCTTATGGTGGAATGGATCAAAGAAGTGTCCACATGTTATGTAGGGATATTGCACCGAAACTTGGTAGAAGAAAGCCGGTAGCTGTTCATACACCTCTTCTCTCAGGTTTGGCTGGGGTAGGAAGGATGGATGTTACGGGAAAATCAAGAGAAGAAATTCTTTTAGATACGAAAATGAGTAAAAGTCTGCCTGAAACATGTATATTTGTTCATGATACACCGGAAGATATAAGGAAAAAGATTAAACAAGCTTATTGTCCACCAAAAGATATAGAATTTAATCCGATTATGGAAATAAATAAGTACTTATTATTTGCACGAGATGATTTTACATTAGAGATACATAGACCCGAAAAGTATGGTGGAGATTTAATTGTTGAAAGTTATCCCGAATTAGAACAAATATATTTAAAGGGTGAACTTCACCCATTGGATCTAAAAAATGCCGCGGCAGAGGCACTAATAGAATTTTTGAAACCTGTAAGAGAATACTTCGAAAAAAACTCCCAAGCCAGAGAGCTATTGTTGAGATTGCAGAAGATAAAAAAGACAAGATAACATTCATGTAAACCTTGTACTCTATCTTCTTCTACGAATTTCTTTAACTATCTCTATTTCTTGTGTCGTCAATGTTAGGAGTTTTTGAGCGAAGTATCCGAAGGATTTTGTGTATAGTGGATTTCCGGTAAAAATACCAACATTATAGGATACAATTGGTGACCATTTCCCAACTAATGTAACTAAGCAGTTAGTATCGTCAGCAATATAGCAACCAAGTGGTAATTCGCCATAAGTCCAGAGATATAAAGTAGAGATTTTTGATAGTTCACGAACATAGTACTTATAATCATCATTTGTCTTTATTCCCACGGTAATATCCACATTCCTTTTGGCCAAACGTCTAAGCATTCTAACAATATTTTTCCCTTCGATCTCTAAGACATCGGGGGTGATGATTGTAATTAGTTTGGATTGAGCAGATTCAAGGACCTCTCCAATAATTCTAGTGATTTTTTCTTCATCGTTAATAAATTCTATTGTACTCATGGCTGAGAGTTTAGATTCACCTAAACTCCTGTTAAGCATTTCCTTAAACTGTAATATTGTTTCATCGATTAGTTTTAGGCGTTGTTCATATCTTTTACGTAGCATATCTAGCATTTCTTGAGGTATAATAGCTACATATCGTCCTCCTCTACTAGAGGCCTCTTTTAAAACAAAACCCTTTTCTATGAGTTTATTTATTGTTTCATAAACATTGGGACGGGGGACATTTGAATAATTTGATATTTCGGATGCATTTAGCGGGGCGCCGGAGAAAAATAGAACTAAGTATATTTTGGCTTCATTTTGCGTAAATCCTAATTCTTCGAGTATTTTAAGTAGCTTTTTTTGGAGCGATGTATTCATTTTGATCATCATGAAAAATGTTATAGTAAATATTACATCTTAATGTGGTAATATATTTTACTATTATTTATAATACTCGACAAAAAAGGTCGAAACAAGATGAAAACATTTATGAATCCTTTTCTAAGAATTCAAGAACTAAGAAATTCTAGATATGTGTTTTTGATTTCATGTGCTTTTAATATTAAAAAAGTGGATACCATGAAATGAATAACTATTATTAGAGAAATACTTATGAGAAACAATTAATAACAATTAAGAGGAAAACAATATTTTTTCTAAGAACCATGAATTTATGGAATAAGTTTTAAATTTTAAATGGAATAGGTGAAGTTGGAGGAGTATAAGAAGTGGGAACTCAAGAAGTTCAGTATAAACCACTTTCTGTTAAAGAACTTCTTAAAGAGATGAAAAATCTTTCGTCTCTCATGATAGATTTGGCATATTCTGCTTTTCTATATGATCATAAAAAACTTGCAGAGGAAGTTATGAGACTAGAGGAAAGAGTAGATTATCTCGGTTATCTTCTCGGTATACAGGCAGCTTTAGCAGCCCGTGATAGAGAAGATGCTGAACAAGTATCAGGAATACTTAAAGTTGCATCGGCAGTTGATAAAATGTCAGATGCAGCAGCAGATATAGCAAATCTCGTACTCCTCGACATATCTGTACATCCAACTATTCATTCAGCTTTCAAGAAGACTGAAGAGATTATTGGAAGAATTAAAATACGAGAAAAAAGCGTATTAATAAATAAAACTTTTGAAGATTTAGAGTTAGAAACAAGGATAGGTGTGGATGTCATAGCTCTTAGAAGGGGGAAAGACTGGATTTTAAATCCAAACAAGAAAATTAAGCTACAAGTTGGAGACATTTTAATTGCTAGGGGGAGTGTTGAAAGTATAGAATTTCTTGATAAATTGTCTTCAGGTAAGGTTAATAAGCTTCCGGAGGTAGCTAAGTGACAAGTGAAGAAGAGTGGATAATGATTGAAGACATGATAAGACAGTTGAAAAACACATGTGAGTTTATGATAGATTTGGCATATTCCGCTCTGATCTTCGATGACAAGGACTTGGCAGAGAGAGTTATGGATTTAGAAGAATACGTTGATAAATTGCATACAAAATTTGAGCTAAAGGTTTTAAAGATAGGAATTAAAAGAAAAGAGGATGAAAAGAACTTGCTAGGTCTTCTAAGGCTGGGTGTGGCAACAGAGAACTTAGCTGATGCAGCTGCTGAGATAGCGGATATCGTTCTTAGAGGTGTTGAACCTCATCCAATATTGAAAATGGTGATGGAAGAAGCTGAAGAAATGGTGATGCAAGCAACAATTTCTGAAAACTCTATATTAAATGGTAAAATGATAGGAGAAGCAAAACTTGAAGAAAAAATCGGAGTAAAAATAATAGCGTTAAAGAGAGAGGACAAATGGTTTTATAATCCACCGAGTGACTTTGTATTAAAGGCTGGAGATATTATTATTGCAAGAGGTTTTATAGAGGGAAAAAATGCTCTCAAAAAACTGGCAGAAGGGGAAATCTAAAAAATGGTTTGATTTTATGATCTATTTCGAGTTTCTACAATAGATAAAGTTCTTAATAGTTTTTCTTTTAATTCGGAGAGATCGGCGTATTCAATGATCTTGAATTTGGGATCTTGAATTCCTCTAATTAGTAGGGAACATCTTTCTTTCAGTTCCTTTTTTAGTAAGCATATTACAGATTTACCTAGAAAAAGAGCTTTTGCGATTTCAAAGCCAACTCCCAAGCTAGGATAGGAAACTTCTGCAATTAAAACGTTGCTTTCTTTAAGCCACTTCATATCTCTTAAGTATATTTGCTTAGGACTTAGCCCCTCTTCAATTGGATTTTCAGAAACTACATGTTCGGTTAGAATAGTATATCCGGCTTTTTTCAGAAAATCTACAATAAACTTGTTTGTTTCAAGATTGGAGCGATCTCCCTTAATGGGGGCTGAAAAATATATTTTTAGGGGCACAGATACCCCTCTTTGTTACTTTGCTTCGAGCGATGCTCCGCATCTGGGACAGAATCTCGCGCCGGGTGGTATTTGTGCTCCGCAATAGGGACAGAATTTATAGGTGATTGTTGGAGGTTTTTCGGCTTCAATTTCTTCTCGAGTTTCAATGTAAGGTGTTGGCGGTGGTGGAGGAGTGACAGGGGTTGGAGGAGGAATTGGTGGAATTTCTGCTATGGTTTTTCTAGCTGAAAGATCGAAGTATAAGACGGTTAATATTACTGCTGAAATCGGGGAGATAAAGCTTGAAATAAGTTTTCTGACGAAGATAGCTAATACAGGTGGTAGTAGCCAAGCAAATATTCCACTGATAACCCCACTAATTAGGGAGGCTATAAAGGTTATTATTATGGTAACAAGTAGCACAACGAATGCGTGAAACCAGTTGCCCTTGACGAGTTCTTTACTTCTACCCATAGCTTCAAATGCTCCCTTTCTCTCCAAAACTATGACTGTTGAGGTTAAGCAGAACCATACCCAAAATATTATTCCTGGAATAATGAAAAGCATCAAACCTATTACTATGACTATACCTACTATGATTGCAGCGACAATTAATGATAAAATAACTCCTAAAGCTGCGTCAAAACTCTTTCTAAGACCAGTTTCTTGGCCTAGAAACTCGTCAGCTGCCATTTGTGTAACTATACCTGTGCTTAAAGCGTTGAAAATCAATGTTAAGATGAAAGAAGCAAACCCTCCGAATATAAGGATTCCCATTAAGGCTGGGTGCTGTGACCGAATATATAAAAGAGCCGAAAAGATTACAGATATTGGCCATTCAATTAACGATAGGATAAAGAATGGTAATACAAATGCAAAGTATCGTTTAAATAGAATAGATAACCCTTTACTAATAATTTCAGAGACGCTTAAGGGCCTTAATGATTGACTACCTGCTTCAACCAAATTTTTCACCACGGACTCATTTTAGAGATTAAACGTACATTTACACTACACTCTCAGCTATATATACTTTTACTAGCGGCTTACGTATGCTATAATAAAATAAGTTTTTCACGAGAATTACCATGGTTTAATTTTTCTGTATAAAAAATGTTCTGGTTTTTTATGTATTTTGGTGGAATTTTCGGTGCCGCCATCTGTTCTAGGGATATGGAGGTCTTGTGGATTTTAAGTTAGCTTGATAGATACTATTCTCCTCCAATTATCAGTTCGTCTATCAGTTCTGCGGCATATGCTGCTAAAATGCTGAGATCGACAACTTTTACATCTGAGAAGTATGCTGATGAACTTATGTTGAAGAAGCATGATGGACATGATGTAACTATTAGATCAGCCCCTAGATTTTCAGCGTCTTCTATTAATTTGTTGCTCATTTCTGTTCGCATGTCCATAAAGGGTATTCTTATTGTTCCACCGCAGCATTGAGCATTTTCGCGGTTTTTTGTAAATTCAATTATTTTTATTCCGGGAATTTGAGAAAGAACATATCTTGGCGGATCGTAAATCTGTTCCCATCTTCCTAGATGGCATGGATCTTTGAAAACAACAACAGAGTCGACTTTTCTTGTAAAATTTATTTTTGCACTTTTTAGTAGGTCGCTTAATAGTTCCGATAAATGTATAACCTTGATTTTGCCGTCAAAAGGATAATCTTCTTTAAGGGTTGTATAACATAGGGGACATGGGGTAACAATCTGCTTGATGCCGAGAGAAAATATTTTTTCTGCTTGTTTAGCTACATATTCCTCAAATTTCTTTTCGACACCAAGCATTTTCGCATAACCGCTGCAACATAGATTTTTATCCTCGAAAACTGTGAAGTTTATTCCCGCCTTTTCGAGAAGCTTAATGCAAGCATCTTTTATTTCAGGATTTTTTACTACAGCCATGCAGCCAGGAAATAGCAAAGTTTCAACTGGAGATGATATAATGGTTTTTTCAAATTCTAACGATTCTCCAAAAATATTTCCAGTGGTAAACATGGTATCTATCATTTCTTTATGTTCTTTTAAGGGGGCTAGTTCTAATTCTGTAAGTTTGCTTCTCACTATCTCCATTATGTCCACAACTTTAACTTTAGATGGACATACAACTTCGCACGCTTTACAGAGTGCGCAACTGTAAAGTCTTTTCAAAACTTCTTCATCAACTTTGAGACGCCCATCAATTACAGCTTTTATAATCATGTTCCTTCCTCGAGCACCCCAAGACTCAGTCATCTTGACTGCGAGAGTTGGACAAGCTGGCCTGCAAAATCCACATTCAGAACATTTAATCAACTGTGTTTCAAAGTCATCTGGAAGCAATTTCATGCATTTCCCTCCAAATATTCTTTGGGGAAGATTTTTCCGGGGTTCATAATGTTATTGGGATCCAGCGCTCTCTTTATTTTTAACAGCAATTTTACTAGTTCTGTTGGTGCTTCATGTCTGTACATGTTCATTTTTAATGTTCCAATTCCATGTTCACCGCTCACTGTACCTCCAACTTTTATTGCAGCCTTAGCAATTTCTAATGCACATTTTTCCATTCTTTCAACTTCATCGCGATTTCTAATATCTAACAGAATACATGGGTGAAAATTGCCATCACCTACGTGGCCAAAGGTAGCTACGGGAATATTAAATTTCTTGGAAATTTCTTGAACAACTTTTACCATATATGGGAGTTTACTAATGGGTACGGTAACGTCTTCTATAACTACGGTTGGTTTTACTGATGATAATGCCGGAAGAGCTGCCTTTCTAGCCTGCCATATTCTCATATTTTCTTCGGGTGTCCTAGCAACATCATAGCTTAATGCTTTTTCTTCTTTAAATATTTCAATTAGTCTTTCGAGCCTTTTTTCGACGCTTAATTTTTCACCATCAAGTTCTATTATAATGGCAGCCTCTCCAGGAGGAAAACTTGTTCCAGTATATTTGCTAATAGCATCTAGTGTTATTTGGTCAAGAAATTCAACCTTTGAGGGTTCTAGTCCCTCTATAATAATTTTGTATACGCAATGAACTGCTTGTTCTAGGCTGCTAAACATTGCAAAAGCTGACAATGCGGTTTCTGGGAGTGGTCTAACCTTTAGCAAAGCTTTTGTAATGATTCCTAGTGTTCCTTCACTTCCAATAAATAATCTTACAAGATCGTATCCGGCAACCCACTTCATTGCCCTCCGCCCAACCCATAGCACTTCGCCTGTCGGTAAAACGACCTCTAAACCAAGTACCCACTCTCTTGTAGTACCATATTTGACTGCTCGAATTCCTCCTGCATTTTCTGCCAACATACCGCCTATTGTGGCTGCACTACTACTTGCAGGATCTGGTGGGAAAAATAATCCATGTTTTGCAAGTTCTTGATTTAAGTCATCTGCTACAACTCCAGCTTCTACAAGGACTTGAAGATCTTGTGTACTTATTTCGAGTATTTTATTCATACGTGATAAATCTAAAATAACTCCACCATATTTGGGAACTGCTCCACCACTTAAACCTGTGCCTGCCCCTCGAGGAATTATGGGAAAATGATACTCATTAGCTAGTTTCACTATTTTTGAGATCTGTTCTGGTGTGGTTGGCCATACTACGAGATTTGGCATTCCTGAATCAATTGATGCATCTGAGGAATAAGTTATTAGGTCTACTAGTGATGTGGTAATATTTTCTTCCCCTACAATCTCTGAAATTTTCTTTGCAATATTTCCCCAGCTAATGTTCAAGTTTAAGCACCTCTATCGTAATTTAGCCATTTTTAACGTTTTATTCATTTGCCATAAAATATTTTTCCTATTAAATTTTTGGTAAGAGTTTCGCTTAATTTAAAGCCTCCCAGATAAATTAGAAGATAATAATTGAATGCAGAGATGAAATGTTAGAGAGTTTTATCTATTTCGCGTGAAGCGATTCGTGTATAGTTTAGAGTTTTTTCCAAATTGCTCCTTTGCTTGCTGATTCTGTTATTTTTGAATATAAATAGAGGTACCCTTTTTTCACTCTTGGTTCTGGTGGTTTCCATTTTGAAGATCTTTCCTTAACAATGTCTTCAGAGATCTTTAAGTCCAATTTTCTCTCAGGTATATTTATCGAGATAATATCTCCATCTTCCACGATGGCTATTGGACCTCCATCCATTGCTTCTGGTGAAACGTGGCCTATTGCTGGTCCTCTAGTTGCTCCAGAAAATCTTCCATCCGTAATAAGTGCTACACTTTTATCTAAGCCAGCACCAACTAATGCGGAGGTTGCAGAAAGCATTTCACGCATTCCTGGTCCACCTTTGGGTCCTTCATATCTTATAACAATAATCTGTCCTTTTTCTATCTCATTATTAAGTATGGCATTTACTGCATCCTCTTCTTTGTCAAAAACTCTAGCTTCTCCTTCGAATTTCTGCATAGTTGGGTCGATTGCAGATTGTTTTACTACAGCGCCTTCTGGTGCGAGCGAGCCGAATAGAATAGCAATTCCGCCTTCTTTATGATATGGGTTGTTTAATGGTCGAATAACTTCTCTATTTAAGACATGAACGCTTTTTAGGTTTTCCTTTAACGTTTTCCCAGTTACTGTTAAAGTATTAAGATTTAATAGTGGTTTCAATTCTTTCATAACAGCAGGAACCCCGCCCGCAAGGTAAAGGTCTTTTAGGTAATGTGGACCAGAAGGATTCATATTACATATGTGAGGCGTACTTCGTCCCAATTCATCAAACTTTTCTAGTGTTAAATTTATTCCAAGTTCATGTGCAACTGCGGTTAAATGTAAAATTGTATTAGTTGATCCACCTAAAGCCATATCAACACGAATCGCATTTTCCATAGACTCTTCAGTGATTATTTTTGAAGGGGTAATTTCCCTTTCTAGTAATTTTATAATTTGTTTACCGCTTTCTTCGGCAATACGGAGTTTTTCTGCATAGACAGCGGGACACGCACCACACCCTGGTAATGACATACCAAGGGCTTCAACAAGGCATGCCATTGTATTAGCAGTGTACATGCCTGCACAAGATCCAGGTCCTGGACATGCAGATTCTTCCAAAAGTTTAAGATCTTCTTCACTCATTTCACCTGATTTAACTTTTGCCACTGCTTCAAAAACTTGGCTTAGTGCTATTTCCTTGCCCTTATATACACCGGGTAACATACACCCACCAGTGATCATTATTGACGGGATATCTAGGCGGCAGGCGGCCATAAGCATTCCAGGTACTATTTTATCGCAGGATGCAATTAGTACCATGGCATCAAACATGTGTGCTTGAATCATTAATTCTATTGATGCAGCTATTATTTCTCTGCTTGGAAGAGGCGTTCTCATACCTTCATGTCCCATAGCTATGCCATCACATATTGCTATTGTATTAAATTCAAAAGGTGTTCCGCCGGCAGTTCTTATACCCCTTTTAACTGCTTCTGCGATTTTTTCTAAATGTACATGTCCGGGTACTATTTCATTCCACGAATTAGCTACAGCTATAAGAGGTTTAGATAAATCTTCATCTGTAAGACCTAACGCCTTAAAAAGCGATCTATGAGGGGCGCGATCCACTCCCTCTGTCACGTTTCGGCTTCTTAAGATTTTAAGATTCATAAAATTCACCAACAAGTTTAATCATTAATCAAACAATCCAACCAAATTTAAAATAATATTTCTTTTGCAATCTTATTTAACAAGATCGTATAGGATTATAGAACGGCAATAATCATCAAGTCGTTTACATTTGTTCCTGTTGGACCAGTGAAAATTGCATCTCCAAGTTTTGTGAAAAACTCGTAAGAATTGTTATCCAATAAGTATTCCATTGCGTCAAGACCTAATTTCTGCGATCTTTCTAGAGTTTGACCATCAACAATAGCTCCTGCAGCATCACAAATTCCATCAATACCATCAGTGCCAATTGAGCCAATAGCAACACCGTCTAAACCTGAGATTTTGAATGCTGCTCCTAGTGCCAATTCTTGGTTTCTACCACCTTTACCGCTTCCAGTAACTGTTACAGTTGTTTCTCCGCCACATACGATAATTGCTGGTTTTTTGATCAAATTTTCATATTCATGTATTTCTCTTGCTATTCCTGCAAGAACCGTGCCTACATGTCTTGCTTCTCCTTCGATATAGGTTGAAAGTAGTATAGAATTCGCTCCTAGTTCTTTTGCCTTTTTCACCGCTGCTAGACATGCTGTTCTATTACTGGCTACGATCACGTTGTATACTTTTTCAAAAACTTTGTCGCCTGGCTTTGGAGTTTCTTCGATTTCACCTGATAGTCCTAACTCGATTCTTTCTCTTACAGCTTTAGGAACTTTATCTAATATATTGTATTTTTTCAAGACTTTATAGGCATCTTGGAATGTAGAGGTATCTGGTACAGTTGGACCGGAAGCTATAACGTCTAAGGGGTCTCCGACTACATCAGAGATGATCAGGCTAATTACTGTCGCTGGGTAAGCTGCTTTTGCAAGTTGACCTCCTTTAAAGGCTGATATGTGTTTTCGAACAGCATTTATTTCATTTATTGTAGCGCCACATTTTAGGAGAAGGTCTGTAACCTTCTTTTTCTCTTCTAACGTTACAGGTTCAGCTGGGTATGGCATTAAAGCTGAACCGCCTCCTGAAATTAAAACAATAATTAAATCGTTTTTACCTGCTTTTTTGGCTATTTCAAGCATATTTTTTACTCCATTCATCCCCTCTTCTCCTGGTATTGGATGCGTTGCACCGTTAATTTTGATTTTCTTTGTTTTTACTCTTTTTTCTGTTCCCTTTAGGACATTTACAACTCCTTCGCTTATTCTGTCTTGTAATATTGTTTCGATTGTTTCAGCCATTAAGCCGCTTGCTTTTCCTCCACCTAGAACGTAGATATTTTTATAGTCTGCTAGATTAAAATTGTAATGGCCAATTGATAAAGTATTATTTTCAAGTTTAACATTGTTGAAAATCGCTTTCGGGGGATCTACAGTATTTAAGGCAGCTAAAATACAATCTAATATTATACGTCTTGCATCTCTATTCTTGGGTGTAAAGCCGTTTTCAATTAGCTCTGAATAATTTTTAATCATCGCATATCTACACCTTTAACACTACTTAGGTTAGGTAAGGTACATCATGGTACATAATAATAGTGTGTGTTATTTATTTTTACCAGATATATAGCGACGTCAAAAATCGGAAGAACAGAACTTTAATTTTTAATTTATTTTTTACATAAAGATAATTATGCATTATTAAATATGCATTATTAAACATAAGTTGGTATGAGTATTCCACGAGTACTTTACAGAGTTCTTTTCATATGTAAAAATGTACCTAAACATGGTCGTAAAGATTATATAAGACCGTTCAATAATAGTAGAGAAAAGGGTACGTGAAATTAAAAATTGTTAGGGGTAGAGGGAAATGGCAGAAAAAAATCCATCTGCATCTGAAATAATTGCTGGCAAACTTGAAGAACCATGGGACGTAAAAGATATGCCTAAGTGGCCCGGATGGGTAGCAATGTTTGGACCAGGACTAGTATGGGCAGGGCTTTCCCAAGGTAGCGGTGAGTTAATTTGGTGGCCATACATGGTTGCAAAATACGGTACCTACTTCCTTGGCTGGATGTTCATATGGGCATCACTACAATACTGGGTTAACTTGGAGATAGCAAGATATTCAATAGCGACAGGAGAGTCAATATATGAAGGATTTCACAGAATACACCATCTCTTCGGATGGCTAATATTTGTCATGGTTATAATAGTATCCTTCTGGATAGGAGGATATATATCAGCTGGAGCCACAGCGCTAAAAGCTCTTACAAACTTCCCACCCGGATGGTCGGACAAAGCTCAAACAC
>Ga0209426_1000966_pt1 | contig 21619 bp, 15 predicted proteins | sample Deesub1362B_J571_FD_187697 | JGI IMG/M metagenome (GOLD analysis project Ga0209426, IMG submission 187697) | Deep oceanic, basalt-hosted subsurface ecosystem from Juan de Fuca Ridge flank, Pacific Ocean, CORK Borehole 1362B_J2.571 (SPAdes)... ...
CGGAGAAGGTGGCAAAATGTTCATCCCCCACAATTGCCAAATTGAGGTTCAACAGGCGTTCCAGTCTCCGGTTTCCCGGGAACCCAAACAGGCGCCACAGCTTCCCACCGAAATGGTCCACCGCCAGTTCCACATGCCAGGACGGTCTGGGTGGTGAAAGCAACAGCACAAATGCCGAAGAGTCACCCGGGCTGCGGGCCCGAAGCGTCAGCCGGTTGTTCTGGTACGCCATGTCCCCTTCCAGTCTCAGCGAATCCCCGCTGGCAAAAGTAGCATGAAACAGGAGGTTCCCGCGGGCGGCAATTTCCCCTTTTTCCCAGCGAAATGTCCCGCGTGAAATGGCGCGCGCCCCATTCAGTTCTTTGCTGGCAAAACTCCGCAGCCACGGCATGACGCTGCCATCGGCAGCATACTGGCCGGTAATCTCCAGCTTTTCTCCTGCAAAGCGGATCAAGACCCGGTTATCCAGTTCAAACCCGCGGTATTTAGCCTTTAGCGGTCCCACAGAAATTTCCTGCCTGCGGTAATGAAGAGACGCCAGCACGTTCTGGAAATGCTCCCCCTTCCATTCAAATTCTCGGGCCACCAAGGTTCCCCGCACCACCGGATCTTCCGGCGGTCCGGTAATGGCAAGGCGGATACTGGCCCAGCCAGAAAGCGGAACCTTCTTTTCTCCAAAAGCCTGGGAAAGAATCTGTTCCACCCACAGTGAATCACCCCGCACCTTCAGATTTAGCTGCGGTGCAAGAAGATTGCCGATTTCTCCAGTAATTTCAACCGGTTGGCCGGCCAGCAGGACGTTAAACCGGTCAAACAGCACATTCCAGTTTTTCAGGCGAATGTTAGTATAGAGGCTATCCAGCACAATCCGGTCACCAAATAGGCTAAACTGTCCGTTTTCCAGAAAAAAGCGCCCGTTGAGCACAAGTCCTGCGCCTGCGGAATCAAAAAGAACACTCTGGCCGTACAGCTTCCCCCCTCGCACAGCCAGAACCTCTGGAAAGAGGGTGGGAATGGTAGTGGAAATGCGGTCGTCCGAAATGGATACCAGAATGGAATCCACTTTGCCGCGGGCCAGATTGGCAAATCCGGAAATTAACAGGTTGCTGGATTCCGAACGGAAAAGCCGCCCTTTCAGGCGGATTTCGGCACGTTCCAGGTTCTCCGTGCTGATCCAACCATCCAGATCCCGGACCAGAACAATTTCCTCCCGACCGGGTGCGCTCCAGAGGATTTGCCCCTTCTCCAGCGTAATTTGTCCCACAAATCCCAGATCCACCAGCCGGTAGCGGTATTCCTCCTCAATTTTTTTTAGCTCTCTTTCCGGAGAAAGAACCTTTCTTTTTTTGGGGGCTGCCTGCCCCACCTCGCGGATCCGCACAACCGGCTGAATGAGCGCTACGTTAGAAACAATGCGCACCGGGTTAAAATTGTATTTCAAGGCATTCAAAAGACTGAAACCCAGGCGGAGGTTTTTTACCTCCAGAGAAGCATCGCCAGAAGCAGGTGTAAACCGGACATCGCGGAAATTGAGGGATCCCGGCAGCAATACCACAGAGCCGATGGTCGCTTCACCCTTAAAAGCAGTTCGGATCTGATCCAGTACCAGCTGGCGCAACTTCTGATCCAGGGAAAAGGCATGCCAGGCAATCTGGATGCCACCAAACAGCAAGAGTACGCTCAAAATAAACCCGATGACAATCCGCCGGGAATGCATCTGCTATATCTATCCACCCTGTCGTTTTCTGTCAAAATCCATGCAATATGGTTTTTTTCTGCAGAAAGATAAGACTTTCTGCAAAAATTCCCAACACCTTAATATGCAATATTTTAAGGCCTGATGCAATAATGTTACGGGCGGAGAAAAGGTTTGGTTCCCCTGAAGGACTTCCCGGCTACGAATGGATTAGCTGCTCGCTTACCAGGCCGAAGCGTCTTTCCCGCTTCTGGTACGAGCGAATGGCCTCATAGAGGTGTTCCCGGCGAAAATCGGGCCAGAGGACATCAGTAACGTACATCTCCGTGTAGGCCAGCTGCCAGAGGAGAAAATTGCTGATCCGCAGTTCCCCGCTGGTACGGATTAAAAGATCGGGATCCGGCAGCCCACGGGTGTAGAGATGGTCTGCAACCACACTCTCGTCGATGGCGTCCGGATTGATCACACCTTGCTTCACCTTCCGGGCGATGGCCTTTACGGCATCCACAATCTCCCTGCGCCCGCCGTAACTCAAGGCCAGATTCAAAATCAGCCCGGTGCAGTGCTTGGTTTTCTCGATGGCATATTCCATGCTTTCACGCGTTAGAGGAGGCAAATCGTCCAGGTGGCCAATGGTGATCAAACGCACATTGTTTTTCAGCAGTTCATCCAGCTCGCTGCGGATGGTTTCTACAAGAAGATCCATCAGAGCGTTCACTTCTTCACGCGGGCGGCCCCAGTTTTCCACCGAAAAAGTATAGAGGGTGAGCACTTCGATTCCCAGCTCGCCACAGGCTTCCACCACATCCCGCACGGAATCGATAGCCTGACGGTGTCCAGCAACGCGCGGCAGTCCTCTCCGCCTTGCCCAGCGGCCGTTTCCGTCCATTATAATGGCGATGTGCCGCGGCAAATTCCCGATGCGTTTCAGTTCCTCCTGGATTTTTTGATCTTTGTCCATTCACCCATCTCCCTCATTTAACCCCGCACTGTTTAATAAGCGATGGGAATTCCATAATTTCAATAAAAATTTAGGCTTAGTCATATTATCGTACCGTTTACCAAAGCCGCCCTCTTTCCCCTGAATCCGTTTCGAACCTCCTTTACCCGCAACCATCCGGCCACTGCCCGGTAGGGAAAGCCTGGCCATTCTTCCTTACCGCACCTTCCAGATGGTATTGTCCTGATACTTCATGATATGCAGGAACGCATTTACCCTTGGTTTCCGGGAGAAATCGTACGGCTGAAGCAGGCCTCGAAACCGCTCCGTGTTTTTGAGATATTCCATAAGTTTCCGGTGTGTCCGCGCACCCTGGCGGATTCCCTCCAGCAGAAACCGCATTGTGTCATACCCAAGTATTGACAGCTTGCTGGGTGTTACCCCCATCCGGGCACGGAATTGATCCCGAAACCGCCGGAACACCGGGTCGGTCTCATCCACGTATAGATCGCCTAAAAAGATAGCCCCAGAAACATAACGGGCGTTGCGGTCCAGTTCTTCCTCGTTGTTCCAGAAACTTCCGCCCAGAATCTGGGCTTGAATGTTGTACAGTGCCATCTGCGGCGCCACGTAAGAAATATCTTCGGTATAAACCGGAAAAAACAGCGCATCGATGGATGTTACCGGGATAGCGGTGGAATCGGCAAACTTGGGCCGCCTTCCCGTTTCCGTCTCCGGGATGAGGGACTCCAGCTTCTGACGAATAACGACCTTTACCAGCGAATCCACTTCCGACAGCATCATTCCTGGATTTTCGGCCAGAATGGAATCCCGCACCATTTTTTCCAGACCCACTTCGCGGATATGGCGGAACTGTACCCGGAGGTCCGTCGGGTCTTCGTAATACCAGGTTTCCGCCACAATCTGACCGTTCAGCCGGTCTACCGTCTGAGCAAAGCTGTCAGTCATTTGCTTGCCGTATTTGTCGGCGGGTGCCAGGATGGCAAAGGTACGCAGCTGCAGTTCGTTCATGGCATATTCAGCAATAAACTGGCCGCGAGTTTCCAGATCCGGCAGCATTTGTACCAGGGTGGGGGCCACCGTTGTTAACCCATCTTCTTTGGCTGCCGGTGCAAGAACCGGAACTCCCGCATCTCCGGCCACTGTACCGATGACCGCTGTTTTGTCACTTTCCAGCTCGCCAATAATGGCCAGCACTCGTTCCTGCTGAATGAGCTCCCGGGTGTGGCGGATCACTTCGATCATTTCCCCCTGGGAATCGCGCACCACCAGTTCGATTCCCATACGCCTTGCTTCCGGGTCCGTCTCCACGGCATAGCGGATACCGGCCAGAAGCAGCCGGGCTTCGTCGCCAAAATACCCGGTCAGCGGAAGTATGACACCAATCTTAAGAACTTCCGGCTCTTTGCGTTCTGCCAACCTGGCATACCGCCGGGCCACCGGACCCAGGACATGGCCGGGATACCGATCCATCCACTGCTGGAGCAGCTCTTTCGCCCGTTCTTTGTCCTGTTCCCTGTAGGCCTGTAGGGCCTGAAGCAGGTCGAACAGTGCCTGTGCATGTCCCCCCGAGAAGCTACCCGCAAGCTGATGGACCTCCCGCTGATCAAGATAATCCAGCAATAGCGGATACAGCAGCTTTTGGGTCTGATCCCGAAGGCGCGCATCGTCGCTCTTCTGCAGCACCTGCAAAAGCAGCCGCGCTGTCTGGAAGTAATCTTCTCGCTGAAATGCCACCGCCGCCAGTAAAAACCGGGCATCGTCCACGAGCGCAGATTGCGGATACTCCCGTACCAGCCGTTCCAGGGTCTGCTGGGCTTCCTTCCACTTTTTCTGCTGATACTGGGAACGGCCGATCAGGTAAAGAACGGATGTAATGCGGTGATTCTTCGGATAGAGTTCCAGCAGGCTTCGAAGTTCCCATTCCACGACGGCATACTGGCGCTCGCGGTAATGGAGCAAGGCCTTTTTATAGACGTTCTCCACATCCTGATTGATCTGCACTGCCTGCTGAGGCGAACGCTGGTCCAGTGCAAACCCCGCATGTCCGAAGAACAAAAGCAAACTAGCAGCAATTGCCCCCAGAAAAAGCGAAATCCGGGTCCTCACTTGGCTTCCTCCCTCCACAGATTTGCAAAGGCTCTATTCCACCGTCACACTTTTGGCCAGGTTCCGCGGCTGATCCACATTGCACCCCCGCAATACGGCAATGTGATAAGCCAGGAGCTGGAGCGGAATCACCGTAAGCAGCGGAGACAGGAAATCAAGGGTGGAAGGCACATAGATCACATGATCCACCTTTTCCCTGATCTTTTCATCCCCTTCGGTGGCCACGGCAATAACCCGTCCCCGCCGGGCTTTTACCTCTTCAATGTTGCTGATGATCTTGTCGTATGTCTGATCCTGAATTGCAATAAAAACCACCGGCATGTTTTCGTCAATGAGGGCAATTGGGCCATGTTTCATCTCTGCGGCCGGATATCCTTCCGCGTGAATGTAGGAAATCTCCTTGAGCTTCAAGGCTCCTTCCAGCGCTACAGGAAAGTTGTAGCCACGGCCCAGGTAGAGAAAATTGCGGCTCGTGTGGTACCGTTCCGCCAGTTCCTGAATGATCTGATCCTGATCTAGAATGCGCTGAATCTTTTCCGGGATGGCCTGCATTTCGCGGATAATTTTCCGCCCTTCTTCCGCACTCATCCACTTGCGGCGGGCAAGCATCATGGCGATCATGATGAGCACAGCTACCTGAGCGGTAAAAGCCTTGGTTGAAGCCACTCCAATTTCCGGCCCGACATGCAAGTACACCCCTGCCACGGTTTCCCGGGCAATCGTGCTGCCCACCACATTGCAGATCCCAAAAACCGGATAGCGATATTTCTTCACCTCCCGAACCGCCGCCAGTGTGTCTGCTGTTTCCCCCGACTGGCTGATCACCATCACCACAGTTTCCGGGTCCAGAACCGGCCGGCGATAACGGAATTCCGATGCGTACTCCACTTCCACCGGGATGCGCAACATATCTTCGAACACATATTCGCCGATTAGCGCTGCATGCCAGCTGGTGCCACAGGCGGTAAAAATCATCCGTTTCGCCTTCAAAAGCTGGTCCATGTGATCCAAAAGTCCGCCCAGACGGACATTCCCCTCATCTGCCAGCAAGCGGCCGCGCATGGTAGTGCGGATGGTTTCCGGCTGCTCGAAAATTTCTTTCAGCATGAAATGCGGAAACCCCGCTTTTTCGATCTGTTCCAGGTCAAAAGTAATCTGTTCGATCGTTTTTTCTACCGGCTGGTCCGTAATGGTTTTGGTCTGGAAGCTATTGCGCGTGAGGATGGCCATTTCACCGTCATCAAGATAAACCACATCGCGGGTATACCCGATAATAGCCGCTGCATCGGACGCCGCAAAGTACTCGTTGTTGCCCACCCCGATCAAGAGCGGGCTTCCGTTTCGGGCCGCAACCATCACTTCCGGTTCATCGCGGGAGATTACCAGAATCCCGTAAGTTCCCTTAACTTCGGCCAGAGCCAAGCGTACAGCCTCTTCCAGGCTATGATCCTGGTAAAACATTTCGATTAGATGGCAGAGCACCTCTGTATCCGTGTCGGAGGCAAAATGATGGCCTTGCCTCTGCAGTTCCTTTTTCAGCGGCGAAAAATTTTCGATGATCCCATTATGAATCAGGGCAATGCGCTGGCCGCAATCACAGTGTGGATGGGCATTGATCTCATTGGGTTCTCCGTGGGTGGCCCAGCGCGTATGCCCGATGCCCAGCGTTCCATTCAGACCGGAATCTGCAACCACACGCTCCAGATCTCTGATCTTCCCCGGCCGTTTGATCACATTGAGCCGGCCGTTATTCAATACCGCCACACCGGCCGAATCGTATCCCCGATACTCCAGCCGCTTCAGCCCTTCCATCAGGATTGGCACAACTTCCTTCTGGCCAATATACCCGACAATTCCGCACATAATTCCTTTCCTCCTACCGTTCAGCCCCCTTGTTCATCAGGAGCCCATACCTATGCCGTCATTCAAATGGAAGAAATGTTCCAGATTGAAACACCCTGAAAGCATTCTCCGGGACCCGCCATCCCACCTTTTTTCGACCCACTTCCAATGTACAATTTTGATACACTGAAGTCAAACTGTCTACCTGCTCCAGCCTGAATCTGGCCGGTACAGATCAGAAAAAAGAGTGCTGCAAGATACATACCAGTTCCAATCTGCGCCGCCCCGGATAATTCCGGCCGGATCTTTTCCCCCGTCCGAATCCACCGCAATCTTTATGCTGTTCCGGTTTTCTCCGATTTCGCCCCGGACTCTGCCGGCGGTGTACACCCTCTGTACCGTCCGTTACTCCCACTCAATCGTACTGGGTGGCTTGGAGCTGATGTCGTATACCACCCGGTTAATTCCCTTCACCTCATTGATGATCCGGTTCGATACCCGGGCCAGAAGATCGTCCGGTAGCCGGGCCCAGTCGGCTGTCATACCATCCTGGCTGGTCACGGCCCTCAGAGCCACCACATTCTCATACGTACGCTCATCGCCCATCACGCCCACAGATTTGACGGGCAACAGAACACAGAATGCCTGCCAGACACGGTTGTACCATCCGTCCTGGTGCAGTTCCTCAATGAAAATGGCATCGGCTTGCCGGAGCAGGTCAAGACGATCGCGGGTAACTTCTCCGATAACGCGCACCGCAAGACCGGGCCCCGGAAAAGGGTGCCGGTGGAGCATTTCATCTGGAATATCCAGCAACGCACCAATGCGCCGCACTTCATCTTTGAACAGCTCGCGCAGCGGTTCGATCAGCTCAAACTGCATGTCGTCGGGCAGTCCGCCCACATTGTGATGGGTTTTGATCTGCGCCGAGGGTCCCACGGCTGACTGGCTTTCGATCACATCAGGATACAGCGTGCCCTGTGCCAGAAATTTTGCATCGGCGAATTTCCGCGCTTCTCTCTCAAAAAGCCGGATAAACACTTCTCCGATCACTTTGCGCTTCTGCTCCGGGTCGGTTACCCCACGCAGGCGGGAAAGGAATTCTTCCGACCCATCAACAAAATGGAGCGGGATGTTTAGCCGTTCGCGGAACATCCGCTGAACCCATTCGGCCTCCCCAAGCCGTAGCAGCCCGTTATCGATGAAAATGGCCACCAGCTGATCTCCGATGGCTCGGTGCAGCAGTTGCGCCACCACAGTGGAATCCACACCGCCGCTGACCCCGCAAATAACCCGTTCCTTTCCAACCCGCTGGCGTATTTCGGCAACGGTTGTTTCCAAAAACGATTCCGGAGACCACAATCCCTGCAACCCGGCCACTTCGTACAGAAAATTGCTAAGTATTTCTTTCCCTTTCTCCGTGTGAGCCACTTCCGGATGGAACTGAATGCCAAAAATTCTCTTCTGGCGGTGGCGGATAGCCGCTATGGGTGAATTGCCCGTTCGGCCGATGATCTCGAATCCGGGTGGTAAATCCGTCAGGTGGTCGCCATGGCTCATCCACACAGTGGTTTTTGGGGGAAGGTTCTTAAATAGATCTCGGTGGTCCAGAATTTCCAGCTCCGTCCGGCCATATTCACGCCGGGCCGCCGGGTCCACCCGCCCCCCCAGCAGATGAGCAATTACCTGAAGCCCGTAACAGATCCCGAGCACCGGGATTCCCAGAGCAAAGATGGCAGGATCCGGTAACGGCGCATTATCGGCGTAAACAGAAGCTGGACCTCCCGAAAGGATGATGGCTCCCGGTTTCAATTGCCTGATTTCATCCGCTGGCAGGTGGAAAGGCCGGATTTCCGAATACACCCCGCATTCGCGGACCCGCCGGGCGATGAGCTGAGTATACTGCGATCCAAAATCCAGAACCAGAACCCATTCCCTGTGTTCCATCCCCGCTCCCGTTATAGCTCAAATTTCCATTCTTTCAGCTCATTTAGCGCTTCATAGTTGGTCAGGTCATAGTGAATTGGCGTAATGGAGATCTTATTTTGCATGATGGCCACATCGTCGGCGTCTGGAGGTTCTTTTTCCAGATTGATTTTATGTCCCGTGAGCCAGTAGTAAGTTTTTTTGTGCGGGTCCACCCGGCGGTCAAATTTTTCACGGTATACGGCCATGCCCTGCCGGGTAATGGCCACCCCGCGGATCTCCTCTTCCGGTACGGGAGGGATATTCACATTCAGAAAAGTGCGCGGCGGTAATCCTTTTTCAAGAACGATCGTGGCCAGCTTGCGCGCAAAACGGGCGGCAAAACTGAAATCCACTTCCTCATAGGTGGCAATGGAAATAGCGAAAGAAGGAATCCCCAGAATGGTTCCTTCTGTAGCTGCAGAGGCCGTGCCGGAATAAATAACATTGATTCCTGTATTGGATCCGTGGTTAATTCCGGAAATCACCAGATCCGGTTTTTTCTCCTCCAGCAATGCCCAGTAGGCAATTTTCACACAATCGGCCGGCGTGCCGCTTACGGCATAACCAAAAAATTCGCCATTCTTGTAAAAGGGCCACACCCGTAAGGGAGAAAGAAGGGTAATGGCATGCCCTACGGCACTTTGCTCGCTGGCCGGCGCCACGATAAATACTTCCCCAATCTTGCGAATCTCCTTTGCCAGCGCAGCCAGCCCCGGCGCGTAGATTCCGTCGTCATTGACCAGCAGAATAAACGGCTTAGCGGATGTTTTCGGCTTTTCCATCTTTCCCCAGCAGGCGGATCAATTGCACAATTCGCTGTTTCAGTTCGGCTCTGGGCACAATTGCATCCACAAATCCATGTTTTAGCTGAAATTCCGACCGCTGGAACCCTTCCGGAAGATCCTCCCCTATGGTTTGCTTGATCACCCTGGGACCGGCAAACCCGATCAGAGCTCCGGGTTCTGCCAGGATAATATCTCCCAGCATAGCATAGCTGGCGGTCACCCCTCCGGTTGTAGGATTGGTCAGCACAGAAATATACAGGCCGCCGCGGTCCGAAAATTTGGCCAGCAGGGCGCTGGTTTTGGCCATCTGCATGAGAGAAAGAGCCCCTTCCATCATTCGCGCCCCTCCCGATGCCGACACGATAATCAGCGGCAGATCTTCCTCCATGGCCCGTTCCGTGGCCCTGGCCACACGCTCCCCCACCACACTGCCCATGCTGCCACCAATAAAAGCAAAATCCATCACCCCCAAAATAACAGGAATTCCATCCATTCGCCCCTTCCCGGTTACCACCGCTTCAGTTAGACCGGTCTTCTTCATCGCATCCTTCAGCTGATCCGAATATTTCTTGAGTCCCTTAAATTTGAGCGGATCGGCTGAAACCAGATTCCCGTTAAATTCTTCAAAACTCCCCTCATCCAGCAGAATTGAAAGGTACTGACTGGAACGGATGCGGAAATGAAACTGGCATTTCAGGCAAACGTACAGATTCCGTTCCAGCTCCTTGCGGTACAGGATTTCTCCACATTGCTCGCACTTCAGCCAGAGTCCGTCCGGTATCTGCTTTTTTTCGGTGGTTACAACCCCTTTTTTCTGTCGCCGAAACCAGGACATCGCACCTCCACTACCGCTTTTGGTTCTCGTCCGACATCTGGCGCACCGGTTCCTGCCGCGGCAGATAACGTTCCATAATCAGCGCATCCTCTCCGTTCCGGTAATAACGACGGCGAATCCCCACCTTTTCAAACCCAAACTTCTCGTACAGCCGAATGGCTTTCCGGTTCGAAGGCCGAACTTCAAGATATGCCCTGCGGACACCTCTTGCCAGTGATTCTTCTAAAATTACACAAAGGAGCTGAGAAGCTACCCCCTGTCTCTGATACAGCGGCGAAACGGCAATGTTGGCCAGGTGCATCTCATCCTCAACAAACCAGGGAATGGCATAGCCGATGAGCTCATAGGCCGTTTCCGCCACCAGCGGCCAGGAAACCTCGCTCACGCACACCTCATGACGGAAATTGGAATAGGTCCAGGGATCCGAAAACAGAATATGTTCCAGTTCCAGTACCGTTTCCAGATCGTCCAACCGCATATTACGGATCCATGCCTGTTCGCCATTTTTCAGACGAAACGGACGAAAAATCCTTTTATCCTTCTGATTGCTCATGATAAATCCGAATACTTTTCCGGCCCGGCCGGCGTCTTCAGGCGAATCAGCTCCGCCGCGAACAGCGGATTCCGCTCAAAATCCATTGCTCCCTTCCCTATCCCTTGCTCGGCAGCCCACCTTTCCCCGGCTGCACGGGAAAGTCGTGCATATAAAATGGTGTTACGGTGGCCACGTCTTCCGTGATCCCCTGGTGGTAGGCCCGTTCTCCCAGAAGGCCCACCCAGTAGGCGGATGGAACGGCATGCCGCCAGTACAGTATCTGTTCCGGCTCAGGTGAAACCGAAACCAAATGCTCTTCTTCCGGGCGGAGAATTCCCAGTAAAAGTCCCGGTCGTTCCATCGATTCAAGCAGCTCGGCAAATTCCGCCACAAAATAATCACTTTCGCGCACTACATCATCCTCCTGGTGGCGGTAAAACGCCGCATAGTACTGGTTTTTCCGGAACCGGATGCAGCTGCAGATTCGCCGTTCCGGAACCCTGCCCTGCTGCGCCAGAGCATCCAAGCTGTTTACCGCTACCAGCGGTTTGTCCCACGAAAAGGCCAGTCCCTTTGCCACACTCAGTCCAATGCGCAGGCCGGTGTAAGACCCTGGCCCAATGGATACGGCAATGGCGTCCACCGCGGCTGTCTCCAGCTCCAGAAACCGGCGTAATGCATCGATCGCCTGGATCAGGTTGCGGGACTGAGCAAACGGCTTGCGGATCCGCACCTCGCCCAGCAAAGATCCGTTCTTCACAAATGCTACCGAACCAGCTTCGGTAGAAGTCTCGATTGCTAAGACCGGCATGTCTCCCCTTCCCGCTGAAAGGCCCTCAGTTCCTTTAGAAGGGAGTCCGTCCCGCCCGGAAAATTGCGGATTGTAATCTTGCGCTGGCTGGCGGTATTCTCCGCAACCGGCCGTACCTGACGGATATGTACATGAACCGCTTCATCAGGCAACTGTTCCCCCAGCCTGTCCGGCCACTCAATGAGTACAATACCCTCGTCATAAAAATACTCATCCAGACCCAGTTCCCACCAGTTGCTGTCCCGTTCCAGCCGGTAAAAATCAAAATGAAAGACCGGAACGCGGCCCTGGTAAATGTTCATAATGGTAAAGGTGGGGCTTGTTACCTGGCTCTCCGGGATTCCCAGCCCGCGGCAAATGCCTTTGCAAAGAACCGTCTTTCCGCTCCCCAGATGACCAAACAGTGCCAGAACAATGCCCGGTGCAAGAAAGCGGGACAAAATTTCACCAAATTGCAGGGTTTCGTCTACAGAATGGCTGAGAAATTCGAGTGATGATGTTTTCTGTGGATCGGCTCCCATTCTTTCCGCGCCTATTTCGGTGTCAGCTGGATCACTGGAAGAATCATCTCTTCCATGGAAACTCCGCCATGCTGGAAGCTGTCTTTGTAGTAATTCAGATATTTGTGGTAGTTGGTTGGGTAAACGAAATAGTAATCCTCTTTGGCAATGATATAATTGACATTAATGCCCCGCGATGGTAGCTTGTAATCTCTGGGATTTTTAACAAAAATGGCATGTTTGGAATCGCATTTGATGTTTTTGCCGAACTTGTAGCGCAGGTTTGTTGACGTGTCCCGGTCGCCGATAACCTTTGTCCCGTGCATACAGCGGACACTGCCGTGATCGGACGTCAGAATCACGGTCACATCTTCCTGGGCCAGCGACCGCAACACACGGAAAAGAAAAGAATGCTCAAACCAGGATCGGGTGAGCGACCGGAAGGCTCCTTCATCAGGAACGATCTCCTTTAGAATATCGCTGGTACTGCGGTTGTGCGCAAAAATGTCCACGATATTGATCACTACAGCCAGAAGCGGCGCCTGCAGGTAGGAGGCCAGATTCTTCTCCAGATTGCGGCCCTCACCGCTCTCAAGAATCTTCACATACCGCGCTTCCGGTTTCAGTGGAACATTCAGAGACTTCAGCTGGTAATTCAGAAGCTGATGCTCATACCGGTTTCGGCTAAAGTCATCCTCCCCGCCTTTCTGCCACAGATCCGGATATTTCTGTTCAATTTCCGACGGATATAGCCCGCTAAAGATGGCATTCCGGGCAAAAGGCGTAGCCGTTGGCAGAATGGAAAAGTAGTAATCCTTCGAAATATGAAAATAAGGAAAAAGCAGCGGTTCAATGGCCTGCCATTGATCCATCCGCATGTTGTCAATCACAATGAAAACGACGCGGGTCCCCTCCCGCAGGTGGGGTACCACAAATTGCCGTACCACATCCACCGAAAGCGGTGGAGCATCTTCCAATTGGTGAATCCAGCGTGGATAATGCTTTTCCACAAAACGGGCAAATTCAATATTGCAGGTGTGCTTGAGATCCTCCAGCACCTGCTTGAGGCCCAGGTCCGGATGCCGCTCCACCTCAAATTCCCAGTTGACCAGCTTTAGGTAAATCTCCAGCCATTCCCGCCAGCCAATATCGCCCATAATCTGAACGGAGATTTGCTGAAACTGGCTGGCATAATCTCGGGAGAGCCGCGCCCCGCTGATTTTCTGCCGCTCCAGAAATTTCTTGCAGGTAGAAAGAACCTGGCTGGGATTGACGGGTTTCGTGAGGTAATCGTCGATTTTGCTGCCGATGGCTTCCTCCATAAGGCTTTCTTCTTCGTTTTTCGTTACCATCACCACCGGCAGCGACGGATTCATTTCTTTGATTTCTGCCAGGGCTGCCAGTCCGTCTTTCCCGCTCATCATCTCATCCAGAAGCACCAGATCGAACTGCTGCTCACGCAGAAGCTGGAGGGCATCATCTGCATTGGTCACAGCCGTCACGTCATACCCGCGTTCCTCGAGAAAAAGAATATGGGAACGCAGAAAATCTATCTCATCATCTACCCAGAGAATTTTCCCTTTGCTCTGGCCTTCCATGCCGCATCGTTTCCTTTCCCGTTGAAAATAAAATTTGCGCAGGTCATCAGAGATCAGCTGCGCAATTCAGCATGCCGTTCAATATCAACTAAATCAATTTAAATTATGAAAATTTGATTCTTATGTCAAACCCTTTCTCCCTCTGGAAAGTTCCCTTTCCCCTGCCTGAACCTCATCCGCATCTCCTCATTCCTCTCTTCAATTTCCGCCATCATCCTTCCGGCCCCCGCGCAGAAGGCGGTAGCTGGTGCAGGTTCATTCTTCCAAAATCTTTTTGCCACAAACACGCGGAATGGATATATTCAGGTGCTAAAAATCACGTGGCGGTTTGTTCTGCCAGGAGGGTACCGAATGATCCGTTTGCCAAAACAGGAAATGAAAAACGACGTCACACGGCTACATCGCACGCTGATCCATCAGGTAGATTCAACGCTGAGGAAATTCAGGTTGCTGGCTCCTAACGATCGTGTTGTTGTGGCCATTTCTGGCGGCAAAGATAGCCTAAGCCTCTGGGTGCTGATGAAAACATCGCCGCTGGCAAAGGAGCTGAACGTACAGCTCTTTCCCGTTCACATTAATCCCCAGTTTCCGGGGAAGGGGGGCCCTACAGATCTGAACCGTCTCATTCAGTACTTTCGTGTCCAGTTTCAGGAAGAACTGATGGTGGTCTCCCGGGATTTCGGCCCGACGGTGGCTGCCATGGCCCAGAAAGAGAATCCGTGCTTTTTTTGCAGCCGCCGGAGGCGTCAGGCCCTTTACGAAACAGCCCGGGATCTTGGCTGCAACAAGATCGCTTTCGCCCACCACAAAGACGATGTAATGGAAACTTTCCTCTTGAATATTTTCTACGGCCACGAAATATCTACCATGCCACCCAAATTTGCCGTCTTCGGCGGGATGTTCACTATCATCCGTCCCCTTTACGAAACCGACGAAAACCAGCTGGAAAAATTTGCGGGCGAGCAGGAATTTCCCATCCTCCGGAGCCCGTGCCCGCACTCCGGGCGAACCAAACGCGAAGAAATGAAACAGCTGATCCGGCGGTTCTCGGAAGACAACCCGAATGTACGCCACAGCCTGTACCGGGCTTTGTTTCGCGTGATGCCCCAATATCTGCCGGGCACCTATGTGGAGCCAGAAGCGGGGCAGGAACTTTGAAAAATTCCGGTTCTATTGTGAGGCGGCTCTCAGCCACCACAATTTTTTGAGATAAAGGCATGGTTGTTGTCCGGTGCTGTCCCCCGGTGCAAATGATGGGGAACCCGTCCCCCCGATCAGCTCGATTTTGGATCCGTTTTCCCCCCATTTCTTGAAAACAGTCCCCGAGGCAGGTTTGTGGCTGGCTTCTGTCCGTTACCGTGTCCATTCCCACCACCCACCACAGCCTCCTTCTCCAAGAATTCTCCACTGATCTGAAATTTGGACACCATGTTTCGCAGGCTTTCGGTGAGCTGGTACAGTTCTCCAGCCGTATTGGTGAGCTGTTCGCTCATGGGCAGGAAACTGCGGGCCACCTCGGTAATATGGGTCATATTTTGCGAGATCTGCTCGGCCGCAGCACCCAGTTCTTCGGCGGCCACGGTAATTTGTCCGATCATTTCGTCCAGCCGGGTGTTTTTCGACTGAATCTTCTGGAGCAATCCGTTCATTTCCTCCACTTCTTTACGTCCGCGCTCGATGCTCTCGCGGGAGAGCTCCATGGTTTCGAGAGCAACCCGGGTGTCCTGTTCTATGGATCTGACCATCTGCGCGATCTCCTTGGTAGCACTGCTGGTACGTTCCGCCAGTTTGCGTACTTCGTCGGCCACCACAGCAAATCCCCGTCCCTGGTCCCCCGCCCGGGCCGCTTCAATGGCAGCATTCAGCGCCAGCAGATTGGTCTGATCCGCAATTTCGTCTATCAGTTCGAGAATATTCCGGATGCCGCTGGCCTGGTCGATTAGCTTTTTCAGCGTGTCGTCTACCTGATTATTGACCAGCACAATCTGCTGCATGCTTTCTGTAGTGTGGATCATCCGTTCCGTTCCATCCCGAATGAGCTGCCCCACTTCCTTGGCGTAATCCCGCATTGCATGGGCATTCCGGGATGTTTCCAGAATGTTCTTTGTCATTTCTTCCACAGCCACAGCCACCTGGGCTGTATTGGCCTCCTGACCTTTTACACCTTCCGAAAACTGCTCCATGGCAGAAAAGATCTCTCCCGCAGATTCGGATAGCTCATTTGCCGAAAACTGGATCTGCCCGATCATCATCCTCAGGTCCTGCACAATCTGATTGATGTGCATGACCAGGTTGGGAATCTGCTGGTAATCCGATGCCTGCATCTTGACGCTCAGATCCCCTCCCTGAATTGCGTTGGTCATGCGGGTTAGCCGGGAAATTTCCTCTTCCAGCAGCACTTTTTGCTTACGCGCTTCCTCCCGGGCTTCTTCCGCAACTCTCTGGGCCGTTTCTGCCTTTTCTTTGGCTTCCTGAATTTCGCGGAAAGCCCGCTTCACCTCCTCTGCCATCTTCTGAAACGCCCCGTTCAGGATGCCGATCTCGTCATGAGCACCCACATGGAGCGAATCGGCAGCCTCCCATTCCCCACGGGCCAGAGCCTGAGCGGCCTTCACCGTCGGGCGGATCCGTTTGCTCACCATCTCATGAATGAACAGTCCGCTGAACCCGAGGATGAAAATGGCGGTCAGCACAAAATTTACCCACAAGACCCGCTGGACACTGCTGTACTGCTGGCCAAAGTGGCTGCGGAAATCAATTCCGAGAACGGCTGCCAGCTGGCCCGGACGCCATTCCGAATGGCAGTCTACACATTGACCATCTGCCCGAAACGGCTGGTAAAACACAAGGCGGTCCCCTTCCTGCGACCAGTGCGCCCGCGTCGTAGCCTGAAACTTCCTCAAGAGATCCGCCGGCAAAGGTGACTCCACAGATCGTTCTGAAAAGTAGCAGTAAGGCTGGCCATCTGCACTGTACAGAATTACCCTGTTAATGGCGGGAATTTTAGATAACTGTTCCAGCCGCCGTTTCAGCTCGTCCAGGTTATTGCGGGACATCCAGTAAAGCATATCATTCTGGGCTTCGTTGGCCAGCAGGTGCATGGCCTCCATGGTCGTCTGTTCAATATTGGCCCGCATTCGGTCCCGCAAAACCCAGTTGCCAACTCCCAGCCCAAAAAAGAGGATCAGCAACAGCGCAAGGGTCAGTTTTCCGGAAAGCGAAATATGACGGTCCAGCCAGTTCTGAACTCCCTGGAGAAAACCGAACTGCCGCCCGAACAACCTGCTACCTCGCACAGACATCTTTCCTCCCATCCGTGTCGTTCGAATCTCACATTCATTTATCGACCGGCCACAGCGTTTGGATAACCCCTTATTTATTAAAAAGAAACAACTCATCTTTTTTACCCCTTTCCGTCTCCATTCCAAAAACCGGCGCCGGCTTCCCCACTGCTCTTCTGAACCGTTCCCTGAACCCGTTTTCCAGTTGAAGCGGATAAAAAGAATCTGTATTTTTGAACAGAGCGGTGACAGAAGGAAGTCTACCATCCGGGAAAAGTGGACAGCTTGATCAAGCAGTCGGAGTCTGTCAGTGGCCGACCCTGCAAATGGAGGATAAGGATAGCATCATGGATGATCCGATCCGAAACCACAGAAACCATCCCAACCACAAAGTATTGCGCAGGTTTTTTGACTACCTGAAGCAGTATCCGCATCTGGAAGAAAAGCTATACCGGCAGCTGCTTATCGCCCTTCATACGCGGGATATTGTGAAGATCGATCAGATTTACACCGAGGCGCAGCAGCTGGCCAAACAGCTGGCATCAAACCCAGAGGCGCGCCGGAAGCTCGGGATTACCGATATCGACGAACGTTCGCTGGTCCATCACATCACGTTGAACTATGCGGTGGAACACCTGACCGAAAGTGACATCGAAGAGCTGGCTTCTCTAACCCTGCGGCGGGACGCCGCGCAGGCGCTTGAGGACATCCTCAGCCTGTCTGACATCTCTTTCCGGCTGCTGGCCCAGAAGGTGGAAGAATTCTGCAAGCTTCCGGGTGCCGATCGGCCGCTTCCCCCCGCAGAGGCAGAAGGGATTCGGGTTGCGCTGATCCGTCACTGCATCAGCGACCGGCTCGACTTTATTGGCGTGGCCAAACACCACCTCAAAATCTGCGACATGCTCCCCATTATCCGAAACACCATCGGCCCCAAAACGGGAATCGGGAAAATCGGAGGCAAAGCGGCCGGGATGTACCTGGCATACCGCATTCTCCAGGATGCACTGGACCGCGAGCGGCCTCCATCGTTCTCCTGGGATCTGCGGATTCCTGAATCCTATTACTTGCGCTCGGATCTATACCAGCAATTCATTCACGAAAATGGGCTTACCGAATTTTACGATGAGAAATACAAACCCATCGATGAAATCCGGCGTGACTACCCCCTCATCCGTCAGATGTTCCGCAACGCAACTTTCCCAGAGCGGATCGTGCGGAAATTCCGCAAACTGCTAAAGCAGATGGGCAAACATCCCCTCATCGTCCGGTCCAGCAGCCTTCTGGAAGACAATTTCGGCACGGCCTTTTCCGGAAAGTACGAAAGCGTCTTTCTCCCCAACCAGGGAAGCCTGGAGGAGAATCTCAAAGCCCTGATGGAAGCCATAGCTGAAGTGTACGCCAGCACTCTCGGGCCAGATCCCATTCTGTACCGCCGCCAGAAAAATCTTTTGGATTACGATGAACGCATGGCGGTGATGATCCAGAAGGTGGTGGGAATCAGGTACGGCCGTTATTACCTGCCGGTGTTCAGCGGCGTGGGCTTTTCGCGCAACGAATACCGCTGGAACAAGCGGATCCGCAAAGAGGATGGACTGGTACGGCTGGTAGTTGGACTGGGCACGCGTGCGGTGAACCGGGTAGCTGGTGACTATGCCCGCATGGTGGCCCTGTCAGCACCCACGCTCCGCCCGGAAGGAACCGCTTCCAGCATCCAAAAGTACTCACAGCGCTTCGTGGATGTCATCGATCTGCAAGAAAATTGTTTCAAAACCGTCCCGTTTCAGGAGCTGATCTCGCAGGAGCCCTTCCCGGATCTGGACAAAATCGTCTCTCTGCGCCGGAACGGAAGCCTGCAGATGCCCATTGGAACCTTGATCAGTGCCAGTGCGGACGAAATGGTGATCACCTTCGATAAACTGCTTTCGCAGACCCCGTTTGCTGAAAACATGCGATGGATTCTTAAAACGCTGGAACACGCTTACGGAAACACAGTGGATGTGGAATTTGCCTATGATGGTCGGGCCTTTTACGTCCTTCAGTGCCGACCACAATCCAAACTGCAGGAAATGGAAAGAGTGCGGATCCCGGACAACATTCCGAAAAAGCACAAAATTTTCTCCGCTAACCGGGACGCTCCCAACGGATTCGTGGCCAACATCGAGTATATCATTTACATCGACCCGCTGGATTACGACCGGATCCCGCGCACCGAACAGAAATCTGCCCTGGGACGGATTGTGAGCCGGCTCAACGGCTTGCTGCAGGAACACCGGTTCATCCTCATGGGGCCCGGCCGGTGGGGCAGCAACGATATCAACCTGGGTGTCCCCGTGCGCTACGGCGATATCCACAACACCAAAGTGCTCATCGAAATTGCCCGAGCCCGAGGAAACTACACACCCGAAGTTTCATTTGGCACCCACTTCTTCCAAGATCTGGTGGAAGCCGGAATCTACTATCTTCCCCTCTATCCGGATGAACCGGACACCATTTTCAACGAGGACTTTCTGCGCAACACAGAAAACGAGCTTCCCCGTCTTCTGCCCGAATATGCCGACTACCAGCCGTACCTCCGTGTCATTCACGTCCCGCGGGCGGCAGGTGGTCTGTATCTGCAAATCGCCATGGACGGCGAAGAGGACCGTGCCCTGGCCTATCTGGCCCCCAAAATAGAGCGGTTCCATCCGCCGGAAAGAATCCCCTGACAGAAAGGAGAAGGTTTGTTCACCCTGGACCCAAAAGGACTGCGGCTACTCATTCACGATCTTTTCCTGGACGCCCGCCGGGTTGTGGATTTTTCATTCGTGAGCCATGCTCACAGCGACCACCTGCGGAACCACCGGAATATTCTCGCCAGTCCGGCTACAGCTGCCTTTTACCAGTACTTTCACCGCGAACGTAAACGCAAAGCGAACATTCACACCCTGGAATACGGAAAGCCCTACCGAATCGACGAGCTGACCATTACGCTGTACCCATCCGGGCACATCCTCGGCGCAGCCATGATTCATGTGGAATATCAGGGAGAAACGCTGCTTTATACCGGCGATTTCAAATTGCACAAAGGCCGTGCCGCAGAGGCTATTCAGATCCCTCAAGCTGACCTGCTGATTATGGAGTCCACTTACGGCAGTCCGGAATACGCCTTCAGCCGGGAGCGGCCAGCGCTGCCGTCAAAGATCGGTGATTGGATCCGCAAAACCCAGAGGCAGGGATTCGTTCCCGTGGTACTGGCCTATTCACTCGGAAAAGCACAGGAAGCCATGGCGATTCTGGAGGATCTTGGATTCCGGCCTCGAGTTCATCCACAAATCTGGGACCTGGCACAGATCTACAAGCGGTTTGGCATCGTTTTCTCAAAAAGCCGGCCTTTTACAGAAGGATTCGACCCGCAGAGGGATGTGCTTATATTTCCGCCGGGACATTTCCGCCGGCAGGCACACATGCTCCCCTTCCGGATGAAGACCCTTTTCCTGTCCGGATGGGCAAATGGGCAGAGGAGAAACCACTGGATCCAGTGGGATGATGCACTTCCCCTGAGCGATCACGCTGACTTTGACGAGTTGCTGGATTTCGTATTTATGGTCAACCCCAGGAAGGTGTTCACCTGCCACGGCTTTCCGGAATTTGCCCGCACGCTCCAGCACGCCGGCTTCAACGCTGAGTACCTGCCGCTGTAAACATGGACTGATCCCCCGCTGAATCGGCGGCCCGGACGGTAGGCAGCGGGTTGCGGATCTCGGGAAGCCCCTGGCTGGATATCAAATGCCTACTTCACGCATCCGCTCGAAATCTTTGAGCGCGGCAGCAACTTCGCGGGCCGCAGAACCGGACAGAGGCGCCAGCGGGAGCCTGGGTTCTCCCGGCTCATAGCCCATGAGGCGCATCAGCTCCTTGAGGCCCGGAATTCCGTACTTTCCGATGGTGCGCCGGTTCAGCATCTGCACCGAATTGATAACCCGGGTGGCTTTGCCCACGTCTCCCCCGCGTAGCATACTGTAAATTTCGCACAGCTCCGCCGGGACGGCATTGGCAAAGGCGAAAATGGCACCGTGAACTCCCGACATCATGGCCTGAATAAATGTAGGCAGATGCCCCACCAGCACGTTGATCCGGTCTTTCATCCGGCCCAGTTCCACAATCTGAGGGAGATGCCCCGAACTGTCTTTTACTCCCTGAATTTTTGGATGCTCGGCCAGTTCCCTCACGGTAGCAGCCGAAAGCTCCACGCCCGTGAACTGAGGGATGTTGTAAAGATACAGTGGCTTGCTAATACGATCGGCAATTTCCCGGAAATAGCGCTTCAGTACCGGTGGTTTCAGGGCAGGCTTGTAATAGTGAGGAGTAACCGCCAGCAAAATGTCCGCCCCAATTTCCTCTGCTTTGTGAGCCAGATCCAGCGATTCGGCCACCGATTCGCAGCCAATCCCAGCGATCATCACTTTCTCCTCTGGAATCAGCGACCGTGCAACCTTCAACACCCGCACTTTTTCCTCAAAACGGAGATGAACAAATTCCCCTGTCGATCCAAGGATAAGGTAACCGGCCACGTCCGTTTTGTTCCAGCGCTCAAAATTCTTGGCCATGGCCTCTTCATCCACCTCCTGATTCCGAAAAGGTGTCACCGCCGCAATACAGATCCCTTCAATCATGATTCACCTCAATTCCTTTGGCATTCCTACTGCTTTCCGACCTACA
>Ga0209426_1000967_pt1 | contig 21604 bp, 23 predicted proteins | sample Deesub1362B_J571_FD_187697 | JGI IMG/M metagenome (GOLD analysis project Ga0209426, IMG submission 187697) | Deep oceanic, basalt-hosted subsurface ecosystem from Juan de Fuca Ridge flank, Pacific Ocean, CORK Borehole 1362B_J2.571 (SPAdes)... ...
AGTCAAGGCCAAACTTGCGCCGGTAGAACCGGCCCACCAGCTCGCCATATACCTTGCCGATGCCGTACATGGTGATGGGGCGCTGCAGGGTGACATCGGTGATGACCTCATCGGTGTCCAGTCCGTAGGAGGCGATGCTGCTGGGGAAGATGACGCGCTTTACCCCGAAGAGCCGGGCGGCCTCCAGCACGTAGGTGGTTCCGGCGATATTGGTTTGAAAAGAGCCCCAAGGGTTCTGCTCTGAGGGTACGCTCAGCATGGCGCCGAGGTGAAATATGTCCTCCACGCCGTTTTCCCTGACCGCGTTCAGCACCTCAGGCCAGACCTTGAGGTCACCACGGACGACCTTCACTTTGTCCTTGAGGTCGGCGAGGCGCTCAGTCTGGGGGGCGATGTCAAACAGAACCACCTCTTTGCCTCTCTCCACCAGTTGGCGGGCTAGCCCCACCCCGATAAAACCGGTGCCACCAGTGATCAGTATGCTCATCTTCGGCTCACCTCATCTTCGCCTTGGCAAGGCATATTTTGTCAATGTCCACCCCCACCGCCCTCCTTAAGCCAGCCCCGAGGAAGGAAGCGACCCCCATTTTCAAGTGGGCATTTCCGGAAGCGTCTACAGCTCGCCTTGCACCAGCGTCGCCGTATCCTGAACGCCTTGGATGCCACGGACCTCACTGATGACTATCCGGGAGAGCTCAAAAAGGCTCTTGGTTTCGGCAATGGCGATGGCATCCCATTGCCCAAAGACGAGGTTGACCTCCAAGATTCCGGGGATGGCGCGAATCCGTGGCAGGGCATCGGCTTCTAGCCCGGGGACCAGTTTGATGAGCAGGTAGCCCTTCACCATTTGGCGTCATTATACTCTCTGCCCGCGGCATTGGCAAGCCCTAGTCACCGAGCTTGTCACCCACCTTCAAGCCCGCCTGCTGGGCAAATTCAGCGGCGCTTATTTTGGGTGCCCCAGGCACCTGCACCCGCTTGATGAGGATGGCCCCATCTTGGGCCGCCACGATAAACCCTTCCTTGGTGATATCAAGGATTTCACCGGGGAAGCCATGACCAGCCACTTGCGCCGAGTCAAAGACCTTGAAGCGCTGGCTGCCGAAGCTGGTGGTGGCCCCCGGCTGGGGATTGGTGCCCCGAATTAGATTATAGATTTGGCCTGCCGGCCGGTGCCAAGAAATTAGGGCGTCCTTTTCCGTGCACAGGCCCTCATAGGTGGCCTGGGCTTCATCCTGGGGGATGCGCGGGGCTCTACCCTGCTTGATGAGCTCAATGCTCTCAACTATCGCCTCCACCCCGAGGGGGAAGAGCTTGTTGAAGTAGAGCGAGCCCACCGTGTCATCCGGAGAGATCTCCACCTCCTTCTGCAGCAGGATGGGGCCGGTGTCTATCCCTTTATCCGGCCAGATGATGGTGACGCCGGTCTTGGTCTCCCCGTTGATTATCGTCCAGTTGATGGCGCTGCCCCCGCGGTGCTTGGGTAGGAGCGAGGGATGGTACATGATGGTCCCAAATCTAGGGTAATTCAGGATGGACTCAGGCAGAATCTCGGTGACGAAGGCCATCACGTTTAGCTCTGGCTCAAGCTCGACGTACTCATCATAAACTTTGGGAGCCCGCATTCTCTCTGGCTGAAAAACGGGTATCCCCAGCTTGAGCGCCAGCGTTTTTAGCGGGTTTATTTTCCCCGGGACATCGGGAGGGGTGTAAACGCCCACCACCTCTTCCCCTCTTTTGGTTAGCGCCTCCAGGACTTTCTCGCCGAAGGCAGCCTGACCGATAAGGACGATGCGCATCTCTACTCTCCCCTGATTATTCTACGGCTTAATTTAGCCCACGTTTAAGTCGGTGTCAAATTATGATTGATTCTTGGTAAACGATGGCGGTAGAATGCATCCGTTGGGTAGAAAAACTCTGGGAGGGCTGAAAAATGACGGGACCAAAGAAGTTAGCGGGTGGCCCGATGGCAGAGCTGGTGGAGAAGGATAGACTCAAGCGAGCCGATATCCTGCTCACCCACTCCAAGGGCAGTCTTCTCGGCTGGCTGATTCGGTTCGGCACCGGGAGCTACTGGAACCACGCCGCTATGGTTTACGTTATCCGCAGCCCTGATCAGGGCTATGACCACACCTTCATCATTGAGTCGGGCGGCGCCGGCATTGATATCCATAATATCGGGCACTATTTCCAAAATCCCAAGAAGTTTGACATCGCCATAAAACGCTTGGAGCGGGACTGGTTTCAGGATGATAGCGAGGACAGGGGGCTTCGCTTCCGCAAAAGGGTGCGGGGCTTTGCCCTCGCCGAGATTGACGATAAATATGACCACAGGCTGCTTCTCGACATCGCTAGGAGGCTACTGCGCCAGCTTATCCTCGCTTTTATCTTTCCCTGGCTGCGAACTAGAACTCCGGTCAAGCGCCGAGCCCGCATCCCCAGGATTGCCCGGAGGCTGGAGGTAAACGCCTACATTTGCAGCGGCTTTGTCCAGTGGGCGTACTACCGGGGGGTGGGGAAGGTGCTGGAGGAAATCGGTGAGGCTGACCAGACCAAGCTGCGTGAGGTCATCTTCAATCCTGAAATCGCTCAAGAGGATAGTGAGGAAGTGCTGCTATCAACCACCCCGGCTGACCTGGCTAACAGTGATAAGCTAGCTTGGAAATATATCATCAAGGACGGTGTGGTGTGGGAAGTTGGCTCTCAGGATGACGTTGAGTTTATCCTGCGGTCATGACCTCCGCTTCTCGGTTGGCTAAATCCCCGTCTCTAGTGTAAAATGTTTTTTGGGCCTGGTGCCTGGCGCGTAAGGTATAGGAAAGAACTTCATGGCATGGCAGAAGGTTAAGAGCACCCTCCCCGCGGGGAGTTACTATTTTTCCGGAGATGAGGCGGTGGCCGAGGGGGCCATCGCGGCACGGTGTGGCTACTGTGCCGGCTACCCCATCACCCCGGCCACGGAGACCTTGGAGAGGCTCTCGGTTCGGTTTGGTGAGGTGGGGGCGGTATTCATGCAGATGGAGGATGAGATCGCCTCCATCTGTTCCTGCATCGGGGCCTCCTGGGCGGGGGCCAAGGCCATGACCATCACCTCAGGGCCTGGCTTTAGCCTGATGCAGGAGGGGATTGGCTACGCCGCCTTCACCGAGACGCCGGTGGTGATCGTTGATGCCCAGCGGGCCGGCCCCAGCACCGGGCAGGCCACCCGTGTCGGCAGCGGGGACATCATGCAGGCCAAGTGGGGTTCGCACGGGGACTATCAGACCATCGCCCTCTCTCCCTGGTCGGTGCAGGAGCTGTATGACCAGACCATCAACGCCTTCAATCTCGCCGAGAAATATCGGGTTCCGGTGTTGCTCATGGCCGAGGAGGCCACTGCCCATCTGCGGGAGAGAATCCAGGTAGGCGAGGAGGTGGCACTTTATAATCGCGAGAAGAAGCCTGGGGCGCCTCCCTTTGGCACTGAGGAGGATGACGGTGTGCCCCCCATGCCCACCTTCGGCGATAGGGAGAGGTTGCTCGTCACCGGCTCAACGCATGATGAATGGGGCATCAGGAAGATAACCCACCCTGATGTTCATGAGAGGCTGGTTCGGAGGCTGCATAACAAGATCCTGCATCATCGCCAGGAGATCATTCAGTATGAGACTTATTATCTAGAAGATGCCAGCGTGGTCGTTGTTTGCTACGGGTTTACCGCCCGCAGTGCCTTGTTCGCCGTGGAGAGGCTGCGGGAGGAGGGGAAGAAAATCGGCATGGTCAGGCTGAAGACGCTCTGGCCCTTTGCTCAAGAAGTAGTCAAGGATATCGGCTCCAAGGTGAAGAAGATACTGGTTCCAGAGATGAATATGGGGCAGGTGGCTGGGGAAGTTATGAAATACGCCGCTTGCGAGGTAGTGCCCTATAGCCAAGTGAATGGGGAGATCATCCACCCGCATACCATCATGGAGCAGTTAAGGAGGCTTTCCTAGTGGTGAGAGAGCTGGAGAAATATTTGCGGCCCGGAATCGGGGTCACCACTTATTGTCCTGGCTGTGGTGAAGCCATTTTGATGGGGCTGATTTTGAGAGCCATTGATGAGCTTGGGCTAAATATGGATGATATGCTCTTTGTCTCGGGCATCGGCTGTGCCGCCTGGATACCAAGCCCTTATTTCAATGCCGATACCCTGCATACCCTGCATGGGCGGACCATCGCTTTTGCCACCGGGGCTAAATTGGCCAACCCCAAGCTGAAGGTGATGGTAATCAGCGGCGATGGGGACCTAGCGGACATCGGGGGTAATCATTTAATTCACGGCGCACGCCGCAACATTGACCTGACGGTTATCTGCGCCAACAACATGAATTACGGCATGACCGGTGGTCAGGTCTGCTCCACCACCCCGGTGGGAGCGGTGACCATGACCACGCATCAAGGTAACCCCTTCCCTCCCTTTGACCTGTGCCGGCTGGTTAGGGCGGCCGGTGCCGTCTACGTGGCCAGGTATGCGGTGACCCAGCCCCTGCCCCTGATAAGGAGCATCAAGAAAGCTTTACAGACCGAAGGTTTTTCCTTCATTGAAGCGCTAACGCCATGCCCGGTTCAGTTCGGCCGGCGCAACAAACTGGGTAAGCCGGCGGAGATGCTCAAATCCCTGATGGCGAGATGCGTGATGAAGGAGAGGGCGGAGAAATTAAGCCCTGAGGAATTGAAGGACAAGATAATCACCGGGGAGTTCACTGATGGCAGAGATTAAACAGGTTATGCTCTGCGGCTATGGCGGGCAGGGCATTGTCCTCGCCGGGACGATACTGGGTAAAGCAGCGTTTCATGATGACAAATGGGTCAGCGGCACCAATTCCTTCGGCGCTGCCGCCAGGGGCGGCGCCTGCCGCGCCGAGGTGGTTATCTCGGATAGGCCGGTCATCTTCCCCTACGTGATTGAGGCCGATATTCTGGTGGCCATGTATCAGACGGCTTATGATAAATATATTAGGCAAGTCAAGCGTGACAAGGGCATTATCATCTATGATGACAACTTTGTCTCCCCCAAGGAGGCCGGCGGCCTGAAATACATACCTCTTCCGGCCACCAGAACCGCCATTGAGGAGCTGGGCGGCGAAATGGGGGCCAATATCATCATCTTGAGCGCCGCGGTGGAGATAACCGGGCTGGTTACCAGGGAGGCTTTGCGAGCGGCCGTAGCCGAAACTGTCTTCTCAGGCTTGAGAGAGCTGAATTTAAAGGCGGTGGACATCGGCTTCAAATTGGGAGAAAAAGCGAAGGTGAAGGGCTAATATGCCGGTAGAAGGAAGAACCCAGCGTCCGGTGATAGCGCACGAGAAGTGTAACCAGTGCAAGACTTGTCGTCTCTTCTGCCCGGACCTGGCCATAACCCTGAACGGAGAGAAAGGTCAGATTGAGATTGATTATGGCTACTGCAAGGGGTGTGGCATCTGTGAGGCATTTTGCCCCAAAGGGGCGATCACGATGGTGCTGGAGAAGTAAGGAGGCATAGATGTCCTACAAAGTGGTCATGGTGGTGAAGCATCCGCTGATACCCCACGATGAGGAGGACTACCGCCGCATCGGGGCTGAATTCCTCACTAGGCCCTGCCAGACGGAGGACGAGCTCATCGCCGCGGCTCACGACGCCGATTTTGTCCTCACCTTCAGGCGCCCCTTCACCAGAAAGGTTATCCAGAAGCTGGAGCGGTGCCGGATGATTTTCAACATCGGCACTGGGTATGAGAGCATAGACGTGGCTGCCGCCACCGAGTATGGCATCTGTGTTTCCTACCCAGATGGCTACTGCTCGGAGGAGGTGGCTGAGCACGCCATGGCCTTTATCCTTGCCTGTGCCCGCAAGCTAGTCCGCCTGGACCGGGCGGTGAGAGAGGGCAAGTGGGACTCCTACGAGAAGAGGGAAATACGCTCCAAGATACTGCCCCCGGTGTTTCCCCTCAAAAACCAGACCCTGGGGCTCATCGGCTTTGGCCGTATCTCTCGGGCGCTTGTCCCCAAGGCTAAGGGTTTTGAGATGAGGGTCATCGCCCATGACCCGTATGTTTCTGCTCACGTCTTTGAGGAATTTGGCGTTACCTCGGTTGACCTTGAGCAGCTGCTCTCTGATTCCGATTTCGTCTCCATACATGCCGCCTTCACCCCACAGGCCCGGCATCTATTGGGAATGGAGGAGTTCAAGCGGATGAAGCCGACGGCTTATCTTATTAATTGCGCCCGCGGCGAGTTCATTGATGAGCAGGCACTATACACCGCGCTGTCTCAGGGCTATATCGCCGGCGCCGCGCTGGACGTAATACAGGCGGAGAGCATGGGCCCGGAGCACCCTTTGCTTCAGCTGGAGAACCTGATCATCACGCCGCACACCGCTTACTACTCCGAGGAGTCCATCGCCAAGCTGACTAGGCGCCCCTATGAGGAGGTTGCCCGGATGATGAGGGGGGAGTGGCCCCGCTGGCTGGTCAATCCGGAGGTCAAGGAGAATTTTCAAAGCCGATGGGGCCAAAAATCTAGTTTGGGAGGTGGACCCAGATGAAATTCCGGGGTGTGGATTACTACCAGATAGACGCGCTGCTTTCTGAAGAGGAGAAGATGACCAGGAACTTGGTGAGGGAGTTTCTGGAGAAGGAGATTGAGCCGCTGGTGATGGAGGCCTTTCACCAGGAAAAGCCGTTGAAGATGGAGGAGCTTGCCCCCAGGATGGGGGAGCTGGGCATGATTGGCGCCTTTATCCCGGAGGAGTACGGGTGTGCCGGGGCAAACTATGTCACCTTCGGGCTGATGTGCCAGGAGGTGGAGAGGGTTGATAGCGCCCTCAGGACTTTCCTCGCCGTGGAATCGGGCCTGGTGATGTACCCCATCTGGCGCTTTGGTTCTGAGGAGCAGAAACAGAAATGGCTGCCGCTGCTTGCCCGGGGGGAGAAAATCGGCTGCTTTGGTTTGACCGAACCGAACCGGGGCTCGGATGTCGCCTCCATGGAAACGGTGGCCAGAAAGGAGGCCGATGGCTGGGTGCTCAACGGCACCAAGCAGTGGATAAGCGAGGCCTCAATAGCTGATTTCGCCGTGGTCTGGGCGCAGACCGAGGAGGGCGTCAGGGGCTTCATCGTGGAGCGGGGTAGGGAAGGGTTCAGTCAGACCTTTCAGGCCCGCAAGGGCTCGATGCGGGCTAGCGACGTTGGCGAGCTTGCCTTCTCTGATTGCAAGCTGCCCAATGAAAACATGCTCCCGGAGGCAAAGGGCCTGCGGGCGCCTTTTAGCTGTCTCAATCAGGCGCGATATGGCATCGCCTGGGGCGCCATCGGCGCCGCCATGGACTGCTATGAGACGGCGCTCAATTACGCCAAGGAAAGAGAGCAGTTTGGTGCGCCCATCGCCTCCTACCAACTGGTGCAGGAGAAGCTGGTCACCATGCTCATCGAGATCACCAAAGCGCAGCTACTGGCTTACCGCCTGGGCCGGCTCATGGATGAGGAAAAGGCGAGCTATCCCCAGATTTCGCTGGCCAAGAAGAATAACGTGGCGGTGGCCCGGATGTGCGCCCGAACCGCCCGCGAGATTCTGGGTGCCAATGGCATATCACTGGATTATTCTCCCATCAGGCATATGGCCAATATTGAATCAGTCTATACCTATGAGGGGACGGACGATATCCATACCCTGATCATAGGCCGGGATATTACCGGCATCCCGGCTTTCCGCGGGACACTCTGAGGAGGTAGGGATTCGGCTGGAAGCTGGATAGGCAAATGGTCAAAGCTTGGGAATGGAGAGCGTAGGTTGAGAATCGGCGTTATCTCTGATACCCATGCCATGACGGCGGATGAACTCCCGGCCCGGGTTCGGATGGCCCTGGCTGGGGTGGACCTCATCGTCCATGCCGGGGATTTCACGGAAAAGGCGGTGCTTGACGGACTCAAGGCGCTGGGGGAGGTAAAGGCCGTCCATGGCAATATGGACTCGGCTGAGCTGAAGCGGTTGCTGCCGGAGAAGGAGCTCTTCGTGGTCAAGGGCCGCAAGGTTGGCCTCATCCACGGTTCCGGGGGGCCCTGGGGGATAGCCGGCCGGATCAGGCAGCTCTTTGAGGACGCTGACGTCATCATCTTTGGCCATTCTCATGAGCCCTGTCACCTCTACCTTCAGGGGAGCCTCATGTTCAACCCAGGACGGGCGAGAGACTCTTTCGGGCTGCTGACCATTGACGATGAGATAAACGCGGAGATAATTAGGCTTTGAGGCTGGCTTTTGTATAGGGCCTCTTTTTATTTGCTGCATTTCAGCAGGACTTTCATGAAGTCGGCGCCCCGCTCGATTTCCTCAAAGGTGGCCTGTATCTGCTCCAGGGGGCGGATATCGGAGATGAGATGGTTGGTGGGGAGCGCCTTGGCCGCCACCAGGGAGATGGCGGTCTCAAAATCTTCTGGCTGGTAAACCCTGACCCCCTGTATCTGGAGCTCGCGCAGAAAGACGCGGCGCAGGTCCACCTTGGCCGGCTCAGCGAAAATGCCCACCACCACAATGCGGCCGCGAGCTCTGGGGAGCCTGGCCATCATCTCGGCATTGGCCTCAGCGCCGGTGACCTCAAAGACGATATCAGCCCCGGCGGCGTTAGTCCACTCCGCCACATACTCCGCAAGGTCAATCTCCAGCGGATTTACCACCTCCAGTCCTATCTCGCGGGCCAGCTTGATGCGGAACTGGTTGATTTCGGCAACGAGCACCCTTGCCCCTTTGTTTTGGCCCAGCAGCGCCACCAGCGTGCCGATGGGCCCCGCCCCCAGAACCACCACATTGTCCTTCTCGCTGACCTGCCCGAGGCGAACGTCATGGGCGGCCACGGCCGTTGGCTCAATCAGCGCCGCCTCCTTCAGGTCAATATCATCGGGCAAGCGGTGCAGGGTATGGGCCGGCACCGTCCAGCTACTCTGAAAGCAGCCTGGGCTATCCACGCCCATGAAATTCAGATGATAGCAGATATGGGAGTACCCTCGCCGGCAGGCCGGGCACTTAAGACACGGGTCCAGCGGCCGTACCACCACCTTGTCCCCCACCTTGAACCCCACAACCCCCTCTCCAATTTCGGCGATGGTGCCGGACATCTCATGGCCGATGACCTGGGGTGGTTTGATGCGTTGGTCCATGTGCCCCAAGTAGGCATGAAAGTCGGTGCCGCAGACGCCGCTGTAGGCCACGGTAATCCTCACCTGCCCTGGCCCGGGTGGCTGTGGCGCTATCTCCTCAACGCTGAGCCGTTTTTTGCCTTGATAGAAGGCGCCTTTCATCGCTCTCAAGTATAGCATACTCCAGGGCCATAATCATCGCCTGAGTTTGCATTCCAGCAATGATTATTATATAGTTTCCGAAGCTGTCCGGCGCTGGCTTTTAAGCGGAATGACGGTGCTCTTATATCCCTGGTTTTGGTCAAGCTGATGAGAAAGATACTGCATGCCATTGATTCGGTTAATGAAAAGGCAGGGTCAATATCAAGCTGGCTGGTGGCAGTGCTGATTGCCATCATCCTGTATGAGGTTATCTCCCGGTATGTGTTTAATGCGCCCACGCCCTGGGCGTTTGGCACTTTTCGCATGGTTGGTGGCGCCATTATTGTGATGGGTTGGGCCTATGCTCAGCTGCACAACTCACATGTTAGGGTGGACGTTTTTTATATCCGCTTCTCCCCCCGGAAAAGAGCCCTTATTGATGTCATTGGTACCGGGATATTCTTTTTCCCATTATTTGGGGCTTTCATAGCACGGGCTGGTTCATCCACGTGGCATACCTGGCTGGCTTTTGTGGTATCTATAACAAGTTACCACCTCAAATCTCCAGTCAACCTGCTGTACCAAACCATAATTCTAGTTGGATTGTGTCTCTTCTTTCTTCAATTCGTCGCTCGATTTATTCGTGACGTTTATATTCTCGCCAGAGGTAAGCCGCTGTGATTGAAATAAGTCCGGAGATTTTGGCATTGATATTTCTGTTGGCGATACTGGGTGGGGTTCTCACCGGTTATCACATCGCGCTGGTACTGATCGGCGTGGGAACGGTAATCGGTTATCTTGTCATGGGCCCAAAGGTGTTCATTTTAATGCTTATGCGCGTTAATTTTATGATACTGAATTATAATATGATAGCCATTCCTCTCTTCACTTTCACGGGTCTCATGCTTTCCCACTCGACCATAGCCGATAAACTATATGGTGCCTTACACCTGTGGCTGGGGCGGCTGAGAGGAGGGCTAGCGCTAAGCACGGTGATACTGGGCACAATTATTGCCACTGGTTTGGGGGTGGTTCAGGCTTCGGTGGGCATGTTAACCACCGTTTCCCTTGGGCCCATGGTGAGGAGAGGTTATAGCAAAGAGCTGGCCTGTGGCTCAATTTGTGCTGGCGGCACCCTCGGCATTCTTATCCCTCCCAGTATTATGTTGGTCGTCTTGGGCATGTCGGCCTCCTTATCTATCGGCAGGTTGTTCTTCGGTGCCTTTATCCCTGGCTTTATCCTCTCTGGTTTATATCTAAGCTATATTATCCTCCGCTCCTGGCTTCAGCCGCAAATAGCACCTCCGGCTCCCGTAGAAGAAAGGCGAGTCTCCTTTACCAAGAAAATGACTGAGCTTCTTACCTGGATAGTACCACCTCTGACCATTATGATGTCAGTGCTGGGGACGATATTCTTTGGCATAGCTACCGTCTATGAAGCGGCTGGCGTCGGGGCGGTGGCGTCAGTTATTGCCACCATTGTCTACCGCAAATTCAGCCGGGAATTGCTGAAATACTCCATGCGTGAGACGCTGAGAGTGACTGGCTTTGTCATGCTCATCACCGCCTGCGCCAATGCTACGGTGGGCGTATTTATGTACTTGGGTGGCAGGGAGGTGATCGGGGACATGATTTTGGCGATACCTTCCGGGCGGTGGGGTGCCTTTGTCGCCATGATGGTGACCATTTTCATCTTGGGCATGTTTATTGACTGGATAAGTATCATTCTCATCGTGGTCTCGATATTAGTGCCCATCGCACCTGCGCTGGGGTTTGACCCATTATGGTTCGCCCTGATGATATGTGTGAATCTCCAGATGTCCTTTATGACCCCTCCCCTGGCCCAAGCCATCTTCGTTTGTCAGGGCAGTGCCGAACCGGAGTTGGGAGTGACTCTCGCCGATATAATCCGGGGGATAATTCCGTTTGTTTTACTGGTTATGGTGGGGCTTGGACTGTTTGTCGCTTTTCCTGAGCTAATGCTGTGGCTACCCGGTAAGATGATAAAGTAAATAGCTTATTACTGTGTATACTTAGTGAAAAAACTAAGAAAAAAGGAGGAACGATGAAAATTGTGCGTTTCTGGTGGCGGGATAAGGTGAATTGGGGTATTCTCGAAGATGACACCATATTTGCCCTGAATGGTGACCTTTATGGTGACTTTGAGAAGGGCGAAGAAGTTTGTAAGCTACCAGATGTCAGGTTGCTGGCCCCGGTGGAGCCCAGCATAATGGTCGCTTGTGGTCGGAACTATATGGACCATATCAAGGAGATGGGCTGGGCGGTACCTCAAGAGCCATCCCTGTTCTTCAAGCCAGCTAATACCGTGGTTGGTCCTGAGGAGGACATCATCTATCCGGCGGTATCCCGAGACCTTCGCTACGAGGCAGAACTCTGCTTGGTGATTAAGCGCCTGGCCAAAAACGTGGCCGAAGAGGAGGCGCTGGACTACGTTTTGGGCTACACCTGCGGCAATGATGTCACCGCGATAGACCTGTTCGAGAAGGAAGGTCTTCTGGCCCGAGCCAAAGGTTTTGATACCGCTGGCCCCTTGGGTCCGGTTTTGGTTATCGGGCTTGACCCTCATAATCTGGCCATCAAAGGTCGGGTCAACGGCGTAACCAGGCAAGATAGTAACACCAGTCTCATGATCTTCAGCGTGGAGAAGCTCATCAGCCACATCTCGGCTTTCATGACGCTGCGTCCTGGGGATGTGGTCTGGACTGGGACACCCGGAGGAGGGGCCTGCCCGATCAAGGTGGGAGACGTCATCGAGGTGGAGATTGAGGGCATTGGCGTTCTCAGGAACAGGGTCGTGGCTCCAAAGTAGGGGAGCGGGGGTCTTTCACTTACCGGAGCGAACGCTGGCCAGTTTTTCCATAATCCAAGCCGCCCATTCCCTGATGCCCTCACCACTCACCCCAGAGACCGCGAAAAGCGCCGCTCTCTGGTTGACTCCCTTGAAGGTGCTCTTGAAACCATCCAGGTCAAAGTTGACGTGAGCTAACAGGTCAGTTTTGTTAATTACTAGTGCATCGGCATTGGCAAAGAGCATGGGGTACTTGTGGGGCTTATCATCCCCCTCCGGGGTGCTTAAAATGACCACTTTGAGGTGCTCGCCCAGGTCAAACCCGCTGGGGCAGATGAGATTGCCCACGTTCTCGATGAAGAGGATGTCAATATCGTCAAGGAGGAGATTGGCCAACGCCGAGTTCACCATGCTGGCGTCAAGGTGGCAGCCCCCGCCAGTATTGATCTGAATGGCGGTTACTCCCGCCTGGCTCAATTTCTCGGCATCAATGCTGGAGCTGACATCTCCCTCAATCACGCCGATACGCGCCCTACCTTGGAGCGCTTCCACGGTGCGCAGGATGAGGGTGGTCTTGCCTGCCCCCGGGGAGGACATGAGGTTTACCGCCATAATCTTTTTACTAGCTAGCAGCCGGCGGTTCTGTTCGGCAATCTGGTTATTGGCGCTTAGGATATCTTTCAGCACTTTTACTTCCATCACTCCACCTCAATGCTTTCCACATAGAGTTCATTTCCGGCGATTATCTCAAGCTCCGCGGACTGGCATTTGGGGCACGTCCAGCAGATACCCGTGGGCTGGAAAACATGAGCGCACTTGCGGCACCGTGCCTGCTTGGGCACGTTGCGGAAGGAGAGCACCGCCCCTTCCGCCGGGGTATTCCGGCTCATCAGCTCAAAGTTGGTCTGAACGCAGTGGTCAACGATGCCGGTCATCTCGCCCAGCACCACGTTCACCGCCACCACCCGGCTGGCGCCAGCCCTGGTGGCTTCCTTCAGGACAAGGTCAAGCAGGCTCATGGTTACGGCCATCTCGTGCATGGTTAGCATATCCTGGGCAGCGGCTCACCGACCAGCATATCAATGATGCGGGAGGTGCCGAGTCTGGTGCGCATGACCACGCGCCCCGGGTTTCCCTCCTTTATCTCGCCAATAATAGCCGCGTTACGCCCGTACTCATTCTTTTGCATCTGCGCCAACACAGCCTCGGCGTCCTTGGGGTCCACCGTGGCCATCAGCTTGCCCTCATTGGCGATATACAGCGGGTCCAGCCCCAGCATCTCGCAGGCGCTCAAGACTTCCTCCCTAACCGGGATTTTCTCCTCCTCTATCCGGATGCTTACGCCTGACTGTTCTGCCACCTCATTCAAGGTGCTGGCCAGCCCGCCACGGGTGGGGTCGCGGAGGCAGTGGATATCGAGGCTCACCTCCAGCATCTCCGCCACTAGTTTGTTTAAGGGAGCGCAATCGCTCTGGAGCTTGGTGGCGAAGTCCAAACCTTCACGCTGGCTGAGCACGGCGATGCCGTGGTCACCGATGGTGCCACTTAATATTACCACGTCCCCGGGCCGGGCGTTATGGCCCGATATGTTCGCCCCCGGCGGTATGGTGCCGAGGCCAGCGGTGTTTAGGAAGAGCTTATCGGCACCGCCGCGGTTGACCACTTTAGTATCCCCGGCCACAATCTCAACGCCGGCGGCTTGGGCGGTTTCCTTGACCGAGTTTACCACCCTTTCCAGTTCATTGATGGGTAGTCCTTCTTCAATGATAAAAGATAGACTTAAATACTGGGGCGTGGCCCCCACCATGGCCAGGTCATTCACTGTACCGCAGACGGCCAGCTTGCCGATGTCCCCGCCGGGGAAGAAAATGGGCTGGACAACGTAGCTATCCGTGGTGAAGGCCAGCCTGCCACCGGGCTCAATGACCGCGGCATCATCAAGCTTATTTAGAATTGAGTTACTCAGGGCGGGGAGAAAACTGTTCTGGATGATTTCGCGGGCCAGTTTTCCGCCACTGCCGTGGGCGAGCAGAATTTTATCCGTCATTTTCTTCACCGTAATGATAGTACGCGGCGCAGCTCCCCTCGGAGGAGACCATGCAGGGCCCCACCGGATTTATGGGGGTGCAGACGCGGCGAAATAGAGAGCACTGGGGCGGCGTTTTTACCCCCCTCAAGATATCACCACAGAGGCACCCCTTATGCTCTATCGTAGGGCCGGGGTCAAACTCGAAGTTAAGTTCGGCGTCAAAGCGTTCAAACTCTGGTCTCAATTTCAGGCCGCTACCAGCCACCTCGCCAATCCCCCGCCAGCGTGCCGGGGCGGGCTCAAATACCTGCTCCATAATCTTGATCGCGGTCTGGTTACCCTCTGGCGTAACCCCTCTTCGGTAAGCTATCTCAACCTTGGCCTCGCCTCTAGCCACCTGCTGGGCCAGCATGTCCACGCATTGCAGTATGTCCAGTGGCTCAAAGCCAGAGACCACGCAGGGGATGCCGTAATCGCGGGCGATGAATTCCCAGGCGTTTGCGCCAATAACGGCGCTGACATGGCCGGGGCAGATCAGTCCCTGCAGATTGACCTCGCCGGAGTCAAGGAGTGCCTTGATGATGGGTGGGCAGAGCTTGTGCAGGGAAAGCACGTAGTAATTGGTTAGCCCTTCTTGGGCAGCCTGCAGCACCGAGGCGGCTACGGTGGGGCCGGTGGTCTCAAAACCAATGCCGATGAAGACCACTGACTTCTCCGGGTTCTCTCTGGCTAAGGTGAGCGCATCCAGCGTGGAGTAAACGATGCGCACGTCTCCCCCAGCAGCCTTGGCTTCCTGCAGGCTGGAGCAGCTCCCTGGTACCCGCAGCATATCCCCAAAGGAGGCCACGATCACGTTGGGTAGCTTGGCCAGGGCGATGGCCTTATCCAGGTCAGCGTTGTCGGTAACACAGACTGGGCAGCCCGGGCCCGCCGTCAGCGTCAGCGTTGGGGGGAGCAGCTGGCGCAGACCACACTTCATGATGACCACAGTATGCCCACCGCAGAACTCCATGAAGCGCGCCTCTTTGGTGGCGTGGCGGCGGATGCTGCGCACTAGGCCTTGAGCTAACTCAGACTGGCGGAACTCGCTGACTAGTTTCATTCTGGCTCCATAAGCTGGCTCATTTGGCTAAAGAGGGCCAGGGTCTGCTCTGCTTCAGCTTGATTTACGATGTTGATGGCGTAGCCGGCGTGAAGCAGGACATAATCACCCACCTTGGCCTGGGGGGTAAGGATTAAGCTTGCCTTTCGGGTGATGCCGCCAGCTTCAACCTCGGCTTCGGTGCCCTCTATTGACTTAATCCGCACTGGTACGGCAAGACACACTTGGCTAGCTCCTCATCTCTCGATAGTTGGCGACTATCGCCTGCCCCAGGGAGATGCCGCCGTCATTGGGGGGAACAGACCGGTGGCTCAGCACCTGGAACCCTTCCCTTTCCAGACCGTCTACCGCCAGGTTGAACAGTAACCGGTTCTGGAAAACGCCGCCGCTCAGCGCTACCGTCTTGAGGCCGGTCTTCTTGGAGATGAGCTTTGAGGTCTCCACGATAATCCGTGCCATGGTCTGATGAAAGCGGGCGGAGATAACTGGCGCTGGCACTCCGTTTTTCACATCCTTGACGATGGCGTAAATAAGCTCGCCGAGCTTTATCACCATCGGTTCTTTTTCCTCGGTGATGGCGAATGGATAGGGGGTAACCTCGGCCACGTCATCCGGGGCTACCATCTCAAGCTCGATGGCGGCCTGCGCCGCGTAGTCAATTTCTCCTCTGACTCCGGCCAGCGCTGAAACGGCGTCAAAGAGGCGCCCAGTCCCTGAGGTAAGCGGGGAATTGAGCCCCCGCTCTAACTGTTTGCTGATTATGCTAACTTCTGCATCCGGTATCTGGCCGAGGATGGGTAAGCCATCAAGTGAAGTATCCTTCCCAAGCAGAGCATGGAGGTAACCCAGCGCCATACGGTATGGCTTGCGGATGGCAGCAGCGCCACCGGGCATGGGCGCATACTCCAGGTGGGCAGCTCGCTGGAAGTCCCGGCAGTCGCAAACTAGAAATTCGCCTCCCCACAGGTTGCCATCAGTCCCGTAGCCGGTGCCGTCAAAGGCGACGCCGATAATAGGGCCTTGAGCCGCATTTTCCGCGAGGCAACTGACGATATGGGCGTGATGATGCTGCACCCCGATAATTTTTATTCCTTGCTCGGCAGCGTATTTCAGGGCGTACTTGGTGGGGAGGTATTCCGGATGCAGGTCATGGGCAATGATCTCTGGCTGGACGCGGAACAGCCGCTCATAAAGCTTGACCGTATTCTCAAAATGTGACATGGTCTCTTCATTATCCATATCCCCGATGTGCTGGCTCAAGAACGCGTATTCATCTTTGGTCAGACAAAAGGTGTTCTTCTCCTCAGCGCCGCAGGCAAGCACCTGCTTGGCCTGAAAGGGGAGCATGATAGGCTGGGGGGCGTAGCCCCGGGCACGCCTGATGGCTCGGGGAGTATCTCTCTCCACCAGGTAAACGCTATCATCATAGCGGGCGTGAATATCACGGTTATGGAGCAGGAAATAGTCAGCGACGCCGCGCAGACGACGTAAGGCCTCATCATTATCCCGGCAGATTGGCTCCTCGCTCAGGTTGCCGCTGGTCATGACCAGCGGGCGTGCCGCATCGCGCAGCAGGATGTGGTGCAGCGGGGTGTAGGGGAGCATCACCCCCAGGTATTTGTTGCGCTCAGCAACCAGTGGCGTGACGTTTGAAGTATCTTTGCGCCACCTGAGGAGAACAATCGGGGCCTGGGGGGAGAGGAGTAATTTGGCTTCCTCCGCTGATACCAGGCAGTGCTTTTTCACCTCTTCCAAGGACGCCATCATCAGGGCAAAGGGTTTGCCCGGCCGTCTTTTTCGCTCCCGTAACCGCTTCACCACTTCAGGATTGGTGGCGTCGCAGGCAAGCTGAAAGCCACCCAGGCCCTTGACCGCGATGATACCGCCTTGACCGAGGAGCTCAGCCGCTTTCCGAATTATGTCCGGGCAGGGAATGGGGGTGCCGGCGCCGTCGGTGAGCTCCAGGCTGGGCCCGCATCGGGGGCAGGCGTTGGGCTGGGCGTGGAAGCGGCGGTCATATGGGTCATCATACTCAGCCTGGCACTCGGGACACATGGTGAAACGGCTCATCGTAGTCAGCGGGCGGTCATAGGGGATGTCTTTGATGATGGTAAAGCGGGGGCCGCAGTTGGTGCAGTTGGTGAACGGGTAGAGGTAGCGGCGGTTCCCCGGGGTGAAAACCTCCTCCAGGCACTCGGCGCAGGTGGCGATGTCCGGCGAGACCGGCTGGTATTTCCCCGCTTCAGGCTGGCTCTGCCAAATCTCAAAATTAGTGTCCCCTCTTGGGGGTAGCGTGGCAGTGGTGATGTCATGGATGCGGGCGGCGGGGGGTGCTTCCTCTTTTAGCGAGATGAGGAACTGTTTCAGGCTCTCCTTTGGCCCCTCAACCTCAATGGTCACGTTTCCCGAGGTATTCCTCACCCAGCCGTTAAGCTTGAACTTCTGGGCGAGCCGGTAGACAAAGGGGCGAAAGCCCACCCCCTGGACTATCCCGCTCACCTCAATATGCAGCCGAGCCAGGCGAGCTGTTTTCAGTGAAGCATCCATCATAACCCGCCACCCCAAAGATTAACACGTTGCCTCGCCGCAAGGCAAGCAAGAAAGTGAACATCGGCAAGTAGCTAGCCCCGGCAGAAGCAGGGAAAACTGGCCTCTCCCCTGGTTCGGCCAGATAGGCTGCTTGAGAGTCAATCTAGCCGAAGAAACCGAAGATTATCGCCGCCGCGATGACGCCGCAGAGCCCGATAGCGAAGCCCATGCTCAGCGTGCCTCCGGCCCGTGGGTCGTTACGGGCCAGTCTCGCCAGTCCCAGGCTGAATATTCCGGCGGCGAGCAGAAATAGCGCCAAAGCAACGGCAAAGGTCACCGTAAGCATATTTCCTCAGTCCCTTTCTCAAAAGATTCCTGGCATAAACGCGGTATCATCTCAGCCGCCCGTTTCGCCGCCAGCTCCAGGGGCGGCGAAAGCTCGGTGCTCCACTCTATCTTCTGCGGCTGGGCGAGCAGGAACTGGATTTCCGGCTCGTAACCGAGCAACCGCCACATGGACACAAGCTCCATCACGCCCACCTGATGAAAGGAGATGATGCGTTTGCCTGGTTCCCGGAGCTCCGGTCCCGGTTTGAGCAGGCGCAGCTCCCCGGGAGGTAGGCCCATCATCATCACATCCACCACCAGCAGCTGCTTCACCCCCTCCACAGAGCCCAGCAGGTTGAACCCACCAACGCCTCCCTCCTCCACCCTGACATGGCTGGGCAGCCTCATCTCTCTCAGGCGGCGGATGACGTGGTTGCCGAAGCCCTCATCTCCCATGAGGGGATTACCCACTCCCAAGACGAGTGTTGTCCTGCTCGAGGCGTTCTCGCTCACGGGTGGCTCTGCTCCTCAGTTGGCTCTTCAGTGACCGGTACCTCTTCCGCCATTTCCACCTCTTCCTCCACCTCCACTCTTTGCATGAGGTGGACCTGCTTCATTTCTTGCTGGGCTTCGCGGATGCCGAGGTACACATGAACCATCAGGAAGAGGATGAAGGCCCAGGTGGTGATGTAATGGGCCAGGCGAACCTCGACTTCGTTATTGAAGATGCCGTAGGTGAACCAGCCCAGCGCCTCCGGGTACTGAAGGGCAAGGCCGGAGATTCCCTGGAAAATGGCCAATATGAAGACCCCGGTGTAGGAGAGCATCTGCAGGGGATTATACTTCTTCTTTAGTTCGGGCATTTCCCGCAGGTGGAGGTAATGGGCGATGACCGGGGGTATCAGCTTCAGGTCCTCAAAGTTTCCGATGAAGGACGGCCAGTCACGGTTTTTCCCGAAGAACATGCTGATGAGGCGGGTCACTATGATGATGAGCAAGACCGCGGCAAAGAAGTAATGCACCCCCCGCGCCAGGGCCATGAGGAAGCCACCCCCACCGACGAAGGGGCGGTGGATGTAAAGCCCGGTGACGATGAGCAGCAGGATTGACGCCATCATGACCTCATGCATGATGCGAAAGGCGAGTGGATGACGCTCCGCTGTTAGCTGTGATACTGCCATGACTTACCTCCTAACTTACCTTGAAGACCTTGATATCGTTGCTTTCCGGGTCAATCAGGTGGATGGCGCAGGCCAGACACGGGTCAAAGGAGCGGATGATGCGCACGATGTTGATCGGGTTGTCCGGGTCAGGCACCGGCGCGCCGATGAGTGACTCCTCATATGGCCCCCTGACGCCCCGCTCATCTCTGGGGGAGGCATTCCAGGTGCTGGGCACCACCATCTGATAGTTCTGGATGCGGCTGCCCTCGATCTCCACCCAGTGGGCCAGCGCTCCTCGGGGCGCATCCCAGGCGCCCATGCCGCGCGCCCGGCTTGGAACTGGCTTCTCCCGCATCCCCACAATCGGCCCGGCGGTAGCTAGCTCAATCAGCCGGTCAATCCAGGCTAGCCCTGCCTCACCCACGTATTTTGACTCCACGGCGCGGCAGAGGTGGCGGGCCACCGCTCCAGGTTTGGCGCCCGCTTGGATTAGGTTCATGAGCTCTGGATAGCGGTTGACTAGACCTCTAGCCAGCGGGCCGACTTCCATGGGCAGCCCATCGTAGCGTGGGGCCTTGACGAAGGAGTAAGCTCCATCCTTCCTGGGATTGAAGTCAGTTATCCCCACGCCGGGATGGAGGCTGCTTATCCCGGTTGGGTAGTTGTACCAGGCATAGGTGACATCCTCGGTGATGCGGTTAAAGTCAACCGGTTGTGCCGGGTTGAGCACCCCGCCGCTGATAACGCCACCCTTTATCAGGTGGTTGCTCCCTCCCAGGGCGTAATCGGCTCGGCTGGTGGGATTATCCTGGGGGAACATCGGGTAGCAGAGGTAATTGCCATGGGCTCCGCCCAGGCCGGCGGTGGCCAGCGGCAGAAGGGGCCCTGTGCCCACAGCCACCACATCGGGCAGGTAAACTTCATTCACGAACTTGACCTGTTCTTCCCAGAGCTCACGGAACTGGAGGAGCTCCTCCCTCGAGGGGGTGGCCGTGCAGCCACCGACCATGATGGTGGCCGGGTTGGGCTGTATCCCCATCAGTATGGCCAGCATCTTCTGTGATTTGGCCTTCAGCTCCACTGCCTTGATGTAGTGGGAGACCAGCGTGGTCACCGTTTCCGGGTCATTTACCGAGAACTCGTCTGGCTCGTAGCGGGGGGTGAAGGGGGCGGTATCGTTCTTCTTCACTAGCGCCACGATCTTATCCTTGACCGCCAATAGCCCCGGGTCATTGCCTTTGTATTGGGCTACGGCCAGGATATCTAGGTAGTCAAGCGCTGAGAGGACGTAAAAATGGATATAGTGGTCATGCATGTAGAGGCCAGCGCAGAAGAGGTTGCGCATCAGCCTGCCCGCCTCCGGGACCTCAATATCGAAGGCGTGGTCAAGTGCTTGAGACGAGGCGATGGTGTGCACCCCCTCGCACACGGCGCAGACCCGGCCGGTGATGTAGGTGGCATCCCTGGGGTCCCGGTCCCGAAGCAGCACCTCCCAGCCCCGGGCCATGGTGCCCGAGGACCAGGCGTCTTTGACCTTCCCATTTTCTACCTCAACCTCTATCCTGAGATGGCCTTCAATCCGGGTTATCGGGTCAATGACGATACGCTGTGCCATGCTAGCTCTCCTTCTCCGCTTTTACTTGGCTCTGGCCGTCACCATTCTTCTTCCCTTTGGCGCGACTGATGAGCAGGTCAGCCCCGATGCTGGCAGCAACCGCCCCGCCGACCGTGGCCATCACCTTATCGATGTCCACCCGTCCCACACCCGGGAGCTCCACGTCAAACTGGCGCTCATAAATCGGGCTGAAGGATTCGTAAAATTCAGGCTCAGAGCACCCCACACAGGGGGTATTGGCCTGAATGCAGTAGTTTACCCGGTTGTTCCACTTCCGTTTCCAGCAGTCTTGGTAGGCCACCGGGCCACGGCAGCCCTTGAGGTAGAGGCACCACTCTTGCTGGCGCGGGTCTCCCCAGTCGGTGAGGAAGCGGCCGGCGTCAAAGTGCCCGCGCCGCTCGCAGTTTTCATGCTGGTTATGACCGTAGAAAGCCAGCGGGCGGTGGAACCGGTCCAGTGGAGGCACCGTGCCGAAGGTGAGATAGTGAACGATAACCCCCACCAGTCGCTCAGGGTGGACCGGGCAGGTGGGCAGGTTGATCACCGGTTTGCCAGCGATGACGTCATCAAAGTAGTGATGGCGCTGCGTGCCGCGGAAGAGAAGGCCCACGGCATCAGTGGGGCCAGAGCGTGGTATGCCGCCGTAGGTGGCGCAGGCGCCCACCGGGATGATGGCGGCAGCCCGGCTCGCCGTTTCCCGCACGATGTCCCTGAAGGTCTTGCCACCGATGGTGCAGAAGCGGCCATCCTCGGCCATGGGGATG
>Ga0209426_1000968_pt1 | contig 21599 bp, 18 predicted proteins | sample Deesub1362B_J571_FD_187697 | JGI IMG/M metagenome (GOLD analysis project Ga0209426, IMG submission 187697) | Deep oceanic, basalt-hosted subsurface ecosystem from Juan de Fuca Ridge flank, Pacific Ocean, CORK Borehole 1362B_J2.571 (SPAdes)... ...
TTCGTCGTACCCGTTGCCGAAGTAAGAGACGTTCTCCTCGTGCGGCACGTTGGTCTCGGTGATCAGGAGCACGTGCGGGGCGACCTCGTCCAGCACCGCGCGGAACAGTTTCACCACCCGATGGGTCTCCTCCAGATGAATGCAGGGGGTGCCGATCTTCTTCCAGAGGTAGGCGATGGCATCCAGTCGGATAATCTCGGCTCCCTTCTCCACGTAGAAGAGGAGCACCTCGACGATCCGCAGGAGCACCTCGGGGTTGGCGTAGTTCAGGTCGACCTGGTCGGCGCTGAAGGTGGTCCAGACCCACTTCTCCCCCTCGGCGGTTCGGAACCGGTGGAGCAGGGGGAGGGCTCGAGGTCGGACCACCATCGAGAGGTCGGTCCCTTCCTCAACGGTGATGAAGTAGTCGGCGTACTCCGGGTTGCCCTTGAGGAACCCCTGGAACCACCGGCTCTGGGCGGAGATGTGGTTGATGACGGCGTCGAACATCAGGCGGAAACGCCGGCCCAGCCGCTCCACGTCCTCCCAGGTCCCCAGGTCGGGGTTGACGGCGGTGTAGTCGATGACGGAGAAGCCGTCGTCGGAGGAGTAGGGGAAGAAGGGGAGGAGGTGGACCACAGTGATCGCGTTGGCGACGTAGGCTTCCAGGACCTCGGTCAGGGTGACCAGGGGGCGTTTCCCTGGCTCGGTCACCTGGTCGCCGTAGGTGATGAGGACCGCGTCTTTCTCGGTCAGCCGGTCGCGCCGGGCCGGCCCTTTCTCCACTAGGTGGGGGTTGTGGCGGCGGAAGTCCGTTAGGATCGCGTCCAGCCGCTCCATCAGCGCAGGGGCGCGGTCCGAGCCGTAGAGGAAGGCCAAATGGTCGCGGATTCGGTCCCGTGGCGACGGTGGAACGGTCACGGTGACGCGCCGACCTCCTGGTAGAGTTCGAGATACCTGCGGGCGGTCCGCTCCCAGGAGAAGAGGCGGGCTCTCTCTCGCCCCCTCTGGATCAGATCGCGGCGGAGGTCCTCCTCCTCTAGAAGCCGCTTCATCGCACCGACCATCTCGTCGACGCTGAGGGGGTCGATCAAGAGGGCGGCCCCTCCGGCGACCTCCGGCATCGCCGTGACGTTGGATGTGATGACCGGGGTGCCGACCTGCATCGCCTCTAGAATGGGGATCCCGAACCCCTCGTAAAGAGAGGGGTAGATGAGCAGGTCGGCCCGGCGCAGCAGGGAGTCCAGTTCGGTGTCGGGGATGAAGCCGGTGAACACGACCCGGTCCTCCATCCCCTCCGCCGTCACCGCCGCGTCGCATACCTTCTTCATCCGTATCTGATACGGCGCGCCGGAGACGGAGCCGGTGATGAGCAGTTTGCCGGCGTACCCGTGTTGGCGCACCAGTCGGGCGAAGGCCTGTATCAGACGGGGGATGTTCTTCCGCTCGTGGATGCCGCCCACGTTGAGGATGAACCCGTCCTGCAGGCCCCACCGCTCGTCGAGGGCGCGGTCCAGCGCCTTGTCGGGCGGGGTGGGTTCCCGTAGCCCGTTGGGAATGACCCGGATCTTATCCCGTGGCACGCCGACCTTCTCGGCGATGTCCCGCTTGGAGAACTCGGAGACGGTGACGATGACGTCGTTGAGGCGGCAGGCGAGACGGATGCCTGGTTTGTAGAGGAAGAGGTTGGTGAACCGGCCCATCGCCTCGCGGAAGGTGAAGGGGATCACGTCATGCACCGTGAGGATGGTGGGGACTCGTTTACGCAGCGGAAAACTCCAGTTGTAGGGGAAGTGGATCAGGTCGGCCTGCTCGCCCGCTGCGATGTCCTGAATGACGACGGAGTCCATCCACGCGTTCTTGAGGGACATCACGTGGGTATGCACCGGCAGGGGAAGGACGGTCACCCCTGGGGTTCCTTTGAAGAGCCCTCTCACCTCGTCCAGGCGGCCCTCCTTGCAGAGGACGAGGATCTGGTGGCCCCAGGAGGCGATGTGTCGGGTGATCTCGACGACACCCCGCTCCACGCCGCCGACCACGCCGTCGAACTTGCGGAAGTCGATCAAGATACGCATTGGATTCAGAGACTGGCCAGGATGTCGTTCACGTCGGCGACGGCCAGGCAGGTGGTCTCGTCGGACGCGCCGTAGTAAATATACAACCGACCCTCCTTTTCGACAACCCCGTTGGAGAAGACCACGTTGCCGAAGAACCCCTCCCGTTCGTAGGGTTCCTGGGGGGTCAGAAGGGGCGTCGCGCCCTGTCGGACCACCTTCCAGGGCTCCTCCAGGTCGAGCAGGAGGCCGAAGAGGGAGTAGCCGCTGTCCCCCTTGCCGTGGTAGATGATCAGCCACCCCTCCTCGGTCTTGATGGGCGGCGCGCCCCCGCCGATCTTGACCGACTCCCAGGGGTTGTCGCGCGGGCGGACGATGCACCGGTGGTTCCCCCAATGGATCAGGTCCGGCGACTCGGCGATCCAGATAGAGGCCTTGCCGAAGCCAGAGTTGTTGGGCCGGTGAAGGGCGTAATATTTGCCGCCGATCCTCTCCGGGAAGATGGCTACGTCCTTGTTCTCCGGGTGGAAGATCAACCCCAGCCGCTCCACCGTCCGAAAGTCGTCGGTGACGGCGAGCGCCGTGGCCCACGAGTCGCGGGAGACGGCGGTGTAGTTGATGTAGTACCGGCCGTCGATGAAGGTGACGCGGGCGTCCTCGACGCCGTACTCCTCCCGCTCGTCGGCGGGGTAGAGGAGGGGGTGGTCGTCCACGGTGAAGTGGACCCCGTCCTTGCTCCGCGCCAGCCGGATGTGGCTGATGGTGGAGAGGTAGTTCCGGCCCCGGTAGGCCACTCCCCGCGTGTCCTTCAACTCCACGTCGGGGTCGTCCAGCCGGAAAGCCAGGATGTCGGGGCGAGAGGTTCCCTCCTCGAAGCGGTAGACCGGCACGCAGGCGTACCCCTCGCGGGGCTCGCACCCCTCGGCGACCCGCAGGAGGAGCAGGATCTCGTCGCCGAAGCGGACCGCGCCGGGGTTGAAGGCCCCCAGCACCCGGTAGCCCTTCATCGAGGGTTTCACATCGGCGGGAGTGATAATGGGATTCTCTTTACATCGCTCGATCATCGTCACTCGATCCGTCGACCCGTATCCTTGTCGAAGAAGGCGATTGCCTCCTGTTTGAAGTTCAGGTGGATCGTCTCCCCGGAGCGGACCTTGGGGTAGGCCGGAGCGACGATCTTGATGATCTTCCCGTCCAGTTCGATAGCGATGATCTGATGGGAGCCCTGCGGCTCGGAGACCAGGCATTGGGTGGAGAAGATGGCCTCGTCCTCGCTCACCAGCACGATGTTCTCCGGTCGGACGCCGAGGATGAGTTCCCGTTTGGGATAGTCCCGGAGTTTCGCCGCGTTCTCTGGGTTCAGCGGGAAGTCGAAATAGGGGTTGACCAGGTGGATCTGGTCGTCCCTCACCTGGACCTCCACATCGATGAAGTTGGTGGGTGGCGTGCCGATGAAGTCGGCCACGAAGATGCTGGCGCTGCGGTGGTAGACGTCGTCGGGGGTGCCGATCTGCTCGATCTTGCCGTCCCGCATAATGACGATCCGGTCGGCCAGGCTCATCGCCTCCGACTGGTCGTGGGTGACGAAGATGGTGGTGGCGCCGGTCTTTTCGTGGATCGCCTTCAGTTCGGTGCGGGTCGCCACCCGCAGTTTAGCGTCCAGGTTAGAGAGCGGCTCGTCCATCAGGAACAGTTTCGGCTTCACCGCGAGGGCGCGGGCCACCGCCACCCGCTGTTGCTGCCCGCCGGAGAGTTGGGAGGGGTATCGGTCGAGGAGCTCCTCGATCTTCGTCATCCTCGCCGCCTCCCGCACCGTCTCGTCGATGGTCTTCTTGTCCACCCGCTTCAGCCGCAGCGGGTAGGCGATGTTGTCGTAGACGGTCATATGGGGCCAGACGGCGTAATTCTGGAAGACCATACTGACGTTCCGCTTGCGGGGCGGCAGGTCGGTCACATCCTCCCCGTCGATGAGGATCCGTCCCTCCGTCACCTCCTCCAGCCCGGCGATCATCCGCAGCGTGGTCGTCTTTCCACAGCCGGACGGCCCGAGGAGCACCAGAAACTCCCCATCCTCCACCCGCAGGCTGAAGTCGTCGACCGCGACAACCTTTTTCCCGAACCGTTTCGTGACGTGGATCAGTTCTAGCGTCGCCATTTCTCTTCATCCCTTGCTTCCTCTCTTCCCTGCGTCCTGCTTCCCGCCCCTTATAACGTCACTCCACCCCACATCTGCCGGATGTACCGCCGGATGAAGTAGGTGAAGGTGACGGTGGGGATGGCCATCACGATGCCGCCGGCAGCGGCCAAGTTGATCTGACCGGTGGCGCCGACGAGGGATTGATAGACCACAACGGAGAAGGTGGGGTTGAACTGGGTGAGGATGAGGGCGGCCACCGTCTCGTTCCACGCGCCGAGGAAGGCGTACATCGCCGCTGCAGCCAACCCCGGCAGGGCCAGGGGCAGCGTGATACGCAGGAACGCCTGGAGGCGGGTCGCGCCGAACACCTCGGCCGCCTCCTCCAGCGACTCCGGAATGCCCATAAAGATGCTGGCGGTGATCCAGACCGTCAGCGCGATGTTGCCGACGGCGTAGACCAGCGAGAGGCCGATGGGCCGGTCGTAGAAGCCCATCTTGGCCAGGATGATCACCATCGGCAGGGCGATGGCGATGCCGGGGAACATGCGCACAAAGAGCGCGCTGAACTTCAGCAGGTCTCGCCCCGCGAACTGATACCGTGCGAAGGCGTACCCGGCCATCCCGCCGATGGAGAGCGAGATCAGAATCGTCAGGGCGCAGATCTGCAGGCTCCGGATCAGGGAGGGAACGGCGTCCCGGGTGATCTGGAAGAACGTGGTGTAGTTGTGCAGCAGGTTGGCCCGCTTGGTGAAGTAGACCGGATCCTCCTGCTGGAGGCGGGCGATCTGCGCTTCGATGTCCTGGACGGTCACCGAGGTGCCCAGACGCGACCGCATGTAGGTCGCCATCTTTTCCAGGTCGTCGGTGTCCAGCACTGGGATGTATTCTTTCTCCACCCTGTCGTACACGCTGAGCATGTATCCCCGCTCGCCGTGGGTCAGTTGGTACCGGACGGTCAAAGCGGGCAGGAGGGGGAGGGGGTAGGAGTAAGCCTCTCGGGCGGAAAGGAAAGAGAGGGAGACGACGAAGAAGACCGGGCCGATGATGACGAAGACGAGGGTGATCACCACCAGGTAGAACAGCATCATCTGGGCGCCTCTGAGGATCTTGAGCCACTGTCTGCGTGTGGACATCTCACCCTCCCTCGCGCCGACTGAACGCACCGGAGAGCCGGAGGTAGATGAGGGCGGCCAGCGAGACGATCACGGTGACGATCATCGTGTATCCCGCCGCCATCTGGGGGCTGATGTTCAGGCGGGGGACCTCCTCGTGGTAATAGACGATCCGCTCCACCAGGACCGGCAGGCGGGAGAAGCCGACGAGGACGATGACGATCAACCAGATCTGGATCGCCGCGATCAGGCGGAGCACCACGGCGGTCTGGATGGTGGGCCGCAGCAGCGGCAGAGTGATCTTTCGCAGTACGGTAAAGTAGTTGCCGCCGAAGACGTACCCCGCTTCCTCCAGTTCTTTGGGGATGTTCTGCAGCCCGGCCAGGAGGATGATCATCACCGACGGGATCACCTGCCAGGCGTCGATAATGATGATGAGGGCAAGCATCTTCCAGGTCGAGCCGGCCAGCCAGTAGATCTTCTCCCCCTCCGGCAGGAATCCTACGTAGTGCAGCAGGCTGTTGAGCCAGCCGTTGGTCGTCAGGCCCGTCTTCCACATCGCGCCGACGGCGACGGGGGGGAGGGCCATCGGGAGCATCGCCAGGAAGAGGAAAATGCTAGCGCCCCAGAAGTCGCGCTTGATGATCAGGGCCAGGAAGAGGGCGATGAAGAACTCCATCGTGACCGAGATGACGACGATGATGGCTGTGTTCCGAAGTGCGGGGATAAAGTCCGGATCGGTGAGCACCAACCGGTAACTCTCCAGGGAGAGTTGACCGGTGGTGGGATCGAGGAAACTACGGATCACCTGCTGAAGGACGGGTTGGACCCAAAAGATGAGGTAATAGATAAAGACCGGGATGACGAGGAGATAGGGGGTGATCCGCTTCCCTAGGTGTGCGGACTTGCGTTGTGCCGTCATATTCGCCCCCCTTGGGGGAAGACCGCGAGGACCTTTTCACCGCAGAGGCGCAGAGGACGCGGATCTCCTCCCTCTGCGCCCCTGCGGTGTTTCATGCCTCTGTCCTTCGTGGCCTTCAGGCGCAGGATGGGGTAGAGCCGGGGAGTCCCCCCGGCTCTACCCTGCCCGTAGCCGTAGCCTACTGTTCGACCCGCAGCGCGTCCAGGCGGGCCTGGGCCTCATCCAGCAAGGCCTGGTCCACGGTGCCGTCGCCCTGGAGGACCATCTGCTGGAAGACGTCGTCGAAGACCTTCTTGACGGCGCCCCAGTCCTGGAAGTCGGAGATGGGCAGGTAGGAGGTGACGCCGTTCTCCAGGACGAGCAGGGCCTTGCGGATGATCTCATCCGTGGGATCCTCGCCCAGGTAGTCCAACGCCTCGGCGACGACCGGGATAAAGCCGCCGGTCCCCTTGTTGATCTTGACCTGGATCTCGGGCCGGGTCAGGTACTCCAGCAACTGGACCGCGGCGTCGTAGTTGGCCGTGCCCTTGACGATGCCGATGCCGTGGGCACCGGCGATGGTGCCGACGCCAGCCGGGCCGGAGGGCGCGGGGGCCACCGTGTACTGGGCCTCAGCGGAGGCGTACACCTGCCCGACGCGGGCGTTGTGGGTGACGCTCAGCCAGGCCTCCTCCCGCATCAGCGGGTCGACGCAGTTGTCCACGTTCAGCACGGTGGGCATGAAGCCGTTGGCTGCACCGATCCGGGCCCACATCGCCCAAGCCGCCGCCGACGGCTCGGAGTTGACGTTCGGGAAGGCCGGCTCCGGCTGCCCCGCCGGGTTCAGGCCGTAGGAGAGGGCGGAGGAGCCGAACTGGTAGATCCACATCTTCTGCGGCACGCCGGTGACGCAGACCTTGCCCTCGCCCTCCCCCTCGGCGATGGCGATCGCCCAGTCGGCGTACTGTTCATAGGTGAGGTTGTTCAGGTCGACGCCCTCGGGGAGGTAGTCCAGCGCCTTGTTGTTGGCAATGGTCAGATAGACGTCGGCGCTGATGGGCACGAAGTACCGGGTGCCGTCCACCACCGCGTTCCGGTCGAACGCCGGGAGGATGGTCCGGTCGGTCCACTCGGACACCACCTCGTCCAGCGGCAGCACGTACCCGGCGTCCGTCCACCAGGAGAACCGGCCGTTGAAGACCAGGACCAGGTCGGTGGTCACGTGCCCGGTCTCCTGCTGGACCGTCACGCGGTCGAACATATCCTCGCCCTTGATGACCTGGAAGTTGACCGTGATGCCGGTCTCCTCCTCGAAGGGCTTGAGGATCTCGTTGATGAAGAACTCCTGCTCCGCGGGCGGGGCAAACATCTCGGAGCTCAGCACCAACGTCTTAGCGGGCACCTCGACCGGCACCTCCACGGTCTTCTCGACCTCCACGGTGCGCTCCACCGGGACCTCGACGGTGACGGTGACGGTCTTCGGCGCGCAGGCGGCCAGAAGGCTGACCACCAGTACGGCTGCAAGTGCGAAGGTCATTCGCTTGTTCATCTCACTCCTCCTTTATCTACTACAGGGTTGGGTATCGAACGGATCGTTTGTTGCGGGTATGTCTGCAGTTCAGCGTCGTCTGTCTCACCTCCTTTCGGTCGAGTGGAACCGCAGGATTCACGCACGACCAGCCGTGGTCGCAGGATCACGTGAGGCTCCTCCGGGGAGCCTTCGCGTAGCAGTTGGATCAGCATCTGGCAGATACGCCGCCCGATCTCGTAGATAGGCTGCCGGACGGTGGTGAGGGGCGGTTGGGCGTGTGCGGCCAACGGGATGTCGTCGAACCCGGCCACGGCCACGTTTCGCCCTACCTGCAGCCCCAGGCTCTGAGCGGCGCTGATCACTCCCAGGGCCATCAGGTCGTTGCAGGCGATGATGGCTGTGGGAGGCTCCTCTCGCTCCAGCAGGGCCCTCCCCGCCTCATAGCCGCTTTGCTCGGTCAGCCGGCCGATGACGACCAGCCGCTCGTCGAGAGGGATGCCGTGCGCTTCCAGAGCGTCTTTGTACCCCTCCAGCCGGTGGGAAGCGAACATCAGGTCCAGCGGCGCGCTGATGTAGCCGATGCGCCGGTGCCCCAGGGAGATGAGGTGCTCGGTCAGTTCCCGCACCCCCTGGCGACCGTCCACGTCCAGGTAGGGGAAGTCCGCCCCCAGGTCGGACCGGCCGAAGGCGACGAAGGGGAAACCCTTTTCGAGAAGGTAGGCGATGCGCGGGTCCTGTCGGCGGGTGCGCACCACCAACAACCCGTCCACCCGTCGCTCGGTGACCATCCGCTGGTAGGCGGCGAGTTCCTCTTCGCCGGGAGCGCGGGTGGAGACCAGTAGGTCCAGTTCCCACCGGGCCGCCTCGTTGCCGATGCCGGCGAGAAGTTCGCTGAAGAAGGGGTCGGAGAAGCGGGGGCCGTGGGTAGGGATGACGAAGCCGATGGTGTCGGTGCGCCGCGCCCGAAGACGACGGGCTGTGGCGTTGGGCCGGTAGCCCATCTCCTCCGCCGTCTTGAGGATCAGCTGACGGGTGGACTCGGCCACGTCATCATAGCCCGCCAGGGCACGGGAGACGGTGGTGATGGAATACCCGACCCGTTCGGCGATGTCCTTCAGCGTGACCGGCATCCCTTTTTCTCCGGGGGAACGACCCAAAACGTTTTGGAAAGCGTCCTTAAGTATAACCCAAAACGTTTTGGACGTCAAGGGCGGACCCGAATTTTTAAGAAAAGTTATGGGGTTTCAGAACCTCGGCGTACACCGCCTCGATCCGATCGGCGATGAGGGGCCAGGCGTACCCCTCCGCGAAGCAGGCCGCCCGCTGGCCCATCCGCCGCCGTAACCCCTCGTCGGTCAGGAGGCGGGTGATCTTCTCCGCCAGCGCGCCGGGGTCGCGTGGGGGAACCCGATAGCCGGTTCGGCCGTGGCGGACCAGGTGGGCCAGCCCGCCCACGTCGGAGGCGATGACCGGGGTGCCGCAAGCCATCGCCTCCAGGGCCACCATCCCGAAACTCTCGTAGTCGCTGGGCATCACCACCATTTCGGCGGCCGCATAGTAGTATTGAAGCACGTCCTGGTCCTGCGCCCCTAGGAAGGTGACCACCTCCCCGATCCCCAGTGCCTCCCGCAGTGCCTGCAGCCGGACCATTTCGTCGTTGTCCTCCACCCGGTAGGGGTTGCCGCCGATGATGGGGACACACACCCCGCAGATCAGGTCCGGCTGCTTACGGGCGATCAGGGAGATGGCCCACAGCAGGGTGTCGATCCCCTTCAACGGCTCGATCCGGCCGACGAAGAGGATGATCCGGCAGTGGGGATCCAGTCCTACGTGCTCCTTTGCCTGCGCGGGGGGTAGGGGGTGAAACCGTTCCAGGTCCACCCCCGGAGGGATCACCCGGATGCGGGCCGGGTCGGCCCCGTACCGCTCGATCAGATGGCGCTCCTCCACCGGCGTGGGGGCGATCAGCCGGTCGGCAAAGGTTACGATCTCCTCCTCCACCCGGATACGACGCACGGGCTCCTGCGCGCCAGGGGTGCGGGCGATCTCGTTCTTCAGTTTCCCCAGGGTGTGGAACATGTGGACGATCGGTGCGCCCCACTCCTTCCGCAGTTCTCGCGCGGCCCACCCGGAGAGCCAGTAGTGGCTGTGGATGACGTCGTAGGTGATGCCGTCGGCCGCGGCCTGGGCCAGCACACCTTCGACGAACTGGGGCAGGTGGTCGAAGACCCGATGCTTGGGGTAGGGCTGTTCGGGACCGGCGGGGACGTGGATCACCCGACCGGACCGTCCCAAGGCGTGGCTGATGCGGGGGACCGTCGGGTCCTGCGATCGGGTGTACACGTCCACGTGATGGCCCCGCCGGATCAGTTCCCGGCTCAGGTCCCGCACGTAGACGTTCATCCCCCCGGTCTCCTTCCCGCCAAGCGTCGCCAGGGGGCAGGTGTGGACGCTGATCTGGGCGATGTGGAGCATCGGGGGGATTATAGGCGTAAAGTCGCAGGGGAGCAAGGTCGTGTCGCGGAAGCGAGGAAGCAGGGAAGCCCTGGTCTGGAGAAGGTTGTGTGATAAAATAAGGACGGAGGGGCAGGATGGGCATTCACGTGTTGCCGCCGGAGGTGGCCTCGCAGATCGCGGCGGGGGAGGTGGTGGAACGGCCCTCGTCGGTGGTCAAGGAACTGGTGGAGAACAGCATCGACGCCGGAGCGCGGGATGTCCGGGTCGAGGTGCGACGGGGAGGGAAGATCTTCATCCGCGTCACCGACGACGGGTGCGGTATCCCCGCCGCGGAGGTCGAACTGGCCTTCCACCGGCACGCTACCAGCAAGTTGGCCTCCGCCGACGACCTTCAACGGATCGCTACGTTGGGCTTCCGCGGGGAGGCCCTCGCCAGCATCGCCGCCGTCAGCCGGGTCACGATGGTCACCCGGGCGGCGGGGGAGGAGGTGGGGACCCTGATCCGGCTGGAGGGGGGGCGGGTGATCGACCGGCGGTCCAGCGGCCGCCCGCCCGGCACGACGGTCACGGTGGAGGACCTCTTCTTCAATGTCCCGGCGCGGCGGAAGTTCCTCCGCAGCGACCTGACGGAGCGCCGCCACATCGATGCCTGGCTTACCCGGTACGCCCTCGCTTACCCCCACCTCCGCTTCACCGTGGTCCACGACGGCCGGGAGACCTTCCGCTCGCCGGGCAACGGGCGGGTGCGGGAGGTGCTGGTGGCGGTCTTCGGTCCGGAGGTGGGGAGCGCGCTGCTGGAGATCCCCGAGGAGGCCGGGGTGGACGGTCGGATCCGGGTCTCCGGTTTCGTCAGCCCTCCCTCGATCCACCGGGCCAACCGAGGGCACATCACCCTCTTCGTCAACGGCCGCTGGGTGCAGGACGCGCGCCTCACCTACGCCGTGATCCAGGCCTACCATACCCTTCTCCCCACGGGCCGCTATCCGGTGGCGGTGGTCCAGATCGACCTGCCGCCGGAGGAGGTGGACGTCAACGTCCACCCGGCTAAGGTGGAGGTCCGCTTCCGCGACGCCGACGGGGTCTTCCGGGCGGTGCAGCGGGCGGTGCGGCGGGCGGTGGTGGGCGGCGCGCCGGTCCCTTCCGTCTCCCCACCCACGCCCGCCCGCTGGGCGGAGCGGGACCGGTCGACGGTGGCCCACCGGCTGGTGGAGGTCCCGCGGGCGGAGCCAGCCGCTGTGCCTCTGCAACCGTCGCTGGAGCCCTCTGTACGGCCCGGTGGGCTGCCGCCGCTGCGGGTGATCGGCCAGGTGGGAGGGACCTACATCGTGGCCGAGGGGCCGGACGGGCTGTACCTGATCGACCAGCACGCCGCCCACGAGCGGGTGCTCTACGAGGAGATGATGGCCCGGCGTGAGGAGGGGGTTCCCTCCCAGCGGCTCTTGGAGCCAGCGATGGTGGAGGTGGGGCCGGAGGTGGCCCCGCTGGTGGAGGCGCGGCTGGAGACGCTGGCCCGGCTGGGACTGGAGGTGGAGCCCTTCGGCGGCAATCACTTCCTGGTCCGGTCGCTGCCTGCGGTGCTGGCCCACGCCCGCCCGGCGGAGGTGCTGCTGGAGGTGGCGGAGGCGTTGGGGGAGGCGCGCTCGCCTGTGGAGCAGGAGGTGGAGGAGGCCATCGTCCGCGGCATCTGCAAGCGGGCGGCGGTGAAGGCCGGGCAGGTGTTGACGCGGGAGGAGATGGAGGCGTTGATCCGGTCGCTGGAGCGGTGCACCAGTCCCCGTACCTGTCCCCACGGCCGCCCGACGATGATCCGGATCACGGTGGAGCAGTTGGCGAGGGAGTTCGGACGCGGTAATGCTGGCTGATCCACTGGTTCGCTGACTGGGTGAGTGGGGTAGAGGAGGTGCGAGATGCCGGTGTTCGTGCTGCTTTCCAAGGTCTCTCTGCGCAGCCCTGGAGAGGTCAGGGCGCTGGCAACGGCCGACGCCGAGTTCGAGCGGCGGCTGCGGGAGGAGTGCCCGGAGGTGCGCCGGATCGCCAGTTACGCCCTCCTGGGGGAGTACGACTTTCTCCATATCTTCGAAGCCCCCGACGCGCGGACGGCGGCGAAGGTGGCCCTCTTGGCCAACGTCTTCGGTCACGCCCGCACCCACACCCTGACCGCCATTCCCTTCGACGAGTTCAAGGAGATCGTGGAGGAAGTGTGACCGCACCCTCCCACGCGACCGCTCTAAGTGAGGTCACCTTGACAAAACGGTCCGTTTCCATACAATAAACCTGCCACGGACCGGTCACCGGCCGTGAGCCGAACAACCGAATCTCCTGCCGCACCGCTTTCCGGTGCCGCTGGGATCGCAAGCGCGACCGAGACGGCGGAAGGAAGTGGTCCTCTCTTCCTGGGGCCACGGCCCCTTTTGTTTTTCCTTCCCCTACGGTCGTAGAAGAAAAACCCCAGAGACACAGGGGACGCAGAGACGGAGGCACCGTGCCCTCTGCGCCTCTGTGACGGGGAACCACATATGATCGAGATCCGCGATCTCTATTATGCCTATCCGGGGGACGGCAGTGGACCGGTCGAGGCTCTGCGGGGGGTCTCGCTCACCCTCCGCCGGGGGGAGTTCGTCGCCCTGGTCGGCGCCAACGGGTCGGGCAAGACCACCCTCGCCCGTCACCTGAACGGCCTGCTGTCGCCTGCGCGGGGGGAAGTCCGGGTGGATGGGCTGGACACCCGGTGCCGCGAATCCCTCCCACACATCCGAGCCGCCGTGGCGATGGTCTTCCAGCGGCCGGAGGACCAGATCGTGGCGACGACGGTGGCGGACGACGTCGCCTTCGGTCCCCGCAACCTGGGCCTCCCCGCCGACGAGGTCGAGGCACGGGTCCGCCAGGCGTTGGAGACCGTGGGGATGTGGCAACACCGGCACCGCTCTCCCCACCTCCTCTCCGCCGGGCAGCAGCAGCGGGTCGCCATCGCCGGAGCGCTGGCGATGCGCCCCCGGTGCCTCGTCCTGGACGAGGCCACGGCGATGCTCGATCCCGCCGGCCGGCGCGGGGTGATGGCCCTCCTGAAGCGGCTTCACTCGGAGGGGATGACAATCCTCCTGATCACCCACGAAATGGAGGAGGCTGCCCAGGCCGAGCGGGTGATCGCCCTGGCCGAGGGGGAGGTCGCTTTCGATGGCCCTCCCCGAGAACTGCTGACCGACCCCGCCCGGCTGCGCCGCATTCGTCTGGCCCCGCCCTTGCTTGCCGACCTCGCCGCACGCCTGGCCCGGCGCTGGCCCGATTTCCCCCGCGACCTGCTCACCCTGGACGAACTGGTCGATGCCCTGCAGCCCCTGCTGCCCCGCCCTCCCGCTTTCTCCCCCTCTTGCCCCCCCGCTTCCTCGCTTCCTCGCTTCCCCAATCCGACCCTCGACACGTCTTCTCTTCTCCACGTTCGCCACCTCTCCCACACCTACCTCCCTGGCACGCCCTTCGCCACGTCGGCCCTGGAGGGGGTGGACCTGGAGGTGCGGGACGGCGAGGTGGTCGCCATCCTTGGACCCACCGGCTCGGGCAAGTCGACGTTGCTGGAGCATCTCGCCGGCCTTCTCCGACCGACGGAGGGGAAGGTCCTCCTCTCTGGCCGCGACATCTACGACCGCCACACCGACCGCCGGGCCCTTCGCCAGCAGGTCGGGATGCTGTTCCAGCGGCCGGAGGAGCAACTGTTCGAGAACGTGGGCGACGACGTGGCCTTCGGCCCCCGCCGGCTCGGCCTCGGCCCGGAGATGGTGCGCGAGCGGGTCCGCTGGGCGATGGAGGCGGCCGGGCTGCCCTTCGCCGAGTATAAGGACCGCTTCACCCAGGGGCTCTCCGGAGGGGAGCAGCGACGGGTCGCGCTGGCTGGGGTGCTGGCCCTGCGGCCCCGCGTCCTGCTGCTGGACGAGCCGACGGCCGGGATGGACCCCCAGGCCTGTCAGGACCTGACCGGACTCCTCCGTCGTCTGAACCGAGAGGAAGGCCGGACGCTGGTCGTGGCGACCCACTCGATGGACCTGGTCGCCGCCGTTGCCGACCGGGTCGTCGTCCTGAACGACGGGCGGATCGTCGGGCGGGGGACGCCCCGCCAACTCTTCGCCGATCCGGAGCGGCTGCGTGGTTGGGGGCTGGAGCCCCCCGCCGTCTCCCAATTGATGCACCGGTTGCGGGCTATGGGCATCCCGGCCCCCGCCGACGTGTTGACCGTTGAGGAGGCCGTCGCCGTCTTGGAGGACTTGAGGGAAAAACCACAGAGACACAGAGAACGCAGAGTTTCTCAGAGGAAATGAAGATCTCTCTCTGTGCCCTCTGTGTCTCTGTGGTGGAGAGTGAAGATGCTTGACTACTTGATCACGGCTCAAACGCTGCCCGGCTCCTCGCCGATCCGGCGGCTGGACCCCCGGACCCGTCTGCTGGGGTTCGCGGGGCTCCTGGTGGTGTTCGTCGCAGCGAGGCGACCTCTCCCGGCTGTGCTCGCCCTGACCGTCACGATCGCACTGGTCGCGCTGGCGCGGGTGCCGCTCCGTTTCGCCCTGGGGAGCGTCCGCTCCGTCGCCCCGTGGCTGGCCCTCATCGCCGCGGTTCAAGTCGGCTTCGGGGTCGGAGATCGGCCGGGCTGCCCGCCCCTGTGGTCGTGGGGGCCTTCCCTCTGCGTGCTGGAGTTTGCCCTGCTGACCCTGCTTCGCTTCCTGGGCATCCTGCTGCTGATGGGGCTCCTCGTCTGGACCACGCCGATCCCGGACCTGGTCCGGGCGATCGAGGCCCTTGCTATGCCGCTGGACCGGCTGGGGTTGCCGGCCCACCAGGTGGCGATGGTCGGCGTGATCGGTGTCCGCTTCCTGCCGACGATGGCGCTGGAGTTGGAGCGACTGCGCAAGGCCCAGGCCGCGCGGGGGGGCGACATCGGCGGGGGGACGGGGTTCCTGAGCCGGGTCCGCCGGACCCTTCCCCTAGTCGTCCCTCTGTTCATCCTGTCCCTGCGACGGGCGGAGCGGCTGGCGGAGGCGATGGAGGCCCGGGCCTACGGGGTGGGCGAGCGAAGGAGCCACCCCCTTGGTCTTCACTTCCGACCGCTCGACGCGGTGGTCCTGGCGGGCCTTGCAGCGTTCGTGGTCGGTATGTTGATTTTGTAAACCACAGAGACACAGAGGACACAGAGTTCTTTAAATCAAGAGTTTTCTCCGTGCCCTCTGTGGTGAAAACTAAAGTCAAGGAGGTATGAATGATGAAACTGCGCACCCAGGAGATCGCAGTGGCGGGCGTGCTGAGCGCGATCGCCGTCCTGCTGGCCGTGACCCGGCTGGGGTTCATCCCCTTCTTCGCGGGCATCTCCATCACCGTGATGCATGTCCCGGTGGTCATCGGCGCGGTCGTCTCCGGGCCGGTCGTCGGGACCCTCATCGGCCTCATCTTCGGCCTCTCCAGCATGATCCTCGCCAGCGTCGCGCCCAGCGGTCCGGGGGACGTCTTCTTCACCGACCCTTTGGTCTCGGTTCTCCCGCGCCTCTTCATCGGCGTGGCGGCCTGGGGGGCCTATCGCTTGACTCGGTCGGCGGGGAAGCGGGGGACGCTGGCGGTCGGCGGAGTTCTCCTCGGCGCCGTCGTCCTGGCCGTCGCCTACACCGTGGGCACGGCGGTGGCCCTTCTGGCGGGGGTCGGGGTCGCGGTCGCGGGCCTGGCGCTCCTCGCCCTCCTGCTCCGCCAGGCCGCCCAGGCCCACCCGGAGGGGCTCGCCCTCAGCGTGGCGGCGGTCGTCGGCACGTTGACCAACACCCTATTGGTGCTTTCCGCGCTGGTCGCGCGGGGCTACATCCCCGGCTCCCTGGCGCTGACCGTCGGTGTGACCAACGGGCCGCCGGAGATGGTCGCTGCGGCGGTGATCACCGTGGCCGTCGTCGCCGCCTGGCGACAGGTCCCGTTGCGCAGCGGCCGGGCCCGGGTCTGAATCGGTTTCACCGCAAAGGCGCAGAGGACGCAGAGTCTTTGGTTTTTTTTCAAATTTCCTCTGCGCTCTCTGCGCCTCTGCGGTTTTCTACGACTTACGACCGAGGATGGTCTCCGCTGTCTCGCTCGCCGACGACCCACGACCAGAGGGCAGCCACCCGCCGCCCCAGCCGGCGGAGCCAGGAGCGAAGCGCGGCCAGCGGGTAGTACAGTCGGCGAAGGAGTTGACGCCAGCGGGGGAGGGGGGGCGGCTGCGGACGGGTCCAGCGGACGGCTGCCGCGCCCCAGGTCAGCCCGGCCCCGAAGCCGACGCAGACCACCAGGTCGCCGGGCTGGATCCGCCCCTCCTCCGCTGCTTCGCATAACGCGATAGGGATGGAAGCGGCGGAGGTGTTGCCGTACCGGTCCAGGTTGACGTACACCGCTTCCCCGGGGACCTTCAATGCCCGCGCGGCCGCGTCGATGATCCGTTGGTTGGCCTGGTGGGGGATCAGAAGGTTCACATCGTCCAGGGAGAGACCGGCCTTTTCCAGCACCTCCCGAGTGGCGGCCGGCATTTTGCGCACGGCGAAGCGGAAGACCTCCCGCCCCTGCATCCGGAGGAAGTGGAGCCCCTCCGCCACCGTCCGGTGAGAGGCGGGCCACCGGCTCCCCCCGGCGGGCAACTGCAGGAGGTCCCCGCCAGAGCCGTCGGCTCCGAGGACGGTGGCGAGGACGCCGCCCTCGTTCTCCCCGGCCTGGAGGACCACCGCCCCAGCCCCGTCGCCGAAGAGGACGCAGGTGGCCCGGTCGGACCAGTCGGTGATGCGGGAGAGGGTCTCCGCCCCGACGACCAGCGCGGTCTGGTAGGCACCCGCCTCCAGAAGGTGGGCCGCCACGGCCAATGCGTAGACGAAGCCGGAGCACCCCGCCGAGAGGTCGAACGCGGCGGCGTGGGTGGCCCCTAGCGCGTCCTGGACCAGGCAAGCGGTGGCGGGGAAGAGATGGTCGGGGGTCACAGTAGCGACGATGATCAGGTCCAGTTGAGCCGGACTGATCCGCGCTACCTCCAGGGCCTGGCGGGCCGCTTCGACGGCCATCGTGGCCGTCGTCTCCCCCTCGTCGGCCAGGTGGCGCTCCCGGATGCCGGTGCGGGTGCGGATCCACTCGTCGGAGGTCTCCACCATCCGCGAGAGGTCGTCGTTGGTGAGCACGCGGCGGGGAACGTACTTCCCCCAGCCGACGACGTGGGCGTGCAGCGTCACGTCGCCTCCTCCCATCGTTGGAAGATCAGGCAGCCGTTATGCCCGCCAAAGCCGAAGGAGTTGGAGAGAGCCACGCGGGGTTCCAGGCGGCGCGGTTCGTTGGGCACGTAATCCAGGTCACATTCTGGGTCGGGGTTCTCATAGTTGATGGTGGGGTGGACCCAGCCGGTCTCCAGGCTCTTGACGCAGGCGATGGCCTCCACCGCGCCAGCGGCCCCCATCAGGTGGCCGACCATCGACTTGGTGGAACTGACCGCCAGCCGGTCGGCGTGGTCGCCGAAGACGGTCCGGATGGCGTGGGTCTCGATCCGGTCATTGAGGGGGGTGCTGGTGCCGTGGGCGTTGATGTAGTCCACCGCCTCTGGCGGCAGGCCGGCGTCGGCCAGCGCCCGCCGCATCGCCAGGGCCGCACCCTCTCCGGACTCCTCCGGCGCGGTGATGTGGAATGCGTCGGCGGAAGCTCCGTAACCGATGAGTTCACAATAGATGCGAGCCCCGCGGGCGAGGGCGTGCTCCAGGCTCTCCAGGATCACGATCCCAGCCCCCTCTCCCAGCACGAAGCCGTCCCGCTCGGCGTCGAAGGGACGGCAGGCCCGCTCCGGCTCGTCGTTGCGGGTGGAGAGCGCGCCCATGTTCTTGAAGGCGGCGATGGCGATGGGGTGGACCACCGCCTCGCTGCCGCCGCAGATCATCACCTCGGCGTCGCCCCGTTGGATAATTTTCGCCGCCTCTCCGATGGCATGAGCGCCCGTAGCGCAGGCGGAGGCGAGGCAGACGTTGGGCCCTCGCAGGCCGTACTGCATCGCGACAGCAGCGGAGGCCGCGTTGGGCATCATCATCGGGATCATCATAGGGCTCACCCGGCGCGGACCGCGCTCCTTCAGGATGTCGTAGTTGTGCAGGAAGGTGTGTGCTCCGCCGATGCCGGTGCCGATCAGGACGCCGACATCTTCCCGAAACTCGCCATTCCCGAACGAGAGGTTGGCATCCTCAACAGCCTGGCGAGTGGCTTCCATAGCGAAGAGAGTGAAGCGGTCGTTCCGGCGGGCCTCCTTGCGTCCGAAGAGGGCCACGGGGTCGAACCCCTTCACCTCCGCGGCGATCCGAACCTCCAGGTCCGACGGATCGAACTGGGTGATCGGGCCGATCCCGCTGCGGCCCGCCAGCAGGTTCTCCCAGAGCGTAGGGACGTCGTTTCCCGCGGGGGTCACCGCCCCCAGGCCGGTCACCACGACGCGTCGCCTCACAGTTCACCTCCTTAGAGTTACAGGGTGGTGTTCACCACAGAGACAAAGCGCACAGAGTTTCTCCGTGCTCTTTCCGTCTCTGTGGTATGCAATTCCTAGAGAGGCTCTCCTTCCAGGAGAGATAACACCGGGGAGGGAAAAAGGTCACGGTGTGGATACAGGAGGCAGGGAAAGGGTCAATAGGTCGCTGTTTCGACCCGCCAGCCCTCCTCCTCCCGCACCAGGTGGATGGGGACGGGCTGGCCACGAGGGGTGCCGTCGGCGTTGAGCCGTTCGAAGAAGATCTTCTGGCGGTGCTCGTTGGCCCGGTCCACCCGGAGGAAGCGGTACGTCACCCCGTACTCCGTGGCGTACTTCCGGCCCGTCTTCCACCAGAAGTCGGGCGTGCTTCCCCGCCGCCCCACCATCGGTCGGTAGTCGGCCTTCAGCGTCGCCCGCCACAGGTCCAGGTCCCCTTCCACCACCGCCCGGTAGTGGAGTTCCGCCACCTCGCGGGCCGTGCCGGTTCTCAGCACATCCGGCGCCCTTGCCTCGCTGTGCATCTCAGAACCCCTTTCCGTTCGGGCACGGGACCGAGGGGACGACGCCCTCGTCCTCCGCCGCCTTGCCCAGGCCGACCTCTCCGGCCCGGGTGATCGCTAGTTTGACCATGACCGGCCCGATCATCTGCACCACGAAGGTCGTAGCGGTGATGACGTTGACCACTAACTGGCCCAGGGCCGCGCCGGTCGGCCCGTATATGTCGAACCGGTTGGCGACGGAGAGGGCCAGCCCGACGGCGACGCCCGCCTGGGAGAGGAGCCCCAGGCCCAGGTTGTCCCGCACGGTGCGGGGGGCCTTACCCAGCCAGCCGCCCAGCCAGGCTCCGCCGAACTTCCCCGCGGTTCGCAGGACGATGTAGAGGAGGCCCAGGAGCCCCATCTGCGGGAGCAGCGCGATCTGGAAGCGGGCGCCGACCAGGGCGAAGAAGAGGGTGTAGGCCAGCGGCCCGACCCGCTCCACCACGCAGGCCACGTACTCGCTGTTGTCGCTGCCGAGGTTGGTGATCACGATCCCCATCGTCATCGTCGCCAGGATGAGGGAGGCGTGGATGGAGTTGGCCAGCCCGGCGACCAGCAGCACCGTCCCGACGATGTAGGCGTAGACGGCGTGGCGGCCCTTGAGTCGGTCCAGCAACCACTCGAACGGCAGGCCGATCCCCACGCCCAGCAGGAGGGCACCGCCGATCTCCTGTAGGGGAAGGGCGAGCACCTGTTGGAGGGAGAGGCCGCCGGTCTTCGCCAGCAACGACTCCGCCAGCGCTGCCGCCAGGCTGAAGAGGAGCAGCGCGAGCACGTCGTCCATCCCCACTACCGCCAGCAGGGTCGTCGTCAGGGGGCCTTTCGACCGGTACTCCGCCAGCACGTCCACCGTGGCCGCCGGGGCGGTCGCCGCGGCCAGCGCGCCGAAGATCAGGGCGGTGTAGTCGGATCGGGTGAGTAGATAGACCCCCGTGGTGACTAGGAGGAACGTGCCGATGGCTTCCCCCAGGAGGATCATCAGGATCATCCGTCCCATTCGACGCAGTTCGCTGAGGCGCAGGTGGGAACCGATCTCGAAGCCGATCAACCCCAGCGCGATCTCGCTGATGAAGCCCAGCTCGCGGACCATCTCGAGGGGGACGATGTTGAGGAAAGAGGTGCCGAGGAGGAGCCCCACCAGGATGAAACCGACCACCTGGGGGATTCCGACCCGCTGAACGAGTTTGCTGCCCAGGTAAGCGGCCACGATCAACAGGCCGACGATTGCCAACATATCCAATTCGATGCTCATCGTCTCCCTCCGTGGTGGGCTTGACGGCGGATTATAACCCAAGCGGGGGGAGAGGGCAACCGGAATGGATTTCGACCCCCAAGCAGCGGGGTCCAGTTGATGGAACAGCCGAAGGTTTTTCACCTTGACGATCGGCCTGGGGCGGGGTAGAATACCTGGGGGATGAGTTCTACACGAAAGGCAGAGGTGCGGTGATGGGAGAACTAGCGGACGCTGCAGGTGGAAACACGGCGTTTTTATCTCCAAACTCGTCGCTGCGTACCGCCATGGAGGCGTTTCAGACCTACATGCAGCAGCGCGACTTCAGCCCGCACACCGTCCAGGCCTTTAACTCCGACCTGCGGATGCTGGAGCAGTTCGTCGGTCCGGGGCGGGCCATCGGACGGATCAGCACTCACGACCTCAACGCGTTCCTTAACTGGCTCGCCAACGACCGGGGGGTACCCTGTAGCCCCAAGTCGCTCGCCCGCCGTGTCACCACCTTGAAGGTCTTCTTCGGCTGGCTGGCCGAGGCGGAGATCTTGCCGGAGGACCCGGCGGCGCCGATCGTCCACCGACCGGTGCTCACCCCTTTGCCCCGCGTCCTTTCCGACGACGAGGTCGAGCGCGTGCTGGAGGTCACCCAGGCGATGCGCACCGGCGACCCCCCTGACGCCCGTCCCCATCTCCTGGTCACCCTTCTCCTGCACACGGGGATCAAGAAGGGGGAGTGTATGAACATCGTCCTCAACCACATCGACCTCTCCGATCCTGACCAGCCGGTGCTTTGGGTTCGGTACGCCAACCCTCGCCGCCGCTACAAGGAGCGCAAACTTCGCCTCCCGACCTGGTGGCCCGCGGTCCTGGCCGAGTATCGGGCCCAGTACCAGCCGAAGGAGCGGCTCTTCCCCTGCACGGCCCGCAATCTGGAGTACGTGCTGAAGGAGGTAGCCGAACGGGCGGGGATCAAGGATGGGCTCTCCTTTGAGACGTTGCGGTGGACCTGTGCGGTGCGGGATTACCGGGCGGGGATGCCGCCGGATCGGCTGCGGCAGAAGTTGGGGCTTTCCAAGATCTCCTGGCGGGAGACCGGGCCGAAGATCGCCCGGCTGGCCGGGGAGCCATTGTAGGGGTTGGCTAACCCTCGGTGGTGGGGATGAAGATCCGGAAGGGGAGCGGCTC
>Ga0209426_1000969_pt1 | contig 21588 bp, 20 predicted proteins | sample Deesub1362B_J571_FD_187697 | JGI IMG/M metagenome (GOLD analysis project Ga0209426, IMG submission 187697) | Deep oceanic, basalt-hosted subsurface ecosystem from Juan de Fuca Ridge flank, Pacific Ocean, CORK Borehole 1362B_J2.571 (SPAdes)... ...
GCGGACCTGCTTGTGCTCCAGAGGATCACGCCTGCCTATCAGTGGGACTATATCGTGCACGGCGCGGTGGGCATTGCCGTTTTCGCACCATCGTTCGTATGGGGGGTGAGGCGGCTGTGAAACTCTGGATTGCGGTATGGATAGCGCTTCTTCTCCTGCCCATCTACAGCCCGCCCCTCGCGGTGTTTCTATCTCTGTGTGCGCTGCTCGTCGCCTACATACTGTACACTGACAGCTCCTCCGGCTCGCCATACAGGAGGATGGCCTACAGCCGGTATCCTGACGAGGTGGAGGTCAGATACGCCAGAATGGAGCATGAGATGAGCGTGGCCCGCGGCGCGGGTAGGCGGAGCACAACGCATATACCAGCCATCACCTTGCTGGTGTTCTTCATTGATCTCCTGTGGGCTATTCTGGTGAGGTAATGCAGACCATCCATTCATTCTAGAAAATGAAAAAAATAGAGGATATAAATCACCTTCTCCTCCCGCCGATGAGAGCAAGCAGTAAACCAACCGCCATGAGAACAATCGTGGACCATGTGGAGAACTCCGGCACCACTGTTGGATTCGCAAGCGGGTAGTAATCCCTGGCACCTGCGGAGCCATCAATTGGGTATGGCCAGTCTATGATCCCGTCGCCGTTTGCATCGTTCGTGGCGTTGTTGTTCGCCCAGTCGTTCCAGTAATTCCCGTACCCGGAAGTTGTGTTCCACCAGTTGTTCGTGCCGCCGTCGTACGCCTGAACGGTCGCCGCGCTGTACGTGTCTCCCGAGCCGTGGTTGTAGGAGAACGTGTTGTTGTATATGAGGTTGTTTGAGCCCGATGATATGTAGATGCCGTAGCCCGTGTTGCTGTACACGCTGTTGTTGTATATCTGGTTGTCGTTGGCCCCCAGCAGGCGTATTCCGTGGTAACTGCTGCTGTACCCGTTGGAGTGCACGGAGTTGTTCCTGATGACGTTGCCAGAAGCCCGCAGATATATCCCATCGAATATGTTGTTGTACACGTCGTTGTCAACGATCTCATTCCCCGTGGCGACTATGCCGAACACCTCTATGCCATACTTGATATCGTGCACCGTGTTGTTACTCACTATGTTGTTGCCGGAGTACACCAGGTATATGCCCACGTTATATCTATGCAGAAAGAGGCCCGACACAGTGTTGTTGCTCACTATGTTGTTATCGGAGTAGTAAAGAAATATGGCGCTGTAAATGCTGTTTTCCGTGTTGTTTGAAACGATGCTGTTCTCTATCACATTGCCGTCCGAGTAGTATAGACAAATGGCCTCTAAGGAGTTATTGTTCACCCTGCTGTTCCTGATGCGTATATGGGATGAGTACCCGATGAGGATTCCCGTGTCCGCGCCGGATATGTATACCCCGTCCACCGTTAGATTTGTGACGTTTCCAGCGATCACCTCGCCGGCGTCCGCGGGCACGACGGCGTACTGCATATCCGCGTTCTTGTAATAGTAAACGGGTTTTCCGTTCACCGTGTTGTTCGTCGCTATGTTCTGCGTTGAGAAGGTAACGAGATCCCCGTCGAGGAATATGCTGTCGTTCGTCAGCGTGTTGTTGTAAACGCTGTTGTTCTGGGACTGGTAGTAGATGTATATGCCGTATTCGGCGTTGTCACCGATGCTGTTCGTGTCCACCGTGTTGTTTGCAGAGGAGTATATGTAAACGCCGTTATCGTTTCCGCCAAGCGAGTTTGACCTGATCAGATTTGCGTTGGAGGAAGACACTGATATGCCGTCCTGTGTGCTGCCCGACACGGAGTTCCCCTCAAGGGTGTTTCCGTCCGAGGATTCAAGGTGTATGCCGTCCGAACCCGAGCCCGTGACTGTGTTGTTCGTCACGCTGTTGGAGCCGGATGAGAGAAGGTATATGCCGTAACTGTTCTGCGACACCGTGTTTCCCACCACGTTCGCCGAGGTGGAGAGCCTGAGATAGACGCCGCTTTCAGCGTTTCCCGTTATGGTGTTGTTCCTGATCACCGTGGAACTGGAGTAGTACACAGCCGTTCCGTTTCCGCCGTTGTTTGAAATGGTGTTGTCCTCAACGGTGTTTCCGTCTGACGAGGACCCTATGTAGATGCCGTGTATGCCGTTGTACCGGACCGTGTTGCCGCTCAGCCGGTTGCCGTCGCAGCGGTAGTAGATATATGTGCCGTTGAAGGTGTTGTTCGTGATTATGTTGTTGCCCAGAGTGTTGTAGGAGGAGTAGTAGATGTACACGCCGTCTTCGGTGTTGTTGTGTATGCTGTTCCCATCCAGCAGGTTTGAGTTGGCGTACGTGGATAACCACACACCGTTTCTGCATCCGGACAGAGAGTTGTTCCTCACCGTGTTGTACGATGAGGAATATGCGTACAGACCTGCGTTTGTGCAGCCGGTTACCGTGCTGTTGCCTATGTAGTTGCTGTCGGACAAGTACAGATAGATGCCCATCCCGCCTATGTTTGACACTGTCACGTTGTCTATTGCATTTCCATCCGAGGAGCTGAGGCGGACGCCGTCGGAACTGTTGGCTATGACACAGTTTTCAATCCTCCCGTTGTCGGCGTTGTACAGGGTAATCCCGGCGCCGACGAAGTACGGGGTGGACTGGAATGAGGCGTTGTGCAGGTAGCAATTTCTCACGGTGAAATAGACAGTGGTGTTCCCTATGTAGATCGCGTTTCCTTCGCCCTGGGCGTCTATCTCGTATCCCTCTATTATGTACGGGTCACTCGCGGTGCCCGTCCCGGCCCAGCCCTCGACCGAGGCGGTGGAGGCGAAATCGGCATCGCCATCTATCCTTATTATGGCGTGGGGCACGTATGCGCGCGTGACCGTCGCCGCGTCTCGGAGGCCATCGTGGACAGATGTGTCCATGGGTGCGGGCATGTACACAAAAGAGAGCACTATTATCACAGATATGCTCACCAGACACATTTTTATCATATGTCGCTCAGACATAAGCCCGTAAAACGGGATTCGCCATATAAATGTTACTCCACAGATCTGGTATAGTCGCCGCCCTCAACCGGCGTCCAGTCCCGCTGTATCCTGCGCACGAGGTCCCTCCGGGTGATCACGTACAGCCACGCCCTGCCGGCCGGGGTGTCCACGGCCACCCTCGTGTAGTACCACGGATAACCCTCAAGGCCGTCCAGCCTCTCCATTGTGGCGCTGTCAACCCTGTACACCTCAACGTATATCCGTCTCTCATCGGCGCAGGGCACGAGGGCGGGGAATCCCGATGCGTACATCTGGTACGGCACGCGTATCCAGCCCTCCCAGAGCAGCGTGCATCCACCCAGGAGGTGATGGTTTCCCATCCCGCGGCGGAGCGTGCCGTAGACGGCCACAAGGGGCATATCGTACCATTCAGCGGGTGTGTATAAAAACATTTCCACGAAGTATGGAAAAGTATATGTAATCTCCTCTGTATCCGCACACAGTTCCTTCAAAGGGGGTTGATTCAGATGAATCCGGTGCTCATGGGAACAGCGGCGGGCCTGATAGCCCTTGCGATAGCGGGATATCTGGCCGTTTATGTCAGGAGACAGGACCCCGGCACGGAGAGGATGCGCGAACTCTCCGATGCGATTTACAGGGGTGCCATGACGTTTCTCAACAGGGAATACAGGACGATAGCGGTCTTCGCGGCCATCGTGGCCGTGATACTGACGTTGATGGGCTACGCCTATCCGGAGCGCATGCATCCGGGTGCGGCGCTCACCTTCATATTCGGCGCAACGCTTTCCGTCCTCGCTGGCAACCTCGGCATGAGGATAGCCACCACGGCCAACGCAAGGGCCGCGAACCGTGTGAGGGAGAGCACCCGCGCGGGCTTTGAGATCGCCTTCTCCAGCGGTGCCGTCATGGGTCTCAGCGTCGTGGGTCTCGGCCTGACCGGCATAACGGTCGTCTTCCTTCTGGCCGGGCACCTGGGCATACCCGCGGAGGTCCTCCCATCGCTCCTCTTCGGGTTCAGCTTCGGCGCCTCCTCCATAGCCCTCTTCGCGAGGGTGGGCGGGGGCATCTACACGAAGGCGGCGGACGTGGGCGCGGACCTCGTGGGAAAGGTTGAGGCGGGCATACCCGAGGACGACCCCCGCAACCCGGCGGTGATCGCGGACAACGTGGGCGACAACGTGGGCGACGTGGCCGGCATGGGGGCGGACCTCTACGAGAGTTACGTGGGGTCCATAGTTGCCACCATCGCCCTGGGCCTGCTCCTGCACAGCGACGTTCTGACGTACCTCCCCATAGTGCTGTCAGCCCTCGGGATATTCTCCGCCATAGCCGGCATAGGGCTGACGCGCACCCTCGCGGGCAACAACGCCTCCAGGGCGATGAACACGGGGGTTGTGTCCAGTTCGGTAATAATGACCGTCCTCACCCTCGTAGCGGTCTTTTACCTCTCCGTCCCCAGCCCGTGGCAGGTTTTCGGCGCGACCCTCGCGGGGTTGATAGTCGGCATAGTCATAGGCCTCTCAACGGAGTATTACACGTCCCACGACTACAGCCCGACGCGGTTCATATCGGCTGCGGCCGAGACGGGCGCGGCCACGGTTCTCATAATAGGCATATCTGTGGGGATGCTCTCCACGCTGATACCCGTCATCGCCATAGTCGTGGGCATGGTCACCGCGTATGCCCTCGCAGGGGTGTACGGCATAGCGATAGCGGCCGTCGGCATGCTCTCCACGCTCGGGATGAGCCTCGCGATGGACGCGTACGGGCCCGTGGCGGACAACGCGGCGGGCATAGCGGAGATGGCCGGGCTCGGAAAGGAGGCCAGGGAGCGCGCGGAGGCGCTGGACGCCGTGGGCAACACGACCGCGGCCATAGGCAAGGGCTTCGCCATCGGCTCCGCGGCCCTCACGGCCCTCGCCTTCTTCGCCACCTACGGGCAGAGCATCGCGGAGGATTTCACGGTCAATCTCCTTCAGCCAGAGGTGAGCGCGGGCATATTCGTGGGCGCGCTCATGCCCTTCGTGTTCTCCGCGCTGGCTCTCATGGCCGTAGGAGATGCGGCCAAGGACATGGTTGAGGAGGTTCGGCGCCAGTTCAGGGAGATACCCGGGCTCATGGAGGGCACGGCCAAGCCCGACTACGAGAGGTGCGTGGACATATCCACGAGGGCGGCTCTCAGGAAGATGGTCCTGCCCACGCTTCTGGCGGTGCTGGTTCCGATATCGGTCGGCGTTCTCTTCCGCGCACTGATGAACGACCCGCTGGCCGGCGCGAGGGCTGTTGGCGGCGTGCTGGCGGGCGCGATATCCACCGGGTTCCTCCTCGCCGTGTTCATGGCGAATGCGGGCGGTGCATGGGACAACGCGAAGAAGTACATAGAGAAGGGACACCACGGCGGTAAGGGCAGCGATGCCCACAGGGCAGCGGTGGTGGGCGACACCGTGGGCGACCCTCTGAAGGACACGGCCGGACCGTCGCTCAACATACTCATCAAACTGATGAGCGTCGTCTCGCTGCTCTTCGCTCCGCTCTTCCTGCTCTAAGAAATTATTATATGGTCATCCCGCAATTCACCCCTGCCCGGTGAAGGGAATGATAGCAGAAAAGATAGCAGAAATCAGGAAATACGAGCAGGAAGCCCTCCGAAAACTGGAAGAGGCGACCAGGGCAGCCAGGGAGAGGATAGAGAGGGCAAAGGAGGAGATTGAAAAGGAGTACTCCATTCTGGAACAGGAGATGCGCGACCGCCTGGCCGCCGAGATAGAGGAGGCCCGGAAGGCCGCGGAAGAGGAGGCCCGCAGGATACGCGAGGAAGCCGAGAGGGTCATAGCACGCATAAGGTCCATAGGCGATGACAGGATAGCCGGGGCGGTGGAGGAGACGTACCACATTCTTCTCGAGGGATGAGCCATGCTTCTCCCCGCGAAGATGTCTGAATTTTACGTTCTCGTTCACAGGCGCGACAGGGACAGGGTTATAAAGGCGCTCCACAGGATGGGGATTGCGGAGGTGGACCTCCCCAAGGAACTCCCGCCAGAGGTGAATGTCCACGGCGTGGAGGATGAGCATTCCCGCTTCGCAGAACTTGATTTCCGCGTCACAAAGGTCCTGGAGGTCCTGGAAGGGGTGGCCGAGCACCCCCTTATGCGGATGGCCCAGAAGATAAAGCGCCTCGTTTTCCCCCCGCCACCCGTGAAGTACCCCAGCAGCGAGGTGGAGCGGGAGGCGCTGATACGCGAGGTGGAGGAAACGCTCGCAAAATGCGAGCATCAGGTGCTGGCGCTCCAGAGGAAGAGGGAGGAGATAGCCGAGAGCATTGCAAGGGCGAGGGATCAGATCCGGTGGCTCCGGCATATGCAGGGGTGGAACATAGAGCTCTCGGCCCTCGGCGAGAGTCCCTATCTGTTCATAACTGTGGGGACCGTGAGGGACATATCCGCCCTCGTGGGCCGTTTGAGGAAAACGGATGCCATCTACGAGTACAGGGAGATATCGGAGGGAAGGAGGCGGAAAAAGGGGCAGGAACTGTACCTCGTGGCAGTTCTCGCGCACATAAAGGATAAGAAGGCCGTGGAGGCGGCGCTGAGGAACTCCGCGTTTTCAGAGCTCAACTTTGAGGGGCTTTGGGGCACGCCCCCTGAGGTCATAAAAATGCTCCAGGAGCGCATAAAGGACCTGCAGGCGGAGGCGAAGGAGACGCTCAGGAAACTCCGCTCGTTCAGGCGCGAGTTCCTGGAGAAACTTAGGGTCCTCAGGGACGAGGTGCACAACGAGAAGATGAGGGAGGAGATCAAGGTTTCGCTTCTCAAGACAGAGATGACCACGCTCCTGCATGGCTTCGTCAGGAAGAAGGAGGAGCATTTGCTGAGGGAGACCGTTGAGAGGGCCAGCGGCGGCTCGGCCCTCGTGCTGCTCGAGGAGGCGAAGGGTGAGGACGTCCCTGTGGACTACGAGAATCCGAAACCCCTCAAGCCCTACGAGATGTTCGTGGACATGTTCTCCCCGCCGAAGTACGGGAAGATTGAGCCCACCGCCATAATAGGGCCTCTGTTCGTACTGTACTTCGGCATCACGCTGGGAGACGCGTTCTACGGCCTCCTCGTCGCGCTCACAGGATTTCTGCTCCTGAAGGGGCGCGGGAAGTTCGACGACACGTACAGGCAGTTTGGAAGCATACTCTTCGCGTCGGGGCTGTCGGCCGTTTTCTTCGGCATACTGCAGGGCGGTTTCATGGGTCCTATGACTCTGGAGAGCGGCAACCCCATGGCCATATTCCTGTATCGGGTCCTGGGATTACCGCAGATGCCGGTGTTCCTGGACACCATGTCCAATCCCATAATCCTGCTCCTCATAGCGCTGGTGCTGGGGATAGCCCAGCTCATGCTGGGCTACGCCTTCGCCGCGTGGCAGAACATCAAGGATAGGAAGTATCTGGACCTCCTTCAGGATCAGGTCTCGTGGTTCCTTCTGGTGCCGGGAGGCGGCATACTGATAGGCGTCGCCTTCGGCTGGTGGGAGGTCAGCCCGACGATGGTCACAATCGCGTGGATAATCGTCGCGGTGGGTCTGTTTCTGCTCTTCCAGATCCCGGACATCGCGCTGGCGATCAGACGGGGCGAGAAGGGCATTCTGGGCCGGGGCATAGGGAAGATGCTCAAGTTCTTTGACCTCACGGGCTTCATAGGGAACTGGCTCTCCTACGCCCGCCTTCTGGCGCTGGGGCTGGCCACGGCGGGCATAGCCATGACGATAAACATCTTTGCGGGCATACTCGTCTCATTCACCAGCCAGTTCGTCTGCGCCACGCTGTTCCTCGTGATGGGCGTCGCGCTTATGGGCGTTGCGCTCCGCAACGCGGGGGATCTCAAGGGCGTGGCGCTGAAGTACGTCGGCGCCTTCCTTCTGGTTGACGGCATTCTCTTCGCGGCGTATCCCGCGGCCGGCCTGTTCCTGTTCCTGGCGGTGTTCCTCATAGTGGCGCACATCGGGAACGCCGTGCTGCAGGCGCTGGGTTCGTTCGTTCACTCCCTCAGGCTCCAGTACGTGGAGTTCTTCGGAACGTTCTACGAGGGTGGCGGAAGGAGGTTTGAGCCGTTTGAGGAGAAGAGGATATATACCGAAAGGAGAGGTGTATCGAAATGAAGGCGAAGTTCATCATAGGCATCCTGCTGCTGCTGGCGATGGCTGCCCCTGCCATGGCGGCTGTTGATGTCAGCTATCAGAAGTGGATGAGCACCGAGATTACCACCCAGGATATAGGCGATGTGGATCTCGTGGTAGGCGAGAAGTACACCTTCACCTACAGCGAAGGGAACAACAGCACTATATGGCGCATCGTGTCGCCCGACGGGGGCGTGACCGTGCTGGAGGGCCAGAGCGTGAGTTACGTCTTCCAGCAGGAGGGCACATATGTGATAAGCGTTGGCAACGAGACCTATGAGAAGGAGGTTCACCCCGGTCCACTGGGCGCGTTCCTCGCCCTCATAGGCGCGGGTGTGGCCATAGGCGCGTCGGGCATGGGCGCGGCCATAGGCGTCGGTATAGCGGGCGCCTCCGGAGCGGCGGCGGTCGCGGAGAGGAAGGAGAACTTCTCAAGGGCCATCATATTCGCGGCGTTCCCCCAGACGCAGGCCATCTACGGTCTTCTCGTGGCCATCCTCATACTCTACGGAACGGGGGCCATAGGGGCCAACCTGATGCTCTCCAACGATATACCGCTCTCCCAGGGGCTCATGGCCCTCGGAGCGGGTCTCAGCGTGGGCATCGCCGGCCTCTCGGCCATAGGCCAGGGCATAGCCGCCGGGACGGGCGTGAGCATAACGGTCACCAACCCCAAGAACTTCGGTAAGGGCCTGATATTCTCCGTGCTCCCCGAGACGCAGGCCATCTACGGTCTTCTCGTGGCCATCTTTCTGCTCTACGGCTCGGGGATCATAAGCGGCGGGCCGACACCCCTCATGACCATGGCCGGAGCCCTCGGCATAGGCCTCGCGGGCGTCGGCGTGGGCCTCGGCATGGGCATATCCGGCATAACGGCCATAGGCCAGGGCATAGCCGCGAGCGCCGGCGCGGCGGCCACCGCGGAGAAGCCGGAGATGTTCTCCAGGGGCATCATAATGGCCGTGCTCCCCGAGACGCAGTCAATATACGCCCTCCTGGTCTCCATCCTCATACTGAACGCTCTGGGCGTGCTCACCGTCTCCGTGCCCGCATCCTACACCGCGTACCAGCTCGCCCTCATAGGGCTGGGTGCCATAGGTGCGGGCTTTGCCGTGGGTATAGCGGGCGTGTCCGGTATAGGTCAGGGCATAACCGCGGGCGCGGGTGTCAGCGCGACTTCCAGAAACCCGCAGGCGTTCACGTCCAGCCTGATACTGGCTGTGATGTCGGAGACCTTCGCCATATTCGGTCTGCTGATCGCGATATTCATAATGATAGCCATGGGGGTGCTCTGAGGTGGAGGCCCTCGAGAAAATCAAGAGGAAGATAGACGAGGATGTGAACGAGAAGATCAAGGAGATAGAGGACAACGCGGAGAGGGAGATCGCGGAGGTGCGGAGGAAGGCGGAGGAGGCGTGGAACGCAAAGAAAAAGCACCTCCTGCTCACAGCCCAGAAGGAAAAGGAGGTCGTTTACAGCAGGATCGTATCAAACGCCAAACTGGAGACGAAGCGCGCCATCCTGGAGGCGAGGGAGGAGGTCCTCAGCAGAGCCAAGGAGATGATGGCCAAGCGCATAGCGAACCTCCCACCTCAGGAGTACGAGAGGTTCATAATAAGAGCGGTTTCCAAGGCGGTGAAGGAGATCGGTCCGAACCTGGTCGTCAGGACCAGGCCGCAGGACATCGCCACCGTCCGCTCGGCGGTGGGCAAGGTTCTCCCATCCGCCACTGTGGTGGAGGACACGGGAATCAAACTCGGCGGCGTGATATTCACCGACCCGACCGGCAATGTCATACTCCGCTACACGTTTGAGGACGTGATGGATCGCTCTTGGAGCCGTGTGAGGGCAGAACTCGCCCGGAAGCTCTTCGAGGTAGAGTGAGTATGGACGCGTGGACGATAGTGCTCGTGGCCCTCTCGGTGACGTTCCTCGCGATACTGATAGCGGTAGTGCTCTTCATGGGCTACCTGCGCCTGATACTCACCATAGCGTCCTTTATGGGCCCGAACACGCGCCTCGTGGCCATCGGTGCGCGCTTCACGAGAAGGGAGGAGGTAGAGCGGCTGCTTGAACTGGGAAGCCTCTCGGAGATACTGTCGGAGATACGCACCTCGGGCTACGACCTGAAGGACGTGGAGGGGATGGGGCTGGAAGCGATGGAGACCGAGATAGAGAGGAAGATGGTGGAGATCATATCCACCGCCTTCTCGTCGCTCCCCGAGGCCGTGCGCCCATTTGCGGATGCCTATATGCTCAGGTTTGACAACAGGGTCGCCACGAGGGTGATCAAGGCGAAGTACGCGGGAGAGAGGCCCTACGATATAGAGAAGAAGGTGTATCCCGTGAGGTTCATAACCCCTGAGGTACTGCGGCAGATGGTGGACGCGGCCACGGTGGAGGAGGCGCTCGCGGTGCTGGACGCCACGCCCTTTGGAGATGTGCCCCTCAAGACGTGGAGCGCCACCGAGAACCTCGTGAGCGTGGACACGGCAATGGATAAGGTGGTTCTTGAGAAGCTGATGGAGTCGGTTCGCCTCGTGGATGAAACGGTGAAGCCCGCTGTGTCAGCATTCGTTGGTATGATGATAGACGTGCACAACGTAACGAGCATGCTCCGCGCGAAGAATATGGAGATTGAGAACGTTGAGGAACTTCTGGTGGAGGGCGGCTACGAGGTGCCCCTCTGGAAGCTCAAGCAGATGATGGAGGCGCGGAGTATAGAGGAGGCCATAGCCCAGCTGGAGGGAACCAGTTATTATCAGGAGATACGGGACCTCCGCACCGTCAAGGACGTTGAGAGGGCCCTGGAGAGGTACATGCTGAAGCGCGCCGAGGAAATCGCCAGGACTTACTACTCCAGCGCCGGACCCACAGTGTGGTTCCCGCTGGCCAAGGAGTATGAGGCGCGCAACATACGCGCCCTTCTCCTGGGCGTGATGAAGAACGTGCGAAAGGAGTTCGTCAGGGATGCGCTGGTGGTGGTAGAATGAAGATTGCGGTGATTGCAGACAGCGATTCCGCCATTGGGTTCGCCCTCAGCGGAGTGCGGCATGTGTTTGCGGCGGACAATCCGGCCAGCGCGCGGAAGTACCTCCAGTGGGTTCGCGACAGCCCCGGCATAGGGGTGGTTATAATCACGGATAACGTTGCCGATATGATTGAGGAGGAGTTGAAGGAGTGGAAGAGGGAGAAGGGCCCCTACCCCGTGGTGATACAGGTGCCACCGCGGGTTCCGAGGGGCGAGAGGAAGGACCCCATACGAGATATGGTAAGGAGAGCGCTCGGCGTGGATATCATGAAGTGAGGTGAAAGAGATGGAAGACGGCAGGATAATAAAGATAGCCGGTCCGGTGGTCGTTGCCGAGAACATGGCAGGCGCCGGAATGTACGAGGTGGTCAGGGTCGGCGAAGAGGGCCTCATAGGCGAGATAATCCGGCTCGAAGGAGACACGGCCACCGTACAGGTCTACGAAGAGACAATGGGCGTCCGGCCCGGTGAGCCCGTTAAGAGGACCGGCATGCCGCTCTCGGTTGCACTGGGCCCCGGCCTGATAGGGCAGATATACGACGGTATTCAGCGCCCGCTTCCGCACATCAAGGAGATATCGGGGGATTTCATAGCCCGCGGGATAGAGGTTCCACCCCTTGATTTCAACGCGAAGTGGGAGTTCACCCCCCGCGTCAGGGAGGGCGATGCCGTGGGTCCGGGGGACATACTGGGCACAGTCCCCGAGACGAAGATAGTTGAGCACAGGATCCTCGTTCCCCCTGACATCCGTGGTAAAATCACGTGGATAGCCCCCGAGGGCGTTTACACGCTCAAGGACCCCATAGCGAAGGTCCAGACGGAGGGCGGCGAGAAGGACCTCTACATGTATCACTGGTGGCCCGTGAGACGACGCAGACCCTTCAGGAATAAGTTTGATCCCACGGTGCCCCTCGTGACGGGACAGAGGATACTGGACACGCTGTTCCCCATCGCCAAGGGTGGTGCTGCGGCCATTCCCGGCGGCTTCGGAACCGGAAAGACGGTCACGCAGCATCAGCTGGCGAAGTGGAGCGATGCGGACATCGTGGTCTACGTCGGCTGTGGCGAGAGGGGCAACGAGATGACTGAGGTGCTAGAGGACTTCCCGAAGCTCGTGGACCCCAAGACGGGCGAGCCCCTTATGAACAGGACTGTGCTCATAGCCAACACGTCCAACATGCCCGTGGCCGCCCGCGAGGCGAGCGTTTACACGGGCATAACGATAGCGGAGTACTACCGCGATATGGGATACGATGTGGCGCTCATGGCTGATTCCACCTCCCGCTGGGCGGAGGCCATGAGGGAGATATCCGGTCGTCTGGAGGAGATGCCCGGCGAGGAGGGCTATCCCGCCTATCTGGCATCGCGCCTTGCGGAGTTCTACGAGAGGGCGGGATACGTGGAGGTCCTCGCATCGGAACCCAGGAAGGGCTCCGTGACGGTCGTCGGCGCGGTCTCACCGCCCGGAGGAGATCTCTCGGAGCCGGTGACGCAGAACACGCTCCGCATAGTGAAGGTCTTCTGGGCGCTGGACGCCGACCTCGCGAACAGGAGACACTTCCCGTCCATAAACTGGCTGAGGTCGTACTCGCTGTATCTTGAATCCGTCAAGGGCTGGTGGACTGAGAACGTCGCCCCGGACTGGTACGAGGCGAGGAGGGAGGCCATGGCCATCCTCCAGAGGGAGGCGGAGTTGCAGGAGATAGTGCAACTCGTCGGCCCCGATGCTCTCCCTGCGAGGGAGCAGGCGCTCCTGGAGGTGGCGCGCTCGCTCAGGGAGGATTTCCTTCAGCAGAATGCGTTCCACGATGTGGACACCTTCTGCCCGCCGAAGAAGCAGTACAGGATGCTGAAGATCATACTGAAGCTTTACAGGCACATGCTGAACGCGATTGAGCACGGCGTGCCCATAAGCAGGTTGAGGCGCCTCCAGGTGAAGGACGACATCGCCTACATGGGAAGGATACCGAACGAGGAGTACGAGGCGGAGTTCGATAAGATTGAGAGGAAGATAGAGGAGGAGATCAACGCCCTCATACAGGAGGTGTTGTGAGATGGCGAAGAACGTTGAGTACAGGAGCATAGCCGAGATCTCCGGACCGCTCCTCGTGGTGGAGAAGGTCCGCGACGTGGCCTATGGAGAGGTCGTCAAGATCATCGGTCCGGACGGCAGGGAGAGGCTCGGACAGGTGCTGGAGGCGAGGGAGAACGTGGCCATTGTTCAGGTCTTCGAGGGCACGCAGGGGCTGGACACGAAGGACACCTCCGTGGTCTTCCTCGGGGAGACGCTGAAGATAGGCGTATCTCTGGACATGCTCGGCCGCGTGTTTGACGGCACGGGTCGCCCAATAGACGGCGGTCCGGACATCATCCCCGAGAAGATGCTTGACATCAACGGGTATCCCATCAACCCATCTGCGCGCGAGTATCCCAGGGAGTTCATTCAGACGGGCATATCCACCATAGACGGGATGAACACCCTCGTGAGGGGGCAGAAACTTCCCATCTTCTCCGGAAACGGTCTGCCCCATAACGAGATTGCGGCGCAGATAGCCAGACAGGCGAAGGTGCGCGGCGAGGGCGAGAAGTTCGCCGTCATCTTCGTCGCGATGGGCATCACCGCCGAAGAGGCGAACTTCTTCGTGAAGGAGTTTGAGAAGACCGGCGCCCTGGAGAGGGCCGTGCTCTTCCTCAACCTGGCCAACGACCCCGCCATAGAGCGCATAATAATCCCCAGGATGGGGCTGACGGTGGCGGAGTATCTGGCCTTTGAAAAGGACATGCACGTGCTGGTCATACTCACCGACATGACGAACTACTGCGAGGCCCTCAGGGAGATATCCGCGGCGAGGGAAGAGGTCCCCGGCAGGAGAGGATACCCCGGATACATGTACACCGATCTCGCCACTATCTACGAGAGGGCCGGAAGAATCATAGGCAAGAAGGGCAGCATAACGCAGATACCCATCCTGACCATGCCGGACGACGACAAAACCCATCCCATCCCGGACCTCACCGGGTACATAACCGAGGGCCAGATAGTGCTGTCCAGGGAACTGCACCGCCGCGGCATATATCCGCCCATCAACCCGCTCCCGTCGCTCTCGCGCCTGATGAAGGAGGGAATAGGCAAGGGAAGAACGAGAGAGGACCACGCGGGCGTGGCGAACCAGCTCTACGCGGCATACGCGGACGGTCTGCGGTTGAGGGACCTGGTGGCCGTGGTGGGCGAGGAGGCCCTTACAGAGGAGGACCGCCTCGTGCTTAAATTCGCGGACGAGTTTGAGAGGCGCTTCATCGCCCAGGGCAGGGACGAGGACAGGAGCATAGAGGAGACGCTCACCATCGGCTGGGAGCTGCTGTCCATACTGCCCAGGAGCATGCTGAAGAAGATAGACAAGGAGCACATAGAGAAGTATCTGCCAAAGGCCTCCTGACCCCTCTTTTTCACTTTTCAAGTATTAGTATACCGGTTTTGAGGTTTTTTATCTCCTCCTCGGTCAGCCGTCTCTTCGTGGCCTTATCGCTGAGGATGGCGCTGTTGCCCAGCGGGTCCTCCAGCACGAGCGTGGCACTTCTCTTCCCGCTTCGCACCAGCCCTATGAAGCGGAATATCTCCATGATGCGCTCCCGCTCCGCCTCCGACTCAGATGTGCGCTGGAGGAAGCTGAGTATGTCCACAAATCGCATGAGGACGCCTTCCACGTTGGACACGAACGCCTCCGAGAGGGGCCCCGGCTCCATCTCCATCCCTACCTCGGGAATCCTGATGGTGCCCGAGGAGGAGCGCACGACCCTCACGGACAGGTCCTCCTCTCCGCTGATGCGCATCTCGTAGTGAACGGGCTCTCTCTGGCTCAGTATGAGCACATCGGCATGCTTGAACCCGCACTCCTCGCACAGTATCGTTGTCTGGAGTGCGTCGCCGAAGTAGGGCAGGTCCAGGTCCACGATGAGGTACTTCAGGGGGCGATGCCCGCAGCCCGGACAGGGCGCATCCAGAATGGTCTCCCGCACCTGCTGTATGGTGCTCCCTTCCTCCATACCTCACACCTGCTCCATCCACTCCCTGAGCTTTCCGGTGATTACGTACCGGCCCTTGGCCCCCATCTTCCTCAGCTCCTCAACACTGTCGGCACCCGAGAGGAACACGGCGGCCCTAAGGGAGGCGATGATTGCCTCCATCTCCGCCCTCAGCGCATCCACGTCCTTCACGGCCGCGGGCAGGAGCGCCCTCGCCAGTCCACCCGCATGGGCGCCGAGGACAAGCGCGCGGGCCACGTCCAGGCCGTGCCTTATGCCGCCCGAGGCGATGATGTCCAGCCCGACCGCCCGCGAGAGCGTGAGGGACACGGGGGCGGGTATGCCCCACTCCCTGAATATCTCACCGAGCCGTTCTCTGAGGACATCGCCGCATGCCCTCGCGCGGTAGTACTCCACGGCCGCGAAGCTCGTCCCGCCCGCGCCGGCCACGTCTATGGCCCTGAACCCCATCGCGCGGACCCTGAAGGCGGATTCGGCGTCAAATCCGGCGCCCGTCTCCTTCGCTATCAGGGGGTATCTCCGGGCGACCTTTCTCAGCGCCGCCTCAAGGTCCCCCGCGCGGTGGTCCCCCTCCGGCTGGATGATCTCCTGCAGGTAGTTGAAGTGTATCGCGAGCGCGTGGGCGTCTATCATCTCCATGGCCCTCTCAACCTCCGCCTCCCCGTAGGGCTCTGCGTCGCCCTGCGCCACGAACTGCGGCGCGCCGAGGTTGCCTATCCTCAGGGGGATTTCGTATTCCTTCACCACAGAGTATGTGTCCTCCAGGTCCGGGTTCTCTATGGCGGCCCTCTGACTGCCGACGCCGAGCCCTATGCCGAACTCCTCGGCCACTATGGCCAGGTTACGGTTGATGGTCCTCGCCGTCTCGCTGCCGCCCGTCATCGCCTCTATTATTATCGGGGCCCGAAGCTCCACGCCCAGCAGTCGCGTTGTCAGGTCCACATCCTCCAGGTCAACGCGCGGTATGGGTGAGTGTATGAGGTTCACATCGTCCCAGTAGTTGTAATACGCTTCCACGTCTTCCTTCAGGCAGATGTTTATGTGATCTTCCTTCCTCTTCTCTATCATAGGATCACGGTCCCCTTAACATTCTCTCCTTTAATAGCATTTTCCAGCCTGCCCGGCACGTTGCCGTTTATGAGGAGCGTGCGCACGCCCATCCTCGCTATCTCGCGCATCTTGGCCACCTTCCCCGCGATGCCGCCCGTCACGTCCGCCACGTCCATATCGTGGTGGAACCCGTGGTTTTCCAGCACGGGGATGAGGCGCGCCCCCTCTTCGCCCGGCGGGCGCGTGAATATGCCGTCCACGTCGCTCACGAATATCGCTGCCTCCGGCTTCAATTCCCTCGCGAGGTGCACCATCACATCGTCGCCCGAGACGATGCAGAAGCCCCGCTCGCGCGAGAGCGCTATGTCTCCAAAGAGCACGGGGGTCAGACCGAGGGAGACGGCGAGTTCCACGGGTTTCAGATACGGTCGCTCTCCGCATAATTGAATGGCGTGTGGCGGAAAGGATATCGGATGCCTCCCTCCCTCCGCAAGCGCCTCCATGACGGTCCTGTTCAGTTCCATGACGTCCATGTGGACGCGGAAGAGACCCTCAAACTGCTCCGGACCTGTGTATCCGTTCGCTATGCCGTACCTCTTCGCCATGACGTGTCCGAAGGAGCCGGCGCCGTGGACGACCACGACGTCAGCATCGCCCATCTCCCTCACGAGCCGCCGGAGGACGTCCCTCCTCAGGGCCCTGTAGCGGGATTTGTCCGTTATGACGCTCCCGCCCAGTTTGACGAGTATCATGGGACTCGCATATGGCACCGGGGATTTAACCCTTTGGCCTGTGTTCTGGAAAATTTAATATTCTTTTTATGCATAACTTTGATTATGATGAGGGGATGGGTGCTGCTCGGGGCACTGCTGGTCTTCCTGCAAGTGGCGATGGTTTGTGATGCGAGCCCGGTTTATCCCGAAGCGGTGGGCGAACCGATGGAAATCATGGCCCTCACCCCACGGGGCGTCATAAGGATTGACAGCGACGCGGATTTCACCGCCGCCAACGGAGTGGTTGCGGGAAGCGGAACGCCGGATGATCCCTACATCATAGAGGGATGGCTGATAGATGCACAGGGAGCCGGGAACTGCATCTACGTGGGGAACACCACGAGCCATTTCATAATCAGAAACTGCGAACTGTACAACGCCTCGTACATTTCATGGCCCTTCCACAGGGGAGCGGGCATTACGCTTTACAACGTGATCAACGGTACAGTGGTCTACAACAGCATCCATGACAACGGCAACGACGGGATATATCTGAGGTTCGCAAACTACACGGAGGTCTCACACAACACTGTGTGCAACAACAGTTTATTCGGCATACATCTGTCCGGGTCTGTCCACGACACCGTCTACAACAACACCCTGTGGGAGGATGGGGTATTCATATATATGGACAGTTTGGCCACTGGCACCACACATGACATACCGTCCAACAACACCGTGAACGGCAGGAGAGTTTACTATTACAGTAACGCGGATATGAACAACGCATCCGTGCCTGCGGACGCCGGACAGGTTCTGGTTTATGCGGTATCCAACCTGAAGGTGGAGGACCTGAACCTGAGTGATGCAGATGTGGGTGTCGTGGCGTTCCAGGCCACAGGTCTGTACGTGGCGAACAACACGTGCAATTCCGGCGATTATGTCGGCATGTTTCTGCAGTACACAAACCACTCCACGGTGACGAACAACACGTGCAGTTTCAACAGGTATCAGGGAATAGCCCTGTACTCGTGCTACTGGAACACGATCTCAGATAATACCGCGACCAAAAACGGCAACAACGGCATATACCTCTATTCGTCCGACGACAACACCATACGCGGGAACAACTGCTCATTCAACGTGAACTATCATGGGATATCGCTGGATTCCTACAGCGAGACCAACAATCTTGAATACAACGTGTGCACCCAGAACAACAGATCGGGCATATACGTCGGTGCCTCGGGAAACGACATCTTCTGGAACACGCTGACGTACAATTACTACGGCGTTTACCTGGCCCAGTACACGATGGTCACACAAATCCACGGAAACAACATATCATACAACCAGTACGGGGTCTACATAGACGCCTCGGATTCGAACCTCGTCGTCGCCAACACAATTTCGTACAACGCGGATTACGGAGTGTATATAACATCGGGTTCCAATGACAACCGGATATACGGAAACAACTTCCTGTACAACAGAGGGAGCACGGACACCTACGATTCCACGAGGGTGCAGGCCTACGACGTCGGCAGTAATAACCTGTGGAACAGTACGGGGGACGGCAACTACTGGAGCGATTGGACATCACCCGACAGCGACGGCAACGGGATAGTGGACGTCCCATACGACATAGACGGCGTTGGCGCCCGGGACTGGTATCCCCTGACTGAGCCGACGGTTATACCCGAGATTTCCACCCCGCTTCTGGCGGTCTTCATGGTTGCCCTGCTCTGCATATTTGCTGTGAGCAGAGGGAGCTAACCCTCTTTTTCAATTCGCAACTCTTTTATCCGCGAGCGCCATATCACGACGGGCGGGGGTTGCCGAGCCTGGCCAAAGGCGGTGGACTCAAGATCCACTCCGCAGAGGTTCGTGGGTTCAAATCCCACCCCCCGCACCAAATTACTAGTAAAATTTATGAGTGATTATGTAATATGTTTGAACATGGCTGGGAGGCAGAATAAGAAGGGGAAGATAAGCGAACGCACGGTATGGGTCTATTTTCAGAACGAGGAGATCGTCCAGAGGCTTAAGGAGATCGCGGACCGGGAGGGTGAGAGCGTATCGGGGTTCGTGAAGAGGCTCGTCCTGCGCTATCTCTCCGAGGAGTACGAGGAGAGGAGGAGGGCGGAGGAGGAGCTGGCGGAGAAGCTGGGGGCGCTGGAGGAGGAGAACGCCAGGCTCATGGAGGAGAACAGATACCTCAGGCTGGCGGTGAAGAAGCTGGAGGAGGACGTCAGAAGGCTTACAGTTGATGCTATGAGTCCTCGTGCGGGTATGAGAAGGTTCAGCAGAGATGTGGTGGAGTTCCTGAGGGAGAGGGGGAAGGGCACGCTGGACGAGATTCTCAGGTATGCGGGTGTGGATAATGAGGACACGAAGGCCAGGGAGGCGATAGTAAGACAGCTGGAGGCCCTGGCCGGATACGGCGTCGTGAAGTACGACGGCAGGTGGTGGAGGTGGGTCGATGGGGCACACTCTTGACGAGCTTCTGGAGATGTACGAGGAGGACTGCTATCTCCGTGACCTTGACGACGAGACAATACGAAGGTACCTCTCCTCGCTCCGAATCTTCGCGGAGTTCCTGAAGGGTAAGGGAATATACACGATTGAAGAGGTGAACATGGACGTGCTCAGAGAATTCCTCAGGTACTCCAGAGAGGTCAGAAAGGTCAAGTACAAAACGATTGAGAACAACTTCTCAGCGCTGTCTTCCTTCTACGACTTCCTGACGTTTGAAGGGATTGTGCCGAGCAACATCGTCCTGACCTTCCGAAAACGATATCTCAGGAGATACAAGAAGAGCGGCAACGGGACTTCCGAGGAGCGCAGGCTAATCACGCTGGAAGAGCTCCGAAAACTGCTGAGCGTTGTGGACGACCCGCGAGATAGAGCAATTATTGTGCTCTTCGCGAAAACAGGGATTCGCCGGGAAGAGCTCATAAACATAGACCTGGACGATATCGACTGGAACACCTTCTCCATCACGCTCAAACCCACACCCAAGAGGAGCAACCGCACGGTCTTCTTCGACGAGGAATGTGCTGTGGTGCTCCAGCGATGGCTGCGCGTACGCGAGATGCTTCAGCCGCGCACCCCCGCGCTGTTCATAAGCTACAACACACTCCAGCGACTCAACAGAAACGGCGTGTGGAGGGCAGTGGTGAAGTACGCACTGAAGGTCGGTCTGCACAACCCTGAATCGCCGCATCTCAGGGACCACTTCGGCCCACACTGTTTCCGCCACTTCTTCACCACCTACCTGATAAGGAATGGTATGCCGAGGGAATACGTCAAGGAGCTGAGGGGCGATGCGAGACGCGATGCCGTGGACATATACAACCATATAGACAGGGAGGAACTCAGAAGAGCCTATCTGACATACGTGCCAAAGATAGGAATCGTATAAAAACGCACAAGCATATGTATGTACCGATGTTTAAGAATATATGTTTAAATTAAAATTGACAAATTTTATTAACGATGCACGCATGGGTATATCCATGAACGTCTGCATGGGCGCATCGGAACCAGTAGAGAAGAAATTTTTAATCACAGCGTACCATAGAGATACCGCAGTCAGAGGAATACCGGTCATCCCGGATGAGGTCATCACCATAAACCCATACATCGACGCGTACATAGAGGTGAAGGGAACGATAACGGAGATCACAAGATGGTCCGTCACCCTGAGGGCCAGCCAGGAGTACAGGGTAATCCTGCCCCCCGAAATTGCAGAGAAGTACAGAGACATGCTTAAAGCGGGAGCGAAAATCCGAGTAGCAATACTTCGTCCCGGAGAGGTGTACATAAAATCCGAGCACACGGAAGAGAAACGGCCTGCTAACGCCTCCGAGACAACGAGAAAACCCAGACGCAGGGGATGGACGACGCGGATGAAACGTGAGGATGTGAGATACCAGTAAGCACCAACCTATCCGCAAGCCACCGGCAGGCGTACTCATAGAGGGGCTATTGATGAATCTGCGTCCCGTTCATCTCAACGTTCCTTTTCCGTCCGCCACGCTGTCACCGTCCGTGTCCGGGTTGAGTGGAGAGGTGGGGTAGATGTAGACCTCCTGGTAGTCGGTGGGGTTCTCAGGTGGGGGAATGAAAAGGAAAGGAGGGGCGTCAGCCTGATCTCGGGCCAATCCACCTGTACCTCCCGCTTACCTGTACCTCTTCCGCGTGTCGTTCCAGATGACCTGGACGTTTGGATTCTGCTCCTTTATCTTCTCAATCATTATCTTCACGCTCGGGATGAAGTACTTCTCCACCACCTCCTTGTAATTCTCATTTCCAACATTACCACGCTTGAAGCCATAATTCCATCCAATTTCATCCCCTTTGTCAAATATATATCTGTTTTTCATAAGTACTGTTTTGTCGTTGATTATTACCTCCACTTTTCCAATATTATCATATCCTCTGACCAACTCAAAATTTCCTTTTTTAAATATAAACTTATCCTTCTTAACCCAGACCTTCATCGGCTCCTTTATCTTGTCGTACTTCACCGTCACGTGGCGGATCACCACGTATATGGCTATGATGATTATGTAGCCAAGTATGGTGCATATAGTTGCTTGCTGATCCATATAAAGT
>Ga0209426_1000970_pt1 | contig 21585 bp, 14 predicted proteins | sample Deesub1362B_J571_FD_187697 | JGI IMG/M metagenome (GOLD analysis project Ga0209426, IMG submission 187697) | Deep oceanic, basalt-hosted subsurface ecosystem from Juan de Fuca Ridge flank, Pacific Ocean, CORK Borehole 1362B_J2.571 (SPAdes)... ...
CAAAAGTTATTGGCACTGACCCTGATACAGATCTAGCTGTGATCAAGATTGAGTTGGATAAGCTTCCTGTATTGCCATTTAAATTAAGTGGTAATGAAGTAGGTGATGTCGTTCTCGCAATTGGTAATCCATTTGGTGTAGGGCAAACAGTGACTCAAGGGATTATCTCTGCTACTGGTCGTTCAGATCTTGGCATTAATACCTACGAAGACTTTATTCAAACAGATGCTGCAATTAATCCAGGTAACTCAGGAGGTGCATTAATCGATGTCGCTGGTAACTTGATCGGTGTAAATACCGCTATTTTCTCGCAATCAGGTGGATCACTTGGAATTGGTTTTGCGATTCCTGCAAATGTCTGCCAACAGGTTCTAAATTCAATTTTGAAAGATGGACGTGTTGTGCGTGGTTGGTTAGGTATTAGCTTAATTCCGAACACGGTCGAGCAAGATGTATTAGCAGCCAAATCTGTGGGTGTTGTTGTTGCAGATGTTTTACGTGGTGGACCTGCGGATGAAGCAGGGGTGAAGCGTAATGATAAAATTATTCAAGTGAATAATGAGCAGATTACATCCGCATCTCACTTAATTAATTATGTAGCATTACAAGCACCTGAAAGCATCATTAATGTGATCGTTGAGCGTGATGGAAAACAACAAACGCTGCAAGTGAAAGTTGGTGAGCGAAAAGTTCAACAAAATGCTCAGTCACAGTACATACCATTACCAAAACGTTAATCAAAGAAAAAAGCTTGCTGAAGGTCAATCAGCAAGCTTTTTAGTTTTTTTTAAGCTTTTTTATTTTTCATTTAACCAGTCAATTCTTATGTTTTGATGACAGTTTTATGATGCTTTGATGACATTTCATCGCAACTTAACCTTTTCAATTTCTGCAACTTGGTTAATAAAGTGAATCAAATGAAATGATTAAGTGCATTCAATTTCACTGGATTAAAGTGAATGGTTGTTGATCAATATTTATAATCGACCTGTAACCATAATTTTTGTGTATCAGCACCAAAATCATTTGCTTGATAGTCTGAATATTTTGCTAGAGCAGATAAACCTTTGATTGGTAGGGTATGGCTATAAGAAATTGAATATTCTTGACCGTAATCTATATTCTTTTCCTCGCTTCGATATTGATGCAATTCCGTACCCAGTTTTCCTTTGCTGAAAATATTAAAGTTAGATGTGATGTACAAGTCTTTCAAACCATTGGCAGGTGTCGTTAAGAACATATCCGTCCAACCATTAAATTTATGTTTGGTTGCTAATGGTGTTTGGAATGCAATTTTTCCATCATCACTACCAAGAACTTCATAACCAATCGAAATGTCCCCAATAGTTGTTGATTGACTCGATATATTGTAACCCAGCTCAAGAGCATAGTAGTCAGCATCATAATCGGTTGGTTGGTCTGCATATTCTGTTTGATTTGCATATTCTGCTGAATATTTGAAGTCATTTTTCTTACCTGTCACTCTCAAACCATAGGTTTGATTTGACCATGCAGCAAGATCTTCAAAGTCCATCAAATAACCATAAACCACAGCATTTAAAAGAGGGTCGTAATTCATTTTGGCTTGAATCAAATGAATTTTACTTTCTTGTTTACTCGCTTGGGCTTGAATGAACTTAGGCTCAGGTTCTTCACTACCAAAAATTGTATTGACTTGATCAATATATGAATAAAATAATCCAAATTCTTTGCAAGGTTTATAGTTCAAACTTACAGCGTCAAAGGTTTGATCATTCTGTCTCCAAGCAACTGCACCTACAAAACGTTGATTATCTAAATTAATTGTTTGACGACCTACGGTTAAATCAAAATTAGGGTTGTAAACATATTTTAAATAGGCTTGATTGAGTTGCAAGTTTTCAGCATCAGGAACAGTGCTGTATTGAGTTTGACTATTTCGAGTGCTATTAAATTCATCATTAATCTCGACTGTACCTTCACCTTGAACGAATGCACTTAGACCATACCATGAACCCGTTTGGATCGCAGGACGAATACGTAATGTCCATGCATCAGCATTTTTGAGCGTATTATCTTGATCAACAAGCTCATAACGTAAGCGAGTATCTAAGCTAAGTTTTGTTTGAGAGAAAAAATTATCTGATGCTGAAGTAAGGGTAGATAAACATGCAAGCGTGATTAATGAATACGAAAATTTATTCATCGCAGTATCCTTAATAAAGTATTTGAATTTGGAGAGAGGGAGGATGAGAAAGCCCCATCCTCTAAAAGTACGCATTTAGGTTGTTAAATTACGCTCAAGCAAAGCTTGTTCATATAATTCTTTTTCTTTGTCTTTGTGTTCAACTGAGAAGCGAATGAGAACGACAGTGAATGCAGCTACAGTCACAAGGCATCCCAAAATCATCAGACAAGTTTGAACATCAAGTAAGCCTTTTAATAAGAAACCTGCTGCGACTGCACCCACATTTCCGCCTGCACCAATAATACCTGCCACGCCACCAAGTGCATTACGATCAATAAATGGTACTAAGGCATATGTCGCACCGCATGACATGTGTGTAAATAATGCAAACACAGTCATCGTGATGATTGCCAAACCAATTGTATTCATTTGAGAGAATAAAATGAGGAATAAGCCTTCAAGTAAAATCAGGATGAATAAAACTTTTGTACGACCATCTAATCCTTTAGTAAGTGCCACTTTATCCGATACGATACCACCAAGTGCACGAGCGAATAGTGCGAGAAGACCAAAGATACCCGCAGTTAAACCTGCTTCTTTTAAACCCATGTTGAAGTGGTCGACGTAGTACATTGCTGCAATATTATGAATGAAGATTTCGATACCGAAACATGCTGCATAAGAGACAAATAGGATCCATACGCGGTAGTTACGTGCTGCCTGCATTAAAATCGCCATTCCACCTTTTTTACCGCTACCAACTTCGACACCGTTCGCACGTAATTCTTTGAAATCACCTTGTGGACAGTCTTGAGTAAGTTTCCAATAAAGTACACCAACAATCACCATCATAATGCCAGGTACAAGCAGTGCAATTCTCCAGCCCATTGCTTGTTCTACACCAAACATCACAATTGCACCGAGAATTAACGGCATGATTGCTTGTGTTGCACCACCACCTGCATTTCCCCAACCTGCAGATGCTGCATTTGCTGTACCGACAACGTTAGGCGCAAACATAACGCTGGTATGGTATTGAGTAATAACGAAGCTCGCACCAATTGCACCAATTAAAAGGCGGAAGAAAAGGAACGACTCATAGGTATTTGCTGCTGCAACACCAAATACTGGGATACTGCCCAAGATTAATAATGCGGTGTATGTTTTACGAGGTCCGTACTTATCGCAAAGTGGACCAACGATTAGGCGAATCAGAATAGTGATGGCAACAGCCGCAATATTGATATTTGCAATCTGATCTTTGGTTAAATTAAATTCCCCTTTAATAACTGGCATTAATGGAGCACATGCAAACCATGCGAAGAAACACACGAAAAATGCAAGCCATGTCATATGGAAGGCGCGCATCGCAGGAGTGGAAAAGCTGAATAATTTTATTTCAGTCGCTTTTTTTGCATCTAAATTCATATTTGAAGACATAGCCTTCTCCTGAACTGAACGTTATTAATTTTGCTTCGCAATATTTGCGAGAGCACATCGAACAGAACGGACATCGTTGGCCGTCAACAAAAAAGTTTGTGAATCTACGTTGATTCATCATGAAGGATATATAGCAAGTGTCATGCCAGAAATTATTTTCAACCAAATGAATAATTTAAAGTTCTAATTAATAAAATTTTTATAATTAAAATCTATTGTGTTTTTTGTTTAAGTAAAAAATAGCGCAATCTTATGTATGAGTTATGTTTAATTCTATTATCAGAAATTGCACTGAAATGGCTTTTTTTGTGTGCGCAATTATTCTTCATAATGTTTTAAAACATGGCGAAAATAAAAAAGCAGCCGAAGCTGCTCTTATATGTAACCCATCTTAGAATCGATAACCGACTCCGACATAAGTGATAAGTGGGTCAATATCAATTTTGGTATTAGCTCGAATAAGCTCTTTACCTGTATTCTTATCAGTTACGTAAATTTTGGCTTCATTATTCATTTTTGAATATGAAACAGAACCAACAGCAAACCAATTTGGATTGAAGTCATATGTTGCTCCTAAAGTTACGATAGGGGCGAAAGTATCTGTTGCTTCGAGTTTAACAATAGGATCAGCTGAGGATGTTTTTCCATCCAATGCTGCACCCGCTTGTCCATCGTGAATGTTTTGGATCATGTGACCCGCTTTGATGAGATCAGACTCAATACCAGAATTCATTTTTAAGTCATTAAAATATGCATACATCACGCCTGCACCGACATAAGGACGAAATTTATTTACTCCAGATTTTCCAAACTGATAGTGCAGTTCAACGGCAGGTAACCACGCCCGTGCTGTTGCTGCTTTACCACCTTGTGTCGGATCAGTGATATGAATATCTTGCTTTAAATCGATTGACCCAAGTGATGTATTGGCTGAACCTGATAATGGGGCATAAATATTTCCTTTGCCTTGTATATCAACTTTGGGCGGAATTCCTGCTTTAATTTCCAGTGATAAATTATCAGTGAAATGGTAATTGGCCATAATACCTAAGGTATCAACATCATCAGCTTCTAGTCCAGTGCCTTGAGCCTGCCAATTAGATAAACCATTAATCGTTGCAGTTCCTGTTAGTAATGAAGGAAGAGTATCAGTAGGTAAAATTTTGATGGCGTCGTATAAAAGTGGGTTTGAACTACGATCTGCAGCATCCAATACAGATTGTTTAGATACAGAACCTACCTTAGATGACGTTCCTTCAGCTACGCTGGTATTGATATTAACTGGATTGGCACTTCCTTGAGGCATAGCATGTAACCAACCTGCTGAAATGGAAAAGCGTTTAAAACCATCACCATCTTTTAAACTAAAATAAGATGATTCAGCAAAACTAATAGTCGGTAATAGGCTAGCAACTCCTAAACTTAGGGAAAGGTAAAGCTTGTGTTTTTTCATCAGAAGGACTCCATGTCCGATTTATTGAAACTTTTTATTCTCAAAAGATAGCGTTTTTTACTAAATAGTTTGTTTAGTTAAAATTTATAATTGTTATTCTTATGAATGTTTTTTGTTTAATTCAATTAACTAATAAATTTTTTTAAGCATAAAAAAAGCTACCGAAGTAGCTTAAATGAAACAAAGAAATCGCTTACATGAAGCGAGATAAATCTTCTTCTGGACGAGCGGTAAGGACTTCAATACCAGTTTGAGTTACTAAAATAGTATGTTCATATTGTGCGGACAACTTATGATCTTTTGTGACAACAGTCCATTTATCACCTAATAATTTTGTTTGCCAAACACCAGCGTTCACCATTGGTTCAATAGTAAAGGTCATGCCAGCCTCTAAACGCATTCCTGTACCTTTTTGGCCGTAGTGTAGAACTTGTGGTTCATCATGGAACACATTTCCAATACCATGACCACAATATTCTCGAACTACGCTAAAACGCTCAGACTCAACATATTGTTGAATAGCATGTCCGATATCACCTAAATAAGAACCATCACGTACAGTCGCCATACCACGATACATGGCTTCTTGTGCAACCTGACACAAACGGTTTGCCAAAATAGACGTCTCACCACCTACGATATACATCATATTGGTATCGCCGTGATAACCGTCTTTGATTACTGTGACATCAATATTTAGAATATCGCCGTTTTTTAAAATTTTATTTTCAGATGGAATACCATGACAAACGACATGGTTAACAGATGTGCAAATTGAATGTTGAAATGCAGGTCGACCTGGAGCTGCACCATAACCTACACAAGCAGGAATAGCATCTTGTACATTTTCAATATGATTGCGACAGATTGTATCGAGTTCTAAAGTACTCACTCCCGCTTTAATATGCGGTTTAATCATGTCTAAAACTTCAGCCGCCAATTTCCCCGCGATGCGCATTTTTTCAATTTCATCGGGAGTTTTGATTAATCGACGAGGAGCTGTATAAGTCGTGTTCATGATCTCTAAAAACTTTTGGTAATTCGCAAGCGTCTATGGTATAAATAGCCGCCTATTTTATCAAATGCTTTTCGTGACTATTTTCTAAATAAGAAGTGGTTCGAAAAAATGATAAGTAGTTATACAAAATCCGCACATATATCGTCACATTACTCTGGGTGCCTAGCAATAGGTGGAGAATGCGGATATATGGAGGCCTAACCCAAACTTTAAGGTAAAGAAAATGGCAGATTACAACGTAAGCATGCGCGACCTTCTTCAAGCAGGCGCACACTTTGGTCACCAAACTCGTTTCTGGAACCCAAAAATGCGTCAATACATTTTTGGCGCGCGTAACAAAATTCACATCATCAACCTTGAGCACACTGTTCCTGCGTTAAATGATGCATTGAACTTCGTTAACAACTTGGCGAGCAAAAAGAACAAAGTATTATTCGTTGGTACGAAACGTGCTGCTTCTAACATCATCCGTGAACAAGCTCAACGTGCTGGTCAACCATATGTAGATCACCGTTGGTTAGGTGGTATGTTGACGAACTGGAAAACTCTTCGCCAATCTATCAACCGTTTAAAAGATCTTCAAACTCAATCTCAAGATGGTACTTTTGCTAAGCTTACTAAACGTGAAGCTTTAGAGCGTACTCGTGAGATGGACAAGCTTGAACGTGCTTTAGGCGGCGTTAAGAACATGGGTGGTTTACCTGACGCATTATTTGTAATCGATGTTGACCACGAAGCGATTGCAATCAAAGAAGCTAAAAACTTAGGTATTCCTGTAATCGGTATCGTTGATACAAACTCAAACCCAGATAACGTAGATTACGTTATTCCTGGTAATGATGATGCGATCCGTGCAGTAACGTTATACGCTTCAGCTATGGCTGACGCTATCATTGCTGGTAAAGAATACGCTCAATCACAAGCGAACGCTCAAGCAAAAGGCGATGACGCTGCGAAAGACGCTTCTGAGGCTTAATGCGTTTTGACGCAAGCTTGTCATTTTTGCGACATGTAATGGTGGCAAATTAAAGCGTCGAGATTGCAAACGGTCCAGAGTTTCTTTGGGCCGTTTTTGTTGAACAGATTTATTTTCTACCGATTTAGGAGATCAACATGACTGCAATTACTGCAAGCATGGTAAAAGAATTACGTGACCGTACTGGTCTTGCAATGATGGAATGCAAAAAAGCATTAACAGAAGCAAACGGCGACATCGAACTTGCAATTGATAACCTTCGTAAATCAGGTCAAGCAAAAGCAGCTAAAAAAGCTGGTAACATTGCTGCTGATGGTGCGATCACGATCATTCAAAACGGTAACAAAGCGATTCTTGTTGAAGTTAACTGTCAAACTGACTTCGTTGCTAAAGACGACAACTTCAAAAACTTCTCTGACAAAGTTGCTACAGCTGCTCTTGCTGCTGGCGAAACTGATGCAGCAAAAATTGCTGAACTTAAGCTTGAAGACGGTGCTACTGTAGAAGAAGCTCGTGTTGCGCTTGTTCAAAAAATCGGTGAAAACATCCAAGTTCGTCGTGCACAAATCGTTGAAGGCGAAAACTTAGCTGTTTACAAGCACGGTTTAAAAATCGGTGTTGTTGTTTCTTATACAGGTGATGCAGACACTGGTAAAGGTATTGCAATGCACGTTGCTGCGTTCAACCCAGTTGCAGTTAATGCTGAAGCTGTTCCAGCTGACTTAATCGCTAAAGAGAAAGAAATTGCTGAAGCGAAAGCGTTAGAATCTGGCAAGCCAGCAAACATCGTTGAGAAAATGGTAACTGGTTCAGTAGAAAAATACTTGAACGAAGTTGCTCTTGATCGTCAAATGTATGTTATCGACAACGACAAGAAAGTTGCTGATGTATTAAAAGCAACTGGTACAGTTGTAGCTCAATTCGTTCGTTTCGAAGTAGGCGAAGGTATTGAGAAGAAAGCTGAAATGAGCTTTGCTGATGAAGTTGCTGCTGCTCAAGCTGCTGCTGCTCAATAATTTTTATTGAATCAGTAAAATAAAAAAACCCAGTCACTTTTGACTGGGTTTTTTTTATGCAAAAATTATGATGCAGATGATGGCTCATCATGCTGTTCTTTAAATTTAGCCAAAGCATCAATGCGATATTGAATCAACATTTCACCTATTTCAACACCTTGAATATCTGGCGGTAAATCTTGAGCACGTATTTTTCTCACAATTTCCATCGCATCTAAGATGTATTGTGCTTGTGGATAGGGGCGATTCTCTAAACCTAAACGACCTTTGGCATCACATTCACATGCCTGTACAAATGCCTGAACCTTCTCAGGTTTGCGTAATACATCTAAACGTTGTAATAAGCGCCATAGCGTGCCAGGTTTAAGATTTTTGGCTTGGTGACATTTTAAATGTTCTTTACAAACGATAAGCGCCAAGTTCTTGAGCTGTGTAGGAACTTTTAAGCGATCAGAAATATCACCAACAGGTTTTAAACCTCTTTCTTCATGCATAATGTGCTTTGGTAATTCCTCAGCAGGTGTGAGCGCCTTCCCTAAATCATGTACAAGTACTGCATAACGAACGTCTAGGGCGTAATTTGCTAAACAAGCCTGTCTTAATGACATTAATGTATGAATACCACAGTCAATTTCTGGGTGGAATTCGGGACGTTGTGGAACACCAAATAATGCATCTATCTCAGGAAACAAAACTTTGAGAGCATTACAGTCTTTGAGTGTTTGAAAGTACACATCGGCATGATCTTCCATCAATGCACGAGAGGTTTCTTTCCAAACCCGTTCAGGTGTTAGTGCATCTAATTCACCAGAACTTGCGATTTCACTCATTAGGTTTAATGTTTCTTCAGCAATCTTAAATCCGTAAGCTGTATAACGTGCAGCAAATCTTGCAACGCGTAAAACACGGAGTGGATCTTCAATAAAAGCATCTGAGACATGACGAAGAATTTTTTGGTTAAGATCATCTTGACCACCATAGGGATCATAAATGTTTCCATTTTCATCCATTGCCATTGCATTAATGGTGAGATCACGACGTATTAAATCTTCTTCTAATTTGACTGTTTTATCGGTGTGAAATTGAAATCCATGATATCCCAAGCCAGACTTACGTTCTGTACGCGCGAGAGCATATTCTTCTTTTGTTTTTGGATGAAGAAATACAGGGAAGTCTTTACCTACAGGTTGAAATCCATCTGCGAGTAATTGTTCGGGTGTTGCTCCGACCACCACGTAATCTTTTTCGTGATAGGGGTGCCCAAGTAAATGATCTCTGACAGCACCGCCTACTAAATAAACTTGCATAAAAAACCTCTATTCTTCACACAATCATGCAACAGAATAGAGGTTTTCTCAAGCATTAAGCGAAGCTTTTCTCGAAAAGCTCTGCTTAAGATAATCAGTTTTGACTTTGCTGAATTTCTGCAACCGTCAATGCTGTCATATTAACTAAACGACGTGTTGTTGCCGTTGGGGTTAAGATATGAACTGGCTTAGCAGCACCTAATAAAATAGGACCAATAGTAACGTTGTTACCAGAAGTTGCTTTTAAGAGGTTAAATGAAATATTCGCTGCATCAAGATTAGGCATGATCAAAAGATTTGCTGAACCTTTAAAGCGTGAGTTCGGGAATGCAAAATGACGAATATTGTCGTCTAATGCTGCATCACCATGCATTTCACCTTCAACTTCAAGCTCAGGAGCTTGTTCTGAAAGTAAACGGAAGACTTCACGCATCTTTTGAGCACTTGGGTCAAACTGATCACTACCAAAACTAGAATGAGAAAGCAGAGCAACACGAGGTGTCATACCAAAGCGACGAACTTCTTCAGCAGCTAAAATTGTCATTTCAGCAAGCTGTTCAGCAGTAGGGTTAGTATTTACATAGGTGTCTGCAATAAATAAGTTGCGATCTTCAAGCATAAGTGCATTTAAAGTAAAGAATGTACTGCGACCTTCTTTTAGTCCAATGACATTTTTAACGAAATCTAAATGGATATCGTAGCTTGAATAAGTACCACACAACATACCATCTGCTTTGCCAAACTTCACCATCAACGCTGCGATTAGTGTTGAGCGACGACGTGCTTCACGCTGAGCATACTCAACTGTTACACCTTTGCGCTGCATCGTTTGATAATAGTCTTTCCAGAACTCTTCATATAAAGGGTTTTGTTCTTGATCAGCGATTTCAATGTTTACGCCATGTTGTAAGCGTAAGCCTAATTTCTTGATATTCGCTTCGATCACAGTTGTACGACCAATCAGGATTGGTTTAGCAAGACCTTCATCAACAACGATTTGTACTGCACGTAATACGCGTTCGTCTTCGCCTTCAGCATAAGCAATGCGTTTAGGATCAGATTTAGCTTGAGAGAAAATAGGCTTCATCAAGAATGCTGAGTTGTATACAAACTCAGAAAGGCGTTGACGGTAAGCTGAGAAATCTTCGATAGGACGAGTCGCTACACCTGAATCCATCGCTGCTTTAGCTACTGCTGGTGCAATCTCAAGAATCAAGCGTTGATCAAGTGGGCGAGGAATTAAATAATTACGACCAAATGATGCTGATTTCTCACCATACGTTGTAGCATCCGCTTCAACATGAGCCATACGAGCTATTGCATGTACACATGCGATCTTCATTTCCTCATTAATTGTAGTTGCACCGACATCTAGTGCACCACGGAAGATATATGGGAAACAAAGCGCGTTATTTACTTGGTTTGGATAGTCTGAACGACCAGTTGCCATGATGACATCAGGACGAACTTCATGTGCGTGTTCAGGTAAAATTTCTGGATCTGGGTTAGCTAATGCAAAGATAATTGGGTTTTCAGCCATTTCTTTAACCATTTCTTTGGTTAAAATACCAGCTGCTGAAAGACCTAAGAACATATCAGCGCCAGCCATTACTTCATGTAATTGCGTTGCTTGAATGTCTTGTACATAACGTTTTTTTGATTCATCTAGACCATCACGTGAAGTTGTAAGTAAACCACGAGAGTCAGCCACGATGATATTTTGTTTATTTACACCGAGTGCACACAATAAATCTAAACAAGAGAGGGCAGCTGCACCCGCACCTGAAGCGACAATTTTAATATCTTCGATTTTTTTATTTACGATTTGCAATGCATTTAGAAGTGCAGAACCAACAATAATACTTGTACCGTGTTGGTCATCATGGAACACAGGAATTTTCATGCGTTCGCGTAATTTTTTCTCGATATAGAAACATTCAGGTGCTTTGATATCTTCTAGATTGATACCACCAAATGTTGGTTCAAGAGATGCCACGATATCGACGATTTTATCTGGATCATTTTCAGCGATTTCGATGTCGAAAACATCAACGCCAGCAAACTTCTTGAATAAAACGCCTTTACCTTCCATTACAGGTTTAGAGGCAAGAGGACCAATATTACCTAAACCAAGCACGGCGGTACCATTACTCACGACTGCGACTAGGTTTCCGCGAGCTGTGTATTTCGCAGCAGCAGAAGGGTCACGTTCGATTTCCAAACATGGAGCAGCAACACCAGGAGAATATGCAAGCGCTAAATCTCGTTGGTTAACGAGTTGCTTGCTAGGTGTCACACTGATTTTTCCTGGGGTTGGAAATTCATGGTAATACAAAGCGGCTTGTTTTAAAGATTGATCGTCCATCTGAGTCTCGATTGTTCCGATAATAATCAGGATATATGTCTGATTATTATATTAAGATAAGTGCACAAGAATATAGCACTAGTTCACGCATTCGCCCAGTCAAAATAGCTTATTTTCACTGAACGTATGTGCTTATTGACAATTTATTTTTTGATCAAAATAAACATTCAAAAAGCTTGAATTGTAACGTTATATGGAATATCTCGCGGTTGACATTCTCATGTGTTGTTGCAAGTAGTCTGTAGCATCCGAAGCAGTTAAAGGTTTCGCAAATAAGTAACCCTGTAATATGTCACAATTTTGTCGCTTCAAGTAGTCACGTTGCTGTTCAGTTTCTACACCTTCAGCAACAACTTTTAAGCCAATGGTTTTACCCATGGCAATCATGGCATTAACTATCGCATCTTGTTTTGGATCACCAATTTTTGAAATGAATGCACGGTCAATTTTTAAAATGTCAATTGGATATTCGGTTAGGTAGGCGAGTGAAGAATAACCAGTCCCGAAGTCATCTAATGCAATTGAAATATTACGTTCTTTGAGTGCACAAAGCACCATTTTTACGTTTTCAGTATTTTCTAAAAACGCAGATTCAGTGATTTCTAATTCAAGATTTTCCCCACCAATTGAGTATTGATCTAACACAGCATCAATATCTTGAAGCAATTGTCCCCGCAAGATTTGTTGAGCAACAATGTTTACAGCAACGTGTATGTGGACAAAGCCAAGTTTTTGCCAAACTTGAAGTTGACGAGCTGCCTCATAAAGTACAAAACGACCAATATCAGAAATTAGACTTGTACTTTCAGCAAGTGGAATAAAGATATCAGGCATGATTAAGCCTTTTGTTGGATGCTTCCAACGAATCAGAGCTTCAAAACCTGTAATATTGGAATTTTGAGTATTTATTTTTGGTTGGTAATACACTACAAGTTCTTTATTTTGAATTGCTTTTCTTAGATCAAGTTCCAAATCCGTATGTTTAGCCACAAAGTTTGTGCGTTCGCTTGAGTAATAACGGATGGTATTTCCACCTAAACGTTTGGCTTCTGTGAGTGCTTGTTCTGCATGAGTATTTAAATTATCTACTTGGCGTCCATGTTCAGGGTAAATTGCAACACCAATCGAAATACTAACCACATGTTCTTGATCTGCAATGTAGAAAGGTTTGCTAAAGGCTTCCACGATATTATTGCAAATTTGATGAATTGGAGGGTGCAAAGGGGACATTTCATAGATGATTGCAAAATCATCAGCACTTAAATGAGCGACCAATAATGCATCTATATTGCTGATTCGTAGGCGTTGTGCAACTTGTTTTAAAAGCTCATTACCAGCTTGATTACTTAATAATTCATTTAATGCACGGAATCGATCTATATTTAAGCGAATGACGGCTAGATGCTGAATCGATGCTTCATTTACCAAGTATTGATGGAGTTGTTGATGGTAATAAAAGCGATTTGGTAGATCAGTTAAAGTGTCATAATTGGTTAAATATGATAAGCGTTGTTCTTGGTGTTTACGTTCACTTTGATCTGAAACGATACCGATATAATTTAATACTCGATCAGACTCATCTTTAACTGCATTGATATGTATCCAAATAAAACAAGATTTTTCAGATAGATAGGTTTCTTGGAACTCTCCTTCATATTCAAATTCTTCATGTAAAGTATCGAGAATAGAGAGATGAAAATTTAAGTGATGTTGTTTAGTCTGTTTTGTGATTTCGAATAAATGTTTATTCAAAATATATTGTTTGTCTAAACCAGTAAGTTGTTCATATTTTGGATTGACTTCAAGATAGTTAAAGTTTTCATCTAGAATAAAAATACCTTCAGATGCTTGTTCAAAAACACTTGCGGCTAATTTTAGTCGTTCTTGATCTTTCTTTTCTTGATTAATGTCTCGATGAATACCAACCATTCTTAGTGGAGTACCGTCTTTTGGATTTCGCTGAATCACCTGACCAACATCATGAATCCAACTCCAATCACCATTCGAACGTTTTATTCTGAAGGTTTCTTCATAACGTTTGGTTTGACCACACAAATGACTATATATCGTATTTTTTACACGTTCAGCATCATCAGGATGAACGATTTTAATCAATAGTTCGTAATGATTCTCTGAATTGCGTGTCACTTCTTTTTGGTGAGAATTTGTTACACCAACCGTATTCTCTTCAAGATTCCATTCCCATGGACGGATTCCAGCAGTTTCATGCGCAAATGCTAAATTTTGACGATGCTCTTCGAGTCGCTCATTCATCTTAGTAAGATCCTATGTCCGTTCACGTACTTTCTGTTCCAATAAATGGTTATTGAATTGCAGTTGTGCCTCGATATCTTTAGATTTATTTACTTCTCGCTGCAATTGTTGGCATAGTTCTTCAGTCCATTGGTTATGTTGTTCTGCAACATCTATCAGTTGCTTATTTTTTTCAAGGACTTGAAAGAAACGTTTATGAATTTTGAACGTTGCATGTGCACATAATAAAGTTGCAACAAAAGAAAAATAATAGGCTACATAAAACAAAGTATGTTCTTGGTCTCTATTTATAATTTGAGAAAGAACAAGAGGGAGAACACTAGGAATAAAAAACAAGAAAAAATAGCGAATATGCTGTGTTAAAAAGGTCAGCGAAATAATGTGTGATGATGTGAGGAGTAGTGCAGTTAATGTGAGAATATGAGAGTGTGAGAGATGGGGAACATCTTTAATAAGCATTTGGCTAATAACCACACTGCCTACACCCAGTAAGCTACCTATACAAAGACAAATCAGTTGAAAAGTCAGATTGGTTTTTTTTGCATGACGAACGGATGTGTAATGTTTAAGCGAGAAGTTGCAGATAATTAAAAAAATACTTAATAGAATTAGTGAACTTATCGTCCAAATAGAGAAGATATTTAAATCAAATGAATAGAAAAAACCGAATAAAAAATAATCGATTAAAATAATGAAGATTACGGTTACAACAAATAGACGTATATGGTGAGGATAATTAATCTGATCCGTATATATAAATTGTGGCAAATTTTTTTCCAGAACCCCTGACATATAAAGAATAATCCTTTTCGTTTTTTATCAGTGTTCACAGTCTTTATTTTTTTGTAAACACTATAGAGTTTTGTTTTAAATTAACGCTAAACACAACTGAAAGCAAATGAAATGTATCAATTGCTAGCAAAGTGATAATTTAAAATTGATAAAGCCACGACTGGAGCTGTTTCTGTCCTTAGAACACGATCTCCGATACACCAATTTACAAATCCATGTTGATTCGATAGCCCAATTTCTGATTCACTCAGACCACCTTCTGGGCCGATCAATAAAGCGAGTTCTGGTTGTGCATCTAGTAATACATTTTTCTGATCTTTGTTCGGTGCCATTACAAGACGTGATATTGGCAGATCTGTTTGAATCCATTCCTCGATTGAAATTGGAGCCAAAACTTTAGGCACAATATTCATCCCACATTGTTCACAGGCTGCGACTGCAACTGATTGCCAATGGTCTAATTTCTTTTGATCACGGTCGTATTTAAGACGCATTTCACAACGATTACTGGTTAATAATTGAATCGTTGTCACACCAAGTTCAGTTGCTTTTTGAATCGCATAATCCATGCGATCACCTTTGCTCATCACTTGACCCAAAATCACCTTGAATGGTGCAGTTCGATCGATTGCTTCAAAATGATCAACAGATACGAAAGCATTTTTCTTGTTAATTTCAGTTAGCGTTACACGATATTCACCACCTTTTCCATTAAAAAAGATGGCTTTTTCTTGTACTTTCGCACGAAGTACACGAACCCAATGATGAAATACTGACTCAGTTAATTCAATCGTGTTGCCAGTATTTAATTCAGTTTCGATATAAAAACGATTCATGCTTGGGTCGTGCTCGTAGAAATTAGTTTAAACCTAAATCAACAACAAGTTGTCGGGTTGGTTCAGTTTGGTTCATTGAGTAAAAATGTAGCGTAGGTGCTCCACCAGCAATTAAGCGTTCACAAAGGTTAACGATGACTTCGTGACCAAATGCTTTAATGCTTGCGCTGTCATCACCATAAGCTGCAAGTTGCTTGCGAATCCAACGTGGGATTTCTGCACCTGTACCATCCGCAAAACGAATCAAGTTGCTTGCATTTGTGATCGGCATAATACCTGGTGCGATAGGAATATTAATTCCTGATTTCGCTAAGCGTTCGATGAAATAGAAATATGCATCAGGATTAAAGAAGAATTGGGTAATTCCTGCATTTGCGCCAGCTTGTACTTTTTCGACGAAACGTTGGATGTCTGCATCAAAACTTTCAGCTTGTGGATGCATTTCAGGATACGCAGCAACTTCAATATGAAAGTGATCACCTGAATGTTCACGTATGAATCGAACTAAGTCTTGAGCATACGGAAGTTCACCTAAGCCAACCTGACCAGAAGGCAAGTCACCTCTTAGTGCAACGATGCGGTCAATTCCTTGTGATTTGTAAAGATCAAGAAGCTCAGCAATACGTGCTTTGTCGTCACCAATACAAGAAAGGTGAGGTGCAACTGGTGTGCCCTTACCATTAAAATCATTAATCGCTGCCAAAGTGCGTTCACGGGTTGAGCCACCAGCACCGTAAGTAATAGAAAAAAACTCAGGGTTGAGAAGTTGTAACTCTTGATGAACAACACGTAATTTTTCTGCACCAGCATCAGTTTTCGGTGGGAAAAACTCGAAAGAAATAGGCACTCGTTTCGTCATTTCAAATCCTTTTATAAATTACTGAGAAGATTTTATAAAAAAGGGCAGTCCGTGAAACGTCTGCCCTAATTGTCTTAGTATTTATAAGCGTCAGATTTGAATGGGCCTTCAACAGGTACACCTAGATAATCAGCTTGAACTTGAGTTAATTGAGTTACTACACCACCAAAGCCTGCAACCATTGCCGCTGCAACTTCTTCGTCTAATTTCTTAGGAAGAACTTCAACACGAATAGCCGCTTGCTTTTGATCAGCTGGTAAATCTGCAAATTTCTCAGCGAAAAGATGCATTTGCGCGAGCACTTGGTTTGCAAAAGAACCATCCATAACGCGTGATGGGTGACCTGTTGCATTTCCAAGGTTCACTAAACGACCTTCAGATAAAAGGATGAGATAGTTATTTTCATCTTCTGAGCGGTACACTTGGTGAACTTGAGGCTTCACTTCAACCCATTTATAACCACGTAAGTATGCCGTGTCGATTTCAGTATCAAAGTGACCAATGTTACATACCACAGCACCAGCTTTTAAGCTGTCTAACATTGCTGAATCACACACGTGGTAGTTACCAGTAGTTGTGACAACAAGGTCGGTATTTGATAACAAGTCTTGATTAATATCTTCTTTCTTGCCAGTTTGAACGCCATTTTTATATGGAGAAACAACCTCGTAACCATCCATACATGCTTGCATTGCACAGATAGGATCTATTTCTGTCACACGAACAATCATGCCTTCTTGACGTAAAGACTGAGCTGAACCTTTACCCACATCGCCATAACCAATCACTAAAGCACGGCGACCAGAAAGTAACATATCAGTTGCACGTTTGATTGCATCATTTAATGAGTGACGGCAACCATATTTATTGTCGTTTTTAGACTTAGTAATCGAGTCATTAACGTTGATTGCAGGAACTTTAAGAGAACCATCTTTCCACATTTCCAACAAACGTTGTACACCTGTTGTGGTCTCTTCAGTAATACCGTGGATGCGCTCTAAAAGAGCAGGGTATTTGTCATGAACAAGTGCAGTCAAGTCACCGCCATCGTCCAAAATCATGTTGGCATCCCAAGGTTTGCCGTTCACATTGATTTGTTGCTCTAAGCACCACACATATTCTTCTTCAGTTTCGCCTTTCCAAGCAAAAACAGGAATACCACGAGCTGCAATTGCAGCAGCAGCATGGTCTTGTGTTGAGAAGATGTTACATGAAGTCCAACGAACTTCTGCACCGAGTTCAATCAAAGTTTCAATAAGAACTGCTGTTTGGATTGTCATATGAATACAACCCAAAATTTTAGCGCCAGCAAGTGGTTTAGCAGCTGCATAACGCTTACGTAAGCCGATCAAAGCTGGCATTTCTGCTTCAGCAAGTTTGATCTCTTTACGACCGTAGTCAGCAAGGGAAATATCAGCAACTTTATAATCTGTAAATGAAGCATTCACCGCGTTCATCAGGATCTCCTAGAAAAAATAGTATTGATCATTCAGTTCGCGGATGCCGTTGTTGGTTAAAACGAATGTTTAACCGATCGTCGAGCCTGGCATGTGATTTATAGTCATAAATCAAATGTCGCAGCATCCCTCGACTAGGACATTATAATACTTGGAAAACTGTTTTGTTCCAATGTTATTTTTTCGAGAGATGGTTATAAAGTGAGAGATTGAAATTAAAAAAGCAAAGTTTGATTAGGTCTCTTTTATGCTTTAGGGCTTCATGTCCGTTTGAAACCCTAAATAATTAGCATGAACATTATGCTTTTAAATGGTCTTCAAATTCTTCACCGAGTTGCATTGCTAAAGCATTTCCTGATAAGTCACCTGTAACCAAGCCGTATTCTTTTTTAAAACTGAAAGTGAACCCGCGATTGTCTGCTAAATTTTTCACCGAATAACCTAATTTTTCTAACCAAATACGGAAAGCCAATAAATTTTTTGCTTTAACAACTCTGTTTTTCATAACCAGTACTCCTTGTGAATCATTATTCATTAATAGGGGTTGATGAATTTTTTTTAAAGGGGGATTGCATATATTTATTTTTCTAGATGTAAATAATGTAAAACTAGAGTAAATTTTTAATACTAATTTTTGAGAATTAAAAAAATAACTAATTGTATTATATTGAAAAATAAATTATTAAAGTGATATTTGATAAGCTGAAAAGCAATAAATCTGTGAAAATATATGTAAAAAATAATTTCATTTTCCACAATGTTGTTAGGTTGGAAAATGAAATTATTGATTAACCTAAAATTTTAAAATTGATCTTTCAGACTGCGAATGCGAGCAAACTCTTCAGCATTTTCTGTGCGTAAAAATGGATTGGTTTCTAGCTCAAGTTCTATCGTAGAGGGTAGGGTGATTTGATCTGATTCTCTTAGCATTTTTACTTGCTCGAAACGTTCTTGAAGAAGAACATTGTGAGGTTCTATGGTTAACGCAAATTCAGCATTCGAAAGTGTATATTCATGAGTACAATATACTTTTGTCTGAATAGGCAAAGCTGCCAATCTATTCAATGAATGATACATTTGCTCAGCAGTACCTTCAAATAAGCGACCGCATCCCATTGCAAACAAAGTATCTCCACAAAACAAAGAATCTATTTCTTCAATAAAATAAGTGATATGACCTAAAGTATGTCCAGGAGTTGCAATCACTTCAATTTTTAAATCATTAAAGAAAAAATGATAATCATGCTGTAAAGGGTTTGAAAGGTAGGGAATTTTGCTGAGTTCATCACGCGGACCATAAACCAATATGTTTTGCTCAGCCAACAAGCCTTCTACGCCATTTGTATGGTCTGGATGCCAATGCGTCAGCCAAATTTGTTTGAGGTGTAATTGATGTGTTTCACAAAAATCCGTGACTAGTTTCGCTTCTGTTGGATCTACAACAATCACTTCATTTGTACGTGTATCTTCTAACAACCAAATGTAATTTTTTAGGTTGTTTTTAACATCGATAACGTGGATTTTGTATTGCATAAACCATCCCTAAACAGTTATTAAAATAACTTTTGTAGATCAATCAGAAAATCATTACTTAACAGTGTAAGTCCAAATTGTGACAAGTGCAAAAGCATGAACATCTTATCAAGTGACTTATTGACCTTTCACGTCATTATATGACCTATCTAATCTAGGGTTGTATTTAAGGTTGACAAGTGTAGTAAATTGCATGAATATGAAATCAGAAGTCCTTATAAGATTATGATTTTTATGGGGCTTTGACAAAGAATGGAAACTCGATATTTGAATAATAAACTCGAGTTGATATATCTAAATAAATAATTATGAATAAATGAAAGGGATGAAGTGGTGCTTGTGGGATATAAGAAGAATGAGGGGGTATTATGTCTGAATTAGTTGATCATGAAGTTGTCACTATTTTTAAAAAATATTTGCATCCCTTATCAGCAAAACTCACTGAAATGTTGAATGAACATTTCAGTCATCAAACTGAAAGACGGGGATGTGGTTATACACAAGCCACACGGGTAATAGCCGAGTTTGTTTCACAACCACGTGATTTAATTGGCTTTCAAGACTTACGCATTTTTGATGACTACGATACCAAAGCACTGAGAAATATTTTAAATCAATCTTCGTCATATGGTTTGGAGTTATCTACATGGCGCAATTTGGATCAAAATCCACAAGTGATTGAGAGTTTAACCCACCTAAATCCCCAAGAAACATTCACCCAAAACCTACAACAAGAATATGATTTTCAATCGAAATTAAGAACACTACATCAATATGCAGAGTTAGAAGAAAGTATACTGATATGTCAGTTACTTGCAGATATTATTCTTCCACAAGATTCAACAGTCTTAGATATGATCGAATGTCTTGCGCTGACCGAGAAGCCTAAAGTAGGTTCCTGTCCTATGGCTGAGAAGTTCTTTTTAAGAATTGCACATCATCGACTTCTTAGACAAGGCGAGATAAATATTTTTGTAGATGAACATGATCAACCGATAATGATGGAAAAAATGAATATGGGTGATAATCATTCCTGTATCAGTTTAGTTCCTTTGATCATGAATGGTGTACGGTTACCAGCAGGGAGTCTGTTTTCTGCGCAATATGAGATAGAGAACTTAGAGAAATCAAAGAATAAGCAATATAAGGGTTATGTGATTCCGATTTCTCAAATGAATGGTTTTTGGTTTTTAAGACTGACGACATTAGCTGTATCTCCTCAAAATCGAGCGCGCGCCTTTGGTTATCATTTCAAGCAACAAGTCGATAATGGGCTATTTAGACCTGATTCAACTGAATTGAGTCAATTGATGGAAATTGCTCGAGATCAGTTATGCGTAGAGCATCCATGCTAAAAGCTTGTTATTCACCTCGATATTACGCAAAGACACATACCAACAGTATGGAGAAGCTTTCAGCTGTGGCGGAGGTCTTGCACCAGCAACAAATGGTAGAATTTGTTGATCCTGGAATAATAGATGTTGAGATTTTAAAAAAGTTACACAACCCTCAGTTTGTTGACGCCTTTGTAACAGGTGAAAGTTCTTTCGCAACTATCCAAGGATTTAAACCGTGGAATGAACAATTACGTGATGCAATTTTGTCAGTACAAGCAGGACAGTTGGTTGCTGCTGAGATCGCTTTTAAAGAGGGTGTGGCAGCCAATATCGCCCAAGGTTTTCATCATGCTAGTTATGAGTCGGGTGCTGCATATTGTACTTTTAATGGTCTAGCATTGGTGGCAAAACAATATCCAGAAAAGCGCATTTTTATTTTGGATTGTGACCAACACGGTGGTGATGGTACTGCCATTTTTACTAACCGCCTGACTAATCTTGTGAATTTTGGAATTTTTGGGATTCGATTCGGTTGTAAAGCTGGTGAGCGTAGTCTGACGCGGTATATTCATCCAAAAAATGGAAATTTTGATTTATATCGAGAAGCCGTATTTGAGGCATTTCAATACGCTTCTCGTTGGGAAGCAGACTTAATTATTTATCAAGCAGGGATGGATTGCCATCAGCATGATAAGTATGGGTCTAAATGGTTTACGACAGAATTGTTATATGCTCGAGACTATTTGGTTTTTGAT
>Ga0209426_1000974_pt1 | contig 21508 bp, 18 predicted proteins | sample Deesub1362B_J571_FD_187697 | JGI IMG/M metagenome (GOLD analysis project Ga0209426, IMG submission 187697) | Deep oceanic, basalt-hosted subsurface ecosystem from Juan de Fuca Ridge flank, Pacific Ocean, CORK Borehole 1362B_J2.571 (SPAdes)... ...
TTCAGGTTTGTTCCCTGTAGAAACGTATTTGGCTATGTATCTTTTTGTAGGGAGTTATATGGGTTTGTTATTTAGAGTATTGAGATGTTAGAATTGGTATTTTGTTGGTAATTTTGTAAGCACCCTATATGTAAAAGATTCCACAATCTACTGCTACGACTGTCATGATAATCACGCTGCTGTTGATAACGACCCTGACTACACTCTTTTCATTAATGAGACTCTTGGCAGATATATTCCACAGGACGTTGCCTTTGATGAAAACATGAGTGGAAATCTGCTCAGTTACGATAGTTCACCTTCAGATGATGAAGTTGGATTCTATGAAACATTCCCTCCAAACTCAGCTCCTCCAACCAACGGAAGTTCTACTGGAGGGCACTACATAAAAAGTAACGCCTCAGGACTAACCGGAATTTCGAGAGGAGATAAGCTTCCCTGTACAGACTGTCATGAACCTCACAATACAGAGCCTACAAACGAGGTCTTTCTAAGGGGCAGTTCAGAATTCCCTCTTGGCGGGAAGATTGTAACCAACCTGAAAGCAAGTTCTAATACTCGTTCTGGAACGGGTAATGGTAGGGAGATATGCGCTGTCTGTCATGCGTACAGTGACTCAGGAGCACCTGTAAGATTCGTTGACGTAAATCCGGATTATAGTTCAACAGATTATATTGTTCAAACCCCGAGTGGTATTGCCCAGCATTTGAGCAACTCCACAGAATCCTGTACAGACTGCCACAAGCACAATAAGCTAACCTGTGGGGATGTTTCCGGAAGTTGCCACAATCCTCCAGAGATTGGAAGCCACGACACTCATACCACTGCAGCCAAGGGCCCATCTATGACCTCATGTACTGGAGCAAGTGGATGCCATAAGGGGGATCATTCGGGTAACTTTAATGATAACCTCCCTCTTTCTTCAACGACTTCTTGTGACAACTGCCACAGCCCTGATGGAATATTTAATGGTGTAACGCTTGCTAAAGCAAACTGGGATGAAGGAGTGTACGATGGCACAAACTTGAAATCAGGTCTGGAGTTCTGGTGCGCAAGCTGCCATGATGATGAACCGGCGTACAGTAAGGCAGAGAAGAGCGAGGTCATCGTAGATAATACAGAAGCTTCATTTACCGGCTCATGGGCAACTTCTTCACATACAACCGACTACGGGAGCAACTACAGATATAATAGCGCTGGAACAGGCTCTGATACAGCAACCTGGACACCCAACCTGCCTGCAACCGGCAATTACTCCGTCTATGCCTGGTGGCCGGTGTATACTTCGAATAGAGCCACGGATGCACCGTTCACAGTTTATTACAGTGGCGGTTCTGAGACGGTGAGGGTGAACCAGCGGATGAGTGGGGGTGGCTGGAGATACCTTGGAACATGGAACTTCTCGGCTGGAACATCGGGTTATGTTATCCTGAGCGATGATGCCGATGGAACTGTGATGGCAGATGCTGTCAGATTTGTTAAAGGCGGGAATGCAACTTATGCACCCAACATTGTGGGTGATAACACCACATACGGCTTCTATGCAACAGGTCATGGTCGAAATGGTGTTGTTGACTGTCTCTCCTGTCATGACTCAGATAAGACCCATATCGACGGGATCCACCGAACATACGAGGCTGATGAAAGCACGAGTGAGGCGATAAACCAGTATAACAGCAGTTATCGCTTAAAAGATCCTGATAATCTCCCCGCGATGGTGATGCCGAGAAAGACGACATCCTCGTCAAATATGCAGGCATACTGGCAGGACTTCAACCTGTGCTTTGACTGCCACAACCGGTATGAGGTACTGGGTGAGACGTATTCAGATGTCAGTAACACCAACTTCTGGAACGATGATTCAAGTATCTCAAACTCACACTGGCTCCACCTGGGTATAGACAGCAAGCACTTTGACTCTGACTATGATAGCGCCGCTGATTCACGCGAGAGCTGCATCGCGTGCCACAACGTGCATGGTTCACCAACAGGGCCGATGATAAGACACGGAGAGCTGATAAGCTATCCTGAAACATCGAATAAAGTCCCTGCACATAACTTCTACTATCTTCTTCCGGGTGACGGTTCTGCAACCGCTAAGTTCACACCCACTCTTGCAGGCGGTACATACAACGTCTATGCATGGTGGAGTTCGCACTCAAACCGTGCAACAAATGCAAAGTACATCATCTACCATGATGGAGGTAGCGCTGAGGCAATCGTGAATCAGGAGGTGAACGGCTCACAGTGGAACCTCCTTGGAGAGTTCAATATCACAACTTCAAACGGCACGGTTGTTCTGACATCAGATGGTGCCAATGAGTACATCATGGCAGATGGAATCCAGTGGAACAGGACAGATGGCGGAGATACCGTCTATATTGATGAGCCTGATGCCACATACACAGAAACATGGACTCTTGGAACATCAAACCCTGATAAGTACTATGGAGACAGTACAAGGTATTACTATGCACCGATCAAAGATGCCACTGCCAGCGTCAACGAGACAATCGGCGGCATATTCTATGTGAGCGGTGCAATCACTGCAAATCATCTATGCCAGATGTGTCACAGCAACGTTCAGTACCTCAGGGATCCATACACAGGTCCAAGGATACCCTATGGCAATGCAACCCCTGATAACATCTCAAACTTTGAGAGCAACGCTGTTACCCTCACAGCCTTTGTCACCGATGTAGATGATGATGTAGCAAGCGTTACCATCGATCTCTCACGCATCGGAGGGAGTAACAATCAGGAGATGTATGATGATGGAAGCAATGGTGATACCACGCCAGGCGATGGCACATACAGCTATCTCTACACCGTACCGGCAGGAGTGGATAATGGACCTGTGACCCTCACTGTAACTGCAACAGACGATGACGGTAACAGCTGTGAAGGTCTAATCGAGCTTACAGTCTATCAGCCAGGCGCACTGGTCATCGATGATGAGGATGCAACATACACAGGAACGTGGGGAGAATCTGCAGCAGATGAGACGACATACGGGACAGGCTACCACTGGCATGCATCAGGAACCGGATCTAACACCGCAGAGTGGAGCTTCAACATCACAGCCGCTGGCAGCTACACCGTTTATGCCTGGTGGGTTACAGGGTCAAACCGTGCAACCGATGCACCCTACACAATATACTACGAAGGCGGCTCTGAGACAGTGAGAGTCTCACAGAAGATAAAAGGCGGAGAATGGAACAGACTTGGTAGATACTATTTTGGCGTGGGTGAGTACTCGGTCGTTCTCTCAGATGATGCAGATAACTACGTCATCGCGGATGCGATAAAAATCGAGTCTGAAGCACCTCCGACATACTATCCATGGCCCATCGCCGACAACCCCGATGCCGAATACAACGGAACAGGATGGGGTGCTGGAACAGGTGATACCGGCTACTATGGCACAGACTTCTACTATCACGCCTCAGGAACCGGGGAAAACACCGCAAACTGGACACTTACAGTACCGGAGGTGGGCACCTACGACGTGTATGCCTGGTGGGCTGAGGGAAGTAACCGTGCAACCGATGCACCCTACACAATATACTACGAAGGCGGCTCTGAGACCGTGAGAGTCTCACAGAAGATAAATGGAGGAAAGTGGAACCTGCTCGGGACATATCCATTCAACGCGGGCAACTACTCAGTCATACTCAGTGATGATGCCAACGGATACATTATCGCTGATGCTGTGAAGTTTGAGCTTAACAAGTCATCAACCACCTGGCTCACTCCAGCAGCAATTCAGTGCACAAACCTCAGCAACGCATCTGCGTTGATCGATGAGGATACAGCAACAGCCAACCTCCTTGATACAGGATATGAGCAGTACGTGGTCTTTGATCTTGGTAGCAATTACACCGTACCCTCTATAAAGATGTACACCGATGGAAGCGGCAGTTATACCTGGGATGTCTTTATGGGCAACGATACATCAATTTCCTCCTGTTGCAACCATTCAAGCTGGGGGACACTGGTTCTTGACGACTGGACACCGACCGGTTCAGGATGGAACGAGACCAATCTGACAACTGTGACAATGGCAAGATACATAAAGCTCGTTCGAGATGATACAGGCACGGATCTTGCTGCAGACAGTCTCTATGAGTTCATGTTCGATCCACCTGACGCAACACTCACCTTTGAGCTTCACTCTTATGCTGATATGCATATCTATGACCCTGAAAGTAGGCATGTAGGTATTAACTACACCACGGGCGAGATTGAGAACCAAATCCCCGGTGCAATATGCAGCTTCAGAGACATTCAGAGAATTATATTGCCAAAGCTTGCTGTAGGTGAGTATAAGGTAATTTTGAAGGGGACGGGAACAGGAAACTATGAACTTGTTGTTACTGGGCAGTCAGAGGATGGTATAGTCATCAATCAGACGTTTGAGGGTTCAATTACAGAGGGGGAAATCCATGATGCCAAGACAGAGGTGAATACTTCAGACGCTTCAAACATCTCTATATCTCTCGAGGACGCCCCAGAACCAGTTATAAAGAAGGGAGAAGGTGTCGGTAAAGTTACGATTCCCAAATTATGTCCTAGTATTGATGATGTTATCGTAGATCAACTTGATATTAACAGCATAAATACCTCAAAAATGCCAGATGTACGCATTCATTCAGCATATATGGTAAATTCATCTGGAAATGGGGAATACAGTCTCAGGTTTGAGAATATTGAGAATGCCGAAACAATCATAGCAGTTTATAAGATTGACAACGAGGGAAATTGGATAAAGCTTCAGGCAGAAATCAATGGATCAACAGTTGATGTAACAATGGAAGCAGGTGACCCACCTGTTGTATTTGTAACCTCACCCGAAACCACAGAAACAGATACAGAAGGAACTACTACTAAAACGAGAAGTGGGGGAGGGGGTGGAGGAGGAACTATACTGTTTGATTTTAATCAGGATAAGAATCCTTCTACCACAGATGAGAAAGCAACAAGTATAATAGTGCCCCAGAGTAACCAAATAACCAAACCAGAATTAAAACAAGAAACTCAGGTAGAGAACGCAGAAACAAGTGTAGACATTAAGACAGAACAATCTGAAGAACAATCTGAGAAAGAAAAGAAATACATGCTTGAAGATATCACACTTATTCTGGCAATTCTTGCTGCACTTGTCATCTTTAGGATGAGAGGGGTGGTATAATTGGCTGGAAAAATTTTTTCTATCACTGTAGCCTTATTTGCACTTGGAATCATCGTTCTTCCAAATACAGTTACTCTTTTTGTCGGGCAACACTACTGGTATAATCTGACAGAAACTGGCAACAACGTTCCGTGCGAGAAATGCCATGCAGATGTTCATTCTGAGCTTAGCTTAAGTGGTATTCACTTAAGGATGAGTTGCGAAGGCTGTCATCGAACAGACAACGCAGTTAAGTATGCAGTTGACTGGAGTGGAGATGTAGAACCAGGTCGCGGTGCACATGCAGCATCAACAGTCGAGTGTATGCTCTGTCACGACGGTAGGACAATCGCAAGCGGTACAAACTTCACTCATTACTATCTGAGCGCCTCATCCTGCTCTCAGTGCCATAATCCACCATCAAACATTGCAGGTGCAGCCGGTGGATTTAATCTGACAGTAGATTCTGACGATACTGGAGAGCTTGCAGCTCACCTGAAGTTTGTGAACGAAGCAATTGAAGATTCTCTTATGGAAGGTGCAAACGAGGCTTGTATTGCATGTCATACTGCAGCAGCAGTAAAACTGAACTGGACTCATGCAAGGACTTATGAGTTCAATGTAGTTCTGGAAGACCCCTATATTAATGATTATGGTCTCCATAGCTGGACGTTCTCTGATACAGCATATAATGGAAGTGCCAATGTCATAACATGGGGTAACACAACAGGAAGCGGATCAACAACGTATACCAGCGATTGGCCAGGAAATATTGATGGAATATACAGCTAATTAATTTTTAGAGAAGAATTTAATTTTAATCAAATCCTGAGTCTCTCTTAACCACTTCTGCAACCTCTAAACCAGATTTTATACTTCCATTCATACTTCTCTCCGGATAGTTGGGCTTCGAGATCATTCCAGCTACGTAAAAACCTTCGAGATCAGTCCTGTATGGAATTATATTCTGGATATAGCCTTTTTCGTAAATTGGACTGCTGTATCTGGCTTTAAAAATTTTAATCCAGTTAATATCCTTAGCATTCAAGCCAAATTTCTCAAGGTCATTTAAATACAATTTTTTAAGCTTCTCATCTCCCTTACTGAACAGGTTACCGTTAGGTGTGGAGTAACTTGCAAGATAAATCAGGTGTTCTCCATAGTCTTCAAATGGCATGAAATTTGTGTGTTCGACTATCGCACCGAATGAGAGCCTGTCTCTCACATTCGTCCAGTATATGTCCTCAGTAACTGTCTTCTCTGCCCCTATTAAAGCACATACAGAACTCTGATATTTTATAGGTGGTAAATTAGCTGATACATGGATTCTGGAGTCAAGCTCTGGTAGAGGAGCGGTAAAGATGACATTATCGAATTCCCCGGAATTTACAACAAATTTGCCATTTTTTGAAATCTTTACTCTACCTTTTCTGATATCAAGACCCTCTTCCATCCTTTCAATCATCTGGTGAAAACCGTGTCTCAGATATCCCAGTTCTTCTCCGCTGTATTTTCGATTGCTTCGAATTGCCACCCTTGCAAGCAACCATGCATAGCTTATCTCTCCGTAGTTCTCTCCAAACTTGCTTCTCAATAGAGGGTAGAAGAAGCTGTTAAAAAGGCTCTCGCCAAGCTCTTCTTTAATTCCATCTTCCACAGAGATGTCATCTTTTTCCCTGTAATTCCGTTTTTTACTTTTCAGGGTAAAGATTGCAAGTCTTAATTTATCTGTCAATTTCATGTGGGGGTACTTTAAAATCTCGAAAGGAGTATTCAGCGGGAAAATATTGCCGTCTACAGCGTAAGCAACTCTTGCTACCTTCCATACAAGCTTGCTGGAAAGCTTTAGATTCTTAATCATTTTGATAAGCTCAAAATCATTTCTGAAGCAGTGGTGATAGAATTTTTCAATACAGTATTCTCTGCAATAGGATGAAGCGAGACCACCTGTCTCTGACTTCTCAAAAAGTACAACGTCTGCAAATTCACGCAGATTTATTGCAGCAGACAATCCAGTCAGACCAGCACCGATTATGGCAATTCTCAATTATCCAGCCTCCGTTATTTTTTTATCAATCTTGCCAAAAAAGAGTCTGTAAATTGTCGGATAAAGAAGACATGAAATAATTGCAAAAAAGACGATGGCTGCTTCCTCATTCTCGTCAATCAGTCCGAGATCATAGCCAATACTTGCACCTGCAATAACGAGACTGAACTGTGTTGCGAGAAGAATTCCAATTCCCACAGAGTTCCTGAATCCAAAAAAAGGCGTATTGATAAGAGACGAGATAATTTTCACAGAAAAAGCTAGTATTAACAGGGTCACCAGCAATCCGAGATTGGACTGATAAAACGTTTCAGGGTTTAGTTTTGCCCCAACAGAAATGAAAAAGAATGGAATAAGGAAACCATACCCCATCCCATAAAGCTTTTCGTTGAGACCCTTTCCACCCCGGAAAAGTATCGAAAGAAGAGCACCTGCAAGAAAAGCTCCCAGAATCGCCTCCACTCCGATAAGATACGCCAGACCAACAAAGGAAATCATAATAGCAAGCGAACCTCTGACACCAATCTCCATGGGGTCCTCAGTAAACCATCTTGAAATAAACTCGGGGAAATACCAGATGATGTACCTTCCGGCGTAGTATGCCATGAAAAAGGCAGCGAATATTCCTATTACGAGAAAAATCTCGTAGCTAAATTTACCCGTCCGAATTCCCACAGCATATGATGTTAAAATGGTCATCGTTGCTACATCAGCAATAATCGCTGAAATCAGGATTTGCTGACCAATAGATTTTCCGGTAATCCCTATTTCACGCAATGTAGGCAATACCACTCCGACAGAGGTTGTCATCAATATTATCGCAAAAAGAAGATCAAGACCAAGCCTGTTTGTAATCAATATGGCAGCTGTAAATGCAATGCAGAAGTATATGATGCCTGTCATCGTGGAATTAATATTTCTTCTGAGAAGTGCAAAATCAATCTCAAGACCTGAGAGAAACATGAGAAAAATCAGACCGAAGGTTGCGAAAAAATTGAGCCATTCAGTGTAATAAATTAACCCCAGATAGTGTCCGAAAATCAGACCTGCCAGAACCTCGAGAACAACAGCAGGAATCCTTACCCTGCCGGCAATAAGAGGCGTTGAAAAAGCGAGGAGAGTGATTATCCCAAGAGTTGCAACATCATTCACTTTACCACCAGAACAGAAGATGGTGTTTTCTCAACAATCCTCCAGAGGATGTTCTCATCAATATTTCCCACATTGTTTTTTATTGAGAAAATAACAAGGTCATAATCTTTTTTTACCTCTTTAACCACTTCTATAACTGGATTTCCTTTGATGAGTTCTGCCTCCGTACTTGAGAAAGTTTCAAGTAAATGTGCTTTGAAATCAATTGCTTCTTCTTCCAGAATCATCAACTTAATAACAGAAAAATGTGAAAATGGTCTAACGCAGTTTAGAAGTTGTAAGGGATTGTCTGTATTGAGTATTGCAAGCACTCTCTCAAAACTCTCTCTTCCTTTGGATATGAGGACAGGTATGCTGAAATCAAAGTCAAATCTCTTCATTAACTTTTTATTCTTAAAAGGAGACTTATCGGCAATTCCAGTTACAATAAGGTCAAAATTATGTCCAAATTGTTTGAGGACATTCAGAATCTCTGTGTCTTCCATTTCCTGAACATCTGTTACATCCCCTCTGAGTTTACACACCAGAACATCTTTTTCTTTGAACATGATGAATAGCTCAGAATCGAACATCTCCCCGAGCATTTTTGCTTCTTTAAGTGTAGATTCGAATATGTCCGGGTGATTAAGAACTACAAGAATTTCATCAAAAGGTTTCTTTGTTTTTCTAACCTCTCTGCCGCATAAAACTCCGATGAGGTCACCATTCAGCAATTTAAAATCAGGGTGAGGTCTGTAAAGCTTACCTTCTCTGAAAATGGATATCACAACACAGTCTTCGCCAATGAATACATCTTTCAGCATTTTTTCAGATAGGTGAGACTTCTCAGACACTTTGATTTCAAAATATCTTCTGTTTGATTCTGCAACTTCTGTCAGTATATCGCTTGCAATTGAGCGTTGACATGAAATACAGATAACTCCAAGGTCTTTATAGATTTTCGTAAATTTCTGGTTCTCAACTCGCGCAATAATCTCAGCTGCTCCTTTTTTTATGGCAATCTTTGCCACAGTTATGTTAGTAAAATCATCATTTGTTGCAAGAATGACTTTACAATTTTTTAAATCAATTTCCGAAAAAGAATCTTCTGACTCTGCATCACATAAAAGCACGTTAAAACCCTCATTTCTAAGAATTTCGGCTCTTGAAGGGTCTTTTTCAAGAATAATGGCTTCACCTATTTTTTCAGCGAGCTCTTTTCCGATTCTTCCGCCACCAACTATAACATACACAAAAAAAGCAGTGTGGAATTATATAAAAAGGTTAAGTTAATGATAGATTATGACAACATATATGTGGTAGATTCAGGTGGTATATTCTGCGTTTATTCGAACATAATCATACGACAGGTCGCAACCGATTGCGTAACCTTCTGCATCTCCTCTATGTAAATCAACTACAAACCTGAGATTATCGGTTTGCTTCATTATCTCAGTTGCTTTCTTTCCTGCCTCGATTATTTTTCCACGCTCTATCAGTGTGATAGATTCAGCCTCTGTTTCAATCCTCAATGAGATTTTTTCGTCAAGTTCTGCGCCGGAATATCCTAATGCAGCAATAACCCTCCCCCAATTGGGATCGTTTCCGAAAACAGCTGTTTTGACGAGTAAGGAAGACACAACAGATTTTGCAGCTTTAATAGCGTCATTCTCACTGACGGCGCCCCTGATGTGAACTTCAATCAGTTTTGTTGCCCCCTCTCCATCTCTGGCTATCATTTTTGCGAGTCTCAAACATACTTCGTTCAACCCTCTCTGAAAAGCCTCTTTTTCAATTCTCTTTTTTCCGGTGGTTACGAGCAAAACCATATCGTTTGTGGAAGTATCTCCATCGACAACAGTTACGTTGAACGAGCGGTTTACAGATTTTGAGAGCATCTCATATAATTCTTCCAGGCTGAAATCAGCATCTGTGAAAATAAAAGCCAGCATAGTCGCCATATTCGGTGCTATCATCCCCGCTCCCTTTGCAACTCCTGAGATGTAGACATCATCCACCCTCACAGTAAACTCTTTTGGAAAATTGTCCGTGGTCATGATACATCTGGCAAAGGATTCTGATGCTTCTCTGCTTGATTCAAGATGAGATGCTACCTTCTCAATATTTCTCTCAATCCAGTCCATATCAAGCTGAACTCCAATTACACCTGTTGAGGCAACTGCTATTTTTCTGCTATCGCACATCAAATTTTTTGCTGTAAGTTCTGCCATTTTCTCTGCATTCTTCAAACCCCAATCACCTGTAAACGCATTTGCATTTCCACTGTTTACAACTATTCCCTCAATTTCACCTGATGATACAACTTTTTTTGTAAAAATAAGAGGTGCAGCAGTTATTTTATTGGTTGTGAAAACCCCGACAACTTTGCCTTTACACCTGACAATCCCGAGACCGTTTTTGCCATCACGGATTCCATTGCACTGAATACCCTCAATGACTGTGATTCCAGCATCCTCTATTACCGTGATGTCATCGAGAACCATACTGAGTATACCAAAACTGGATTGAAATACTTTCGCACCACTCTAAAAGTATAAAGATACCTGAAAACAATCACAGTACAGGTGATAGGGATGAACGCAATTAAGGTTGAAGAGAAGAATAAAATGGATGTGGAAGCTGGATACGAGAAACTGAATGCAATGAAAATTCTGGATGAATACTACAAAGAACTCTGGGAAAATGATTGTGAAATTATAGAGGATGTCGAATTTTTGATTTAATATCAGTTTCTCTGAATTTCCTTATTTATTATTTATTATCCAGATGATTAAAATTATTAATGGCATAAACAACATCATCGAAAAATATATCTATGCCCATAATTATAATATATCGAGAACAGTATTAATCTAAAGTTCGCCCCGTAGGGTAGTTAATGGCCAATCCTTTCTGGCGTGGGGAGTAATCAGTTATTCTGCCAGAAGACCCCGGTTCAAATCCGGGCGGGGCACTTTTATTTTGACATTGATTGAGCGAAAGAATTATTAACAAATCGAAGTTGTGGTTAAGAGTATATAAAGCTCCGGTGGTGTAGCTCGGCCAATCATTCCGGCCTTTCGAGGCACACTTATGATGTCGAAGATAGCCGAAGACCCGGGTTCAAATCCCGGCCGGAGCACTATTACTGATTATTTATGGTGATTGTCAAACTCCTTCAGTGCAGTATCGCAGATACTGCGGTTTGTTGGTCAAGCTGACCAGGTCAGGGTTCAAATCCCGGCCGGAGCACTACAATCATTCTCAAACTCCCTCAGTGCAGTATCGCAGATACTGCGGTTTGTTGATCGACCTGACTGCAGGTCGGGGGAAAGGTTTAAATTTTATTAAATTAGGATGCTAAAAGATGGTCGTAAAAATGATAAAATGCCCATCTTGTGGGGAGGACGTAATTCTTGATGACCTTTTTGAAGGAATAGAGTTCTCCTGTCGGCTATGTGGTTCTGTAATGTATTTTAGAGAAGGTAGAATCCTCTTACTCGACACAAATGAAGAATTCGAGCTTGACGAACTGATTCAAGAGGAGGAAGATATTTTCGAGGATGAGGATGAGTTCGAGGATGAAGAATACTTTGCGAACAATGAATACTGAAAATTTGATGATTGACTATTCTCGCCGATAGAATAATTGCAGGAATTAATTTATGCTGATAAACCATGACAAAATTTATTAACTATACTTCGACAGTAGGCACAAAAAACCATGAGGTGGTATTTATCCTAACAGAAGTAAGGTTCCATGGTAGAGGTGGACAGGGTGTTGTGACGTCTGCGGATATTCTGGCTGTGGCGTGTTTCAAAGAAGGGAATTACACACTTTCTTTTCCAACCTTTGGAGCAGAAAAAAGAGGTACACCGGTTGCTTCGTTTTTGAGAGTGTCTGATAAACCAATAGTGTTGAGGGATGAGATATACAACCCGGATTACGTGGTAGTCATGGATCCATCGCTCATAGGTATAGTAAGTGTTGAAGCTGGATTGAAAGATGGTGGAATGATTGTTGCAAATTATCCGGATAGTGCTGATGAATTAAGAAAAATCCTCAATACACAGGCAGAGGTTGTAACGATAAACGCAACAAAACTTGCGATGGAGGAACTTGGAAGACCAATCACGAATACTGCTATGGTCGGAGCATTTGTCGGTGCAAGCAATTTAATAAAGCTTGATACATTAAAAGAGACAATTGTCGAATGGTTCAAAAACCCAAAACTTTCAGAAAAAAATGTTAAGCTTGTGGAGACTGCTTATAATATGGTCAAGGAGGGTTAAAAATGCTTAAAATTGGACTTGGAGGAGTATCAGAACCATACCTGTCATTAAAGTTTAAGACAGGAGACTGGGGCACCCATTTCCCGTCAGTGGACAACGAGAAATGCAAGGGATGCAGAGATTGCGAGATTTCGTGCCCGGAAGCCTGTATAGAAGTTAAAAAGCTGAATAAGAAAAAGTTTGAAGTAACATTCGATTTTGACTTCTGCAAGGGATGCGGCATCTGTGCATACGTCTGCAGAGAGGATGCAATCGAGATGATTGTAAAAGAAGCATATAAGGTGTGATTGTCATGATGAAAGTTGTTAGAGGATTTTATTCGGTTGCCTACAGTGTAAAACAGTGCAAGCCAGATGTAATCTGTGCATACCCTATTACGCCTCAGACAGAAATTGTTGAGAGGCTTGCTGATATGTATGCAAATGGAGAACTCGGGAATTGCGAATACATTACGGCAGAATCTGAGTTTGGTGCAGCTTCCATTCTCGTAGGAGCTTCAGCCACCGGTGCAAGGTCTTTCACAGCAACAAGCTCACAGGGGTTGATACTGATGAGTGAAGTCCTTCTGAGTGCTGCAGGAATGAGGTTGCCAATTGTCCTTGTGAACGCGAACAGGTCACTTTCTGCCCCGCTGAGTATATGGAACGATCAGCAGGACAGTATATTCATGAGAGATGCATGCATTATGCAACTATACATTGAGAACAATCAGGAAGTACATGATGTAATGCCGATTGCCTTCAAGGTAGCAGAGAACAGGAGGGTCATGCTTCCGTTCATGGTCTGCATGGATGGCTACAAGCTCACACATGCATATGAGCCAGTTGATTTACTGGATGAACAGATGGTTGACAAGTTCTTACCACCTTATGATGCACCGGTAAAGCTCAGTGTCGACAAGCCCTTAACATTCGGGTGCTATGCGCCGCCCCCTTACTACACGGAGTTCAGAGTTGCAATGCAGAATGCAATAATGGGGGCAGGAGACATAATGCTCAAAGAATTTAAAAAGTGGTATAAAATTACCGGGAGAGACTGGGGTGGCCATGTAGTTGCTGAGAATCCAGATGCTGAAGTTGCAGTTATAACAATGGGTTCCTTAACAGGTCTTGTCAGAGATGTTGTCTCCGAGATGCAAAAGGAGGGTAAAAACGTCGGAGTTGTGAAACTGAGAACATTCAGACCATTTCCGGTTGAGGATATTAAGAAAGCTCTGAAAAATGCCAACAAAATAATTGTATTTGAGAGGGCAGTATCATTCGGTCACGAGGGCCCGGTTGCGATTGAGATTAAGAGTGCCAATTATGAAAGTGGTGCCGACGTATATTCATTTGCTGTAGGGCTTGGAGGAAGGGACATTCCCAGAGACCTGATTCGAGAAATAATTGATAAGGTTATCGAAGGTAAAGTAGAACCCGGATTTCAGTTTGAAGGAGTGAAGCCATTTGAAGAGGTGATTCCATGACTTACTTTGCTTCAGGACATGGTGCCTGCCCGGGGTGTGGCATTCCCGTTGCTGTGAGGAATATAATTGATGCATTTGACGGAAAATGCTTTGTTGCAAATTCAACCGGATGTCTTGAAATTATCAGTTCTCAGTATGGCAGAAGTGCATGGGGTGTTCCATACATACACTCTCTATTTGAGAACCCTGCAGCGGTTGCAGCAGGAATCGAATCTGCTCTTAAAGCTCTTGGCAGAAAGGATGAGGGTCATGTTCTTGTCTTCGCTGGAGATGGAGCAACAGCTGACATTGGAATCGGACCGCTTTCGGGAATGTTTGATAGAAACCATGATGTGCTTTACATCTGCCTTGATAACGAAGCATATCAGAATACCGGAAACCAGCAGAGCGGTCTTACGCCGATGGGTTGTCTTACAACAACAACTCCTGTCGGAAAGCTGATGCCGGGGAAAATCAGACAGAAGAAAGACATGGTGGCAATAGCACTTGCCCATAAATTAGCCTATGTTGCAACAGCATCTGTAGCATTTCCAAGAGAGGTGGTCAGGAAAGCAAAGAAAGCAGTTGAGTTTGAAGGTGCGAAATACCTTCAGATTCATTCTCCATGTGTAACCGGGTGGGGTATAACCGGAGACCAGTCATTCAAAATAGCGAAACTCGCATTTGAGACCGGACTCTATCCAATTGTTGAGTTTGAGCATGGAGAACTTATAAGGGTGAGAAAAATAAAAGAAAAAAGACCGGTCGAAGAATATCTCAAAATCCAGAAGAGATTCAGGCACCTCTTTACACATCCAAAGGGAGAAGATGTCATAAAAACACTCCAGAGCATTGCAGATGAAAATATCAGGCGATACAATCTCATGGGAACTGAGACTGAAGTCTGAATCAGTAAAAAATATCTTCCTTTTTTTTAATCTGTTTTTATGAACTCAAATGAGGCATTGAAGATTTCAAGAGAAGTTGCGATTGAGATTGAAAGAGGAATATCAAAAATTTCTCCTGATGACCTTTCCTCTGAGGTCGGAATGGGGAAAGATGGTACTCCAACAAAAAAAGTTGACAAAGTGGCAGAAGATGCTGCTTTATCTGTTCTAAAGGATTATGATGTTACTGTTGTCAGCGAAGAGGCTGGAGTTATTGGAAATGGTGATATACATGTTGCTCTGGACCCGATTGATGGAACATTCAACTCAGCTAAGAATATTCCATTCTATGCGGTCTCCCTATGTTTTTCAAAAAGTAATCGAATAGGGGATACTTTTCTTGGTTATGTGAAGAATCTTGCAAATGGGGTGGAGTACTGGGCGAATGAGACCGCTTACAGAGACGGGAAGAAGATCCGTGTGTCTGATACATCAGATTTTAACTGTAATGCAATAGTTTATTATCCCGAACGAAAATTTGGATTCAGGAGAATCCGGATAATGGGAAGTGCCGCACTTGAAATATGCCTTGTTGCAGATGGAACGTTTGACTGTTTTATTGATTACCGAGGAGATGATGGTTTACTCAGAGTTTATGATGTTTCTGCTGCAATCCACATCGCTAGTTGTGCGGGTGCAGTTGTAACAGATACTGAAGGGGGTTCAGTAAATGAAAAACATATAGACATGAGTGAGAGATTCAGACTTGTTGTAGCGAACCCAAAACTTCATCCATTACTGCTGGAGGCTTTAAAATGATTGTAGCTCTCGTGTATAAAGCAGGATCAGACAAAATTGCAGAAGAGGTTGTGGAATTTTTAGAAAGTAAGGGCGTTCAGGTAAAAAAATATGAAATCCCTGAGGAAGGTCTTGAGGATTTCGATTTTATTGTCAGTATAGGGGGCGATGGGACAATCCTTGGCATTCTGCAAAAAGTCACCAGATGTCCTCCAATTTTCGGAATAAATACTGGAAGAATCGGTTTGCTCAATCATACTGAACCTGAATACTTCAGAGAAAGTCTTGAAAAAGTCATCAGAGGGGAGCTAAAGACAGAAGAGTTTATGAGGATTGAAGGAATAGCTGATGACAGGAAAATAACAGCAATTAATGAGATTGCAGTTCTGAGTTCAATCCCGGCTAAGCTTGTGGGCATTTCAGTTAAAGTTGATGGTGTGATGATAGAAGCTCTGCGTGGAGATGGAATGGTATTCTCCACCCCTATTGGCTCCACAGCTTATGCCCTATCTTCAGGTGGTCCCGTCATCGACCCATATATACAATCAATTCTGATCGTTCCAATTGCTCCTTTTAAAATTGGATGGAAACCATGGGTTGTGGGAGAAGATAGACAAATTGAGACGAGTATTTACTCCGGCAAGGCTCTTGTGGTTGCAGATGGACAGGAAACTTTTGATTTAAAACTTGGTGAGACTCTCATAATCAAAAAATCGAAGTATCCTGCGGTATTCTTTAAAAGTTCTCTCGAAAGAATTGAGAAAATTGTAAACAAAATCAAGAAAATCGGGTAGATTTTATAATCTCATCAAAAGCCTCTTTTAATTTATCATACGTTTCTTCAAGAGCTTCAGGCACAACCTGTACGTCAGCAAAAACTGCCATAAAACTTGTATCACCATTCCATCTCGGTACAATATGAGTGTGAAGATGTTCTTCCATACCTGCTCCAGAAACGCTGCCTATGTTTATTCCGATATTGAACCCGTGTGGTTGCATCACCTTCCTGACAACCTCTTCTGACAGCCTGACATACTTCATCATGTCAACAAGCTCTTCCTCATTCAGGTCAGTTATATCACCCACGTGTCTGTATGGAGATACGAGGAGGTGTCCGGGATTATAAGGATAGCGGTTCATCATTACAAAACTCTTTTTTCCACGATGTATAATCAGCCTATCTCTGTCCCTGTTGTCTCTTGGATAATTGCAGAAGATGCATCCCTCATCCTTTGGCGCAAGTATATATCTTATCCTCCAGGGTGCAAAAATTCGTTCCATAGTCAAAGGTCTTTCATGACTTCAAAAACGTTTGTGTCAGTAAAGTAACTTCAGAGTATATCATGGGCAACAGCATAAAATATTTTAAAAGCGAAGTTGTTTTTAATTTCAATGGTAAATTTAGAGGAAAATGATATTAATTGCACTGAACTGGATGATTTACTCGGTGGTCTTAAATTTGAGACCACAGCAGAAATTGAAGTTCCTGAAAAGTTAATTGATCAGGTTATAGGGCAGGACCATGCAGTGGAGGCGATCAGGAAAGCAGCCGTTCAGAAAAGGCACATTATGTTAATTGGCTCTCCCGGGACGGGGAAGTCAATGCTTGCCAAAGGTATGGCTGAGTTACTGCCCAAGGAAGAACTCGAAGACGTCATTGTCCACATAAATCCCGAAGACTCAAATCAGCCTAAAATCAGAGTTGTACCTTCCGGAAAGGGAAAGGAGATTGTAGATGCCTACAAGCAGGAAGCAATGAAAAAAATTCAGGCGAGGAACTTCTTCCTCTTCATGCTTGTTTTCTTCGTAATCGGTTATACAATTCTCACCGACCCCAGAAATTTACTGTGGGGTATTATTGCAGCAGCCCTGATTTTCCTTGTCGCAAGATATATGCTCCCCAAAGAAGAGAGAAACATCCCAAAGCTGCTAATCAGCAATGCAGATAAACAGATTGCACCATTTGAGGATGCAACAGGTGCTCACGCTGGTGCACTCTTTGGAGATGTCAGGCATGACCCATTCCAGTCAGGAGGTCTTGAAACTCCTCCGCATGAAAGGGTTGAAGCTGGAGCTATACACAGAGCAAATAAGGGTGTTCTGTATATTGATGAAATAAACACCCTGACAATAGAATCTCAGCAAAAGATTCTTACAGCGTTGCAGGAAAAGAAGTTTCCGATTACAGGCCAATCCGAGCGTTCCAGTGGAGCAATGGTGAGGACTGAAGCTGTGCCCTGTGATTTTATCCTCGTAGCAGCAGGAAATCTCGACGCCCTGATGGGAATGCATCCTGCATTAAGGAGCAGAATTGAAGGATATGGATACGAAATATATGTCAATGATACAATAAACGATACTGCAGAAAATCGGAAAAAATTTGTCAGGTTTGTAGCACAGGAAGTCGTTAAAGACGGTAAAATTCCCCACTTCGATAAATATGCGGTGGCAGAAATAGTAAAGGAGGCAAAGAGGAGAGCAGGAAGGAGAAATCACCTTACACTCAGATTCAGGGAGCTTGGAGGACTGATAAGGGCTGCAGGAGACATCGCAAAAGGCGAAGATGCAGACATCGTCAGAGTTGACCACGTGATCAGAGCCAAGAAGATTGCCAAAACAATTGAAGAGCAGCTTGCAGATAAATATATAGAGAGGAGAAAGGATTACAGACTTTTCATTACTGAAGGGTCTGAAATTGGCAAAGTAAATGGACTTGCAGTTATTGGAGAATCTGCAGGAGTAGTTCTTCCGATTATCGCCGAGGTAACACCGGCACTGAGTAAGGAAGAAGGTAAGGTTATAGCAACTGGCAGGTTGCAGGAAATAGCCCAGGAAGCAGTCATGAATGTCTCTGCAATAATCAAAAAATTCACCGGTAAAGATATATCAAACGTTGATGTTCACATCCAGTTTGTTGGAACTTATGAGGGTGTCGAGGGTGATTCCGCAAGTATCAGCATTGCAACAGCCGTTATTTCAGCACTGGAGAATATACCTGTAGAGCAGTCCATTGCAATGACAGGTAGCCTATCCGTCAAAGGAGAAGTACTTCCGGTAGGTGGAGTGACGCAGAAAATTGAAGCTGCCATTCAGGTGGGACTGAAAAAGGTAATAGTCCCAAAGGACAATTTCGATGATGTGTTGCTTGATGCAGAGCATGAAGGCAGGATAGATGTTATTCCCGTCTCGAGAATTGATGAAGTTCTTGAGCATGCACTTGTCGGTGGAGACGGGAAGGTCAGGTTGCTTGGAAAGCTGAAGCAGAGCGCATACGTTTGATGCAGCCTCTTTTCTTAAACCAAGAGCTGTCATTCAACTCATGAACATCTCAAATAAACGTTTCAAGCTCATCAAGCCCCCCAATAACATAATCTGCAAGATGGACAAATTTTTCAGCCCTTCGTCTGTTCTTCTCTGTGAGCAGTAACACTGTTTTTATTCCAGCATTTTTTCCTGCAATAATATCGAACTTGTAATCTCCTACCAGAATACTCTTCTCGGGTGTGCTTCCTGCTATCTCTATTGCCTTGAAGACAGGCTCAGGGGATGGCTTGGGTTCTGCATCATCCCTTGTTATCAAAAAGTCCAGAGGAAGATTGAATCTTTCCATTATAATTTCGGCACTTTCTCTACAATTTCTGGTTACTATGCCTTTTGAGAGACCTTTTTTATGAATTATTTCAATAATCTCCTTAGCAAAAGGCAGCAATCTTGCTTTTTTTGCAGAATTTATTTCGAAATTTTTTAGAATTCTATTTTTCTCATCTCTTAAATCCGAATCAAGCTTGTTTATACTCTCAAGAACATATCTTTCCCTGATATTAAGCTGTCTTCTTATTTCATCGAAATTCAGATTGAATTCCACAAGAGTCCCATCAAGGTCAAAAATAAACGTATCAAACTGATTCATTTCCATCCTCTCAACGCATAATATTCATCCAGCATTTTTTTGAAGTCTTTGAAGCCAACAACTCTACCCTGAGAATTTCCCTTTCCAATTGGTTTTTTGAAAAAGAACTCAGGCAGTGCGTCATCATCTCTTGTCAGTCCAAGAGTCTCATTTATTTTTCTGGCAAGATTTACGACTCCTCTACCTCTATGCAACAAATCCTTTTCAGATATATACTCACCGGTAACTGCGCAGTAAAGTTCGCTGACATCATTCGGCTTGAGAACGCCATTCGGGAGGGTTATGAATCTACACATAACCAGCGAATCTGTAAAACCATAGAAATCTTCAAGATGAACAAGAAGTTCTGCCTGTCCATCCGGTTTAAGTCTATCCAGCTCTCCCATCAAATTTGGTCTGTGCATCACGTGTTTGATGTGGCAACCACCTCTATAACAGACGGCATAACCGAGTGCAGTTCCGTAAAGACCTCTTGGATCATACCCGGGTAGTTCGAGTCCCTTAACATGTATTTTGTCAAGATGCTTTATTCCCTCAGCAAGTTTATCACCTTCACCCTTCCTGAACGCAATTTTATCCAGTAGATCAAAAATTAACTCTCTATCACCAAGTTTTCCTGATTTCCTCAGTTGATAGGCAATGATGTTGCCGGCTGAGATTGTGTCCATACCATATTTATCGCACAGTAAGTTGAATTCCGCAATATCTTCAACATTCCTGATGTTGCAGAGAGTTCCAAAGGAAAACAGTGTTTCGTACTCTGGCCCATCAACCTCTTTTCCTCTGAACTTTGAAATCTTACCACAAGCGACCCGACAGGAATAACATGCTCTTTTCCTGAAATGTATTCTATTGAGATTATTCATTATTTCTTCTACATCATCAAATTCACCGTCCTCCCAGTAATTCGAGGGCAGAACACCCGCCTCATTGACAATCGGTATCATTCTCGGTGTTCCTGTTTCAGTTAAACCCTTTAAACCTTCAGTAATCCTACTCTCTATATTCTCCTTTAATTCCTCATATTTGTCTGAATCCGCAATCTCAGACTCCAGGTCGTTATCTCCTCTGACTGCGATTGCTTTAAGATTCATTGAACCCATCACTGCTCCGCCACCACATCTACCAAATTCTCTTCCCTTTGCATGCTCTATACAGGCAAATTTTACGAGTTTTTCTCCCGCCTGACCTATGCATGCTATTTTGAATTTTCTACCATAATCTGCCTTAATGGTGTCCTCTGCATCAAAAGTATTCATACCCCACAGATGTGAAGCATTCACAAGTTCCACCTCTTCATTTTCAATTTTCAGCAAAGCTGGAGTTTCAGACCTCCCCCGTACAAGAAGAGCAATATAACCTGCCCTTCTGAGTTCTGCACCAAAAAAACCACCACAGGATGACTCTGCAATGAAATCGGTCTGTGGGGATTTGAATATAGCCTCGCAACGAGCCATCCCACTGAGTTTTAATCCAGTAAGGGGTCCGGTTGCGAAAATTATCACATCTGAGTGAGTATATTCACTGAAGACCCTGAATCCAATTCCCTTCCCTCCGATAAAATATTTTTCATCTTTTTTTAACTCTCTTTTTGTAGTTCTCCAGTTTGAGAGATCAACATCAACAAGTTCCATAAAGTCAGTAGTAAAACAGAATAATTAACTTTGGGATTTTATGTTGGATAAATCTGAGATAAAATAGTTAGAGTATTAGACAAAACATTTTTAACCAATAACTACAAAATGGCTACATGGGACGAAAACCTGAAAAAGAAGTTGTTAAGTGGTTAACTGCAGAAGAACTGAATGAAGAAATCCGAAAAAAGAAG
>Ga0209426_1000976_pt1 | contig 21486 bp, 12 predicted proteins | sample Deesub1362B_J571_FD_187697 | JGI IMG/M metagenome (GOLD analysis project Ga0209426, IMG submission 187697) | Deep oceanic, basalt-hosted subsurface ecosystem from Juan de Fuca Ridge flank, Pacific Ocean, CORK Borehole 1362B_J2.571 (SPAdes)... ...
CAGTTTGGCCAGCTGGAGCAGGGCATACTGATAGTTATAGCGGGCATCCATGTAAGCCCGTTCTGCATTCCTCAGTTCCCGCAGCGTAACGCCGCCCTTTTCATACAGAGATTTCTGTTTCTCGTACTCCTGTCGGGCGATTTCCAGGTTCAGTTTCTGAGATTCGATTTTGATGTTGTTCTCCAGCTCCGGGTTGTCCAGCCGGATAATCAGCTCGCCTTTTTTGACCAAATCGCCTAGGGCGAAGGGCCGCCCCGTCCGGGCATTCCGCTGCAGATGGTAATAGCCCTGTGTTTCGGAGACCAGCTTTGCTTCGCGGATGGCCCGCACCGTTCCGGTAGTGGTTACAAACTCCTCGATCGTTCCCGGCCGGATGTCCATGACTGATACGGGAACGGCAATGTCCGTTTCGCCCTCCGGCCGATCGCTGCCGCAGCCCCAGAAAAGGGTCCAGAGAAGCAAAAATCCGGCAATTTTCCCAGCGTTTGTCCGTCTCTTTTTCATTTTCCCTGCGCGTCCTCTGTTTTTCATTTCCTCTCCATTTTTATTCTGCTCCGGTGTTGTCCGGAAAGTCATTCTCCCTGAAGCTCCAGCACGGGACGGTTTTTCTCAAAATCCCAGAGCGACTGAATCTTCAGGTCCAGCAGCGCCAGTTTGTAATCGATCAGCGACCGGACCAGGTTCAACTTGGCCTGGGAAAGCTGATTCTGGTACAGGCTCAGATCCATGCTGGTTAGGTCGCCGTTTTTGTAGCGCTCCAGGTTGATGTCGTACGTAAGCTGGGCATTGCGCACGTTTTGCCGCGCAATTTCCACCTGAATTTCCAGGTTTTTCAGCTGCCGGTAAGCCTGGCGGATGCCGATGACAATCTGAATCCGTTCTTCCTCCAGCGAAAGCTCCTGCGACCTGATTATTGCCTTCTGAGCCCGGATGCGGGACTTTTTTTCACCCCAGTCCCACAAAGGGATGGTCAGCGAAAGCGAAACGCGCTGATTCTGGGTGGGCGCATCGTAAATGTTGCGGAGCTGCTCGTCGGTTCCGATGATCCCATAAGTAAGGGTCAGGCTGCCCTTGAATTCGTTTTGCGCCGAAACCCGGATCAGATCAAAAAGCGAATTCTGAATGCTGATTTTTCTCTGACGCAGTTCCATCCGGTATTTCAGGCCGTGTTCCAGCGCCTTTTGGAGGTCCACGGGAACCACATTGTGGGAGATGTCGGCTACCACGGCCACTGAATCTTCCAGAGGAATTCCGATGAGATATTTAAAATTGTCCAGCATGTTTTCGTACGTCGTTTTCTCGTTGAACAGCTTGGAGCGGCTGGTTGCCAGGTTCAATTCTGCCTGAAAGAGTTCCTCCTGGGCGGCCAGGCCCGCCTGAACTTTATTCCGGATGATGCCGTAGCTGATTTCCTGGTTGCGCAGCTCATCCTCGGCAATGGAGACCCGCATCTTTTGAAGGTACAGGTTGTAAAAGCTCTGCGTCACCTGTTTTTCCAGGGCCAGCCGCTGAAGGTTGTAGTTCAGCCGGGCGTTTTCCAGGTCCAGTTCCAGTTCCCGGATGGCCAGTTTGGTGCGGTTGTAGGTGAAAAGCGGCTGCTGGAAGCTGAGGTAAAGGTTATTGTCAAAGGTTTTTGTTCGGGATGTGCCGAAGGGGGTGGCCGAGTAGGCGTCGCGCCACCCAAAGCTGTTGACCAGCGAGAGGGTGCCGTCCGTCAGGACGATGGGCTGAGAGATGGTAAGCAGGCTGCTGGCCTGTTTTGTTTCGGTGGTGAACCAGGACGAGAAATCGGCGTTAAAACGGCGATCCTTGTAATAGGAAATGGGCGTAATGGACAGGGAAAAGCGCGATTTCAGCGCCGCCATCTGTGCGTTCAGGGACTGCTGGCTGCGTTCCAGGTTATACAGGGCCCGGCGGATGGTGGGACTGTTTTGCATGGCGATGTTGAGCGCTTCTTCCAGCCGCAAAACGCGCTGGCTCCATGCCGGGGCGGAGGAAAGGATCGCACTCAGCAGCATACAGGTTAGTCCGCCTGGGATGATTCGCCGCCAATTCATGGTGGGCCTCATCGTTTGTTCTCCCCTTATTGTTGAACCCACTTTATCGCGTCCGCAATAACGATGCGCGCATTCGATTCGTTGGTCAGTTCCACCCTGGCCGGGCCGCGGGAGAAATAGAAACTGCCCAGCAGGTTCCAGCCATCCTCAGCCCGGTCCAGATCCAGCAGAATTTCATCTGTGCCGCCTTCGTGGTGAATCAGGTAATGATACACGCCCATCCTCCGGGTTCCCCTGCGCCACCGGCCAAACCGCCGTGAGCGGTAAACAAAAGCGTACACTTCGTAGTAGCCGTTTTCCGGAATCTGGGCCGTCCACACGGCTTTTTTATCGCCAGAGCCGCTGCGGATAAAGTGCGCCGAACGCACAACCCGGCCGAAAAAGTTGGCGTTGATGGCTGCTTTCCAGCTGGATGGCGGATTCCAGAAGCGAAGGCCCACGTATTTTTCCGTGTTGTCATCCTCGCGGCGGAGGAGCCGGCGCAGGAAGCTCGTGGTCTGTGTCTCCTCCACCGAAAAACCCGGATCTTCATTGTCCACGATGATTTCACCTGGCATCTGCAGGTTGACCGGTTCATCCACTGTCCGCTCGCCATCGAAGGGCTGGGCTCTTTCGTTCAATTCCATTTCCCGGATCGGAAAGGTCAGGGTAGAGGGCAGATTCCGGGAGATAAAAGTTTCCACCGTCATTGCCCGCGGCTGGGCATCCAGTACAATGCCGATTTCTTTCGTTTCTCCGCCACGAATATAAAAGATGCGTTCGGTGTCCCCTCCTTCTCCGAATCCGAAACCCATACCCCGGCCAGCCATCCGGAAGGTGATGCGCAGCACACCGTCGGCATCTGAAGTGTTGGTAACCCGGAAACGGATCTGGTAGCGGGTGAAGTCTTCGTCCAGTACGGCGTAGCGCTCGATGGGACTGAAAAGGAAAGCCGGGAGTTTTTCACTGCGGTACCAGCGGTCTAGAAAAGCAGCAAGGTCAAATCCGAACCGCCTCCGGACCTCTTCAACAAAGTCTTCCGCACGCAGGTTCTGGAACATGTGGGTATCCAGCCAGGTGTAGAGAAAGTCCTCAAAGTCGCCCGGACCGATGCGACTGAGCAGGGTGTAAAAGAGGAATTCTCCCTGTTCCCGCACCAGTTGCGGAACCAGCTGGCGGAAATCCGGGTCCCTCAAAAGCTGAAGAAAGCTCTTTTCCGTGAGCGCGATGTGCACTTTCTCTTCGTCCGTAATGCCCTCCCAGAATCGGAACCCGCCAAATTCCGGCGGAACTGTGAGGCTGCCAAAATACGCTTCCAGCGCAGCCTGAAAAACCGGCCAGCGTTCGGGCGACAGGTTGTAAACGTAGGTGAGGTAATTGGGCAGGATCTTGTAAGCGTCTGCAGTGATGCCGGACAGCGCACCTCCGGAAAAGCGGAAGGCCCGTCCCCTGAAAAACGTGGAGCGGATGAACGAACTGAAGGCCCGGCTGAGCAGCTCTTTTTCCGAAAGCTGCATGTTGCGGAACCACCTCCACCGGCGGCTACGGCGGACATACCCTTCAAAGTCAGCTGTTTCAATCAGCAATCCTTTTTCCGGGAGAAGCACCATTTCCGGCTGCACCGTTTCCCGGGCCAGGGTCCAGATGTGCCGGTATGTGGCGAACTGAATGGGAACTTCAACCAGCTGCAGCCGCCGGAACGGGTAGAAGAGACCCAGGTCGGCTTCAAAATTGTCCCGCTCATCTCGGATAATGGCGGCCAGGGTGTCGTTAAGTTTGCCCAGCATGTTGGAAAAGTAGTCATGTTCCGGCAGAATGGCCAGCCGGTACTCGATGGAATCCACCTCCAGCGCACGAAACTGGTATGGACCAATGATCAGGGTGAGACCCGGCAGCGGCGTTTCGGGCACAAACCGAACCGTACCGGAGGCGAGCCGCGAGACGCTCCCTTGAGAAATGGTCTGCAGGGCGGAATCCGCCTGCACAGTGAGCCGGTACCGCACAAAATTTGACCGGTATCGCTCCGGCTGGTCCGGGTAAAATCCGGGCCCCGGTTGTGGATACCAGCCGCTTTCCGGTGTGAGGAGCACAAAATGCGGTTCCACAAATGCATGGCGTTTCTGAACCGTGTACAGGAAAAACCGGAAGCGCTGCTGCCTTTCTTCCTCCGGGACATCCGGATAGCAGGCCCGTTCATCGACGGTTCCACGGTAGACAACCTGGAAAGAGTCTGAAGCTCCCGGCTGGAGCGGAGCCGGCGGTTCGATTTCCAGAAGGTGAAGATTCTGCCGGAAAGGTAGAGGCGTATCCCCGCGCCGCACCGAAACGACTCTGAATCCAGGGTTCAGCCGGAAAAGATATTGTCGCAGGGATGTTGTATCCGGGTTTCTCAGGTGGATAGCGGCAACGATTTCCAGAAATTTGCCTCGGTGTTTTACAGAAAGGTCGCAGGACGTTACCAGCGGGATCGGGTGGTTCTGGTATGTCCGGTTCAACTGCCGTATTTGCTCCCGCATGCGTTCGCCTGTGCGGTGCTGAAGAACAAATCCTGATCCCAGCAGCATGCCTGCTGCGGCAAGCACGGGCGCCAGCCCCCGGGAAAACCAGACCATCGTGCGGGATTGCGGCAAGCGCCGGAGAAGGGCCACGGTGGTAAGGATTCCGCTGAGTCCCAGAAGCAGATAGGCTCCCCGCTGCAGGAGAACCGGCCCCAGGTCCCCGAACCCCACAAAATCTGAATACGTCAGCGGGAGGAAAAACGCCATGTAATCAAAAACACCAAACAGCTTTTTATTCAGGTAAAAGAGGGTGAGGGCGATGTAACCGAGCAGCACGGCAAACGTTACAGGCTGATTCTGGATAAGCGACATTGCGACAAAGGACAGCCCCAGGATGAAAAGGAGGGTCGGCAGGCCAATAAGCAGGGGATACCAGAAGTAGGCGGCCCACCGTACAGGGATATCCGAAAAGAAAATATTGAATATCAGCGAAATCAGCAGGACAGCCGCATTGAGGACGAAAAACACCAGCAAAATGCCGGCCGTTTTTCCCAATACATAATCCCCGTTGGTCATGGAGCGCATGTAGATAACTTCTGAGGTGTCCAGCCTCCGATCGCGTTTCAAAAAATCCGAAGCGAGGAACACGGCGATGACCGCTTGTGCAACGTTCAGCAGGAGTAGATTTGAATAGGGCAGCGATGAGGGAAGGGCCCGGAACATCCAGGATCGGTTGCTGGCTTCCCGGAAAACAAAGAGCGTAACATCGAAGAGGATGAGGGTCAGAATGCAGATTCCCGCGAAGATGCGGAAAAACCAGCTCCGCATCAGGGTCTTTGCTTCGATCCGCGCCACATTCCATATGTTAGCAAGGGAGATCATTTACCGGAGCCCCGAAGATTGTTCTGCGAGCGTTGAGGTTTCCCTGTAAGGTTCTTCCGCAAAATCTTCCAGGCGTTCATTCAGCCTGTATTCCATGAAGTACACATAAGCGTGTTCCAGGGTAGGTTCCACAGATTTGCCGCTATAGCCCCGCAGTTCTTCCGCCACCACTTCCACTTCCCATCCATTGGCTGAAGGAATAGTGGTAATGACCGCATAGTTTTCTTTGATGTGCTCCAGTTCTGCGTCGGATACCTCCATCCGCCAGGCATGTCCCCGCGCCAGTTGGATCAGCTCCTCGGGCGAGCCTTTGAATGCCACTGTGCCGCGGTTCAGCAGAGCCATATTCTCGCAGGTACTGGAAATGTCACCCACAATATGGGTGGAAAGGATGATGATCACATCTTTCCGCGCGAGGTCTGAAAGGAGGTTCCGGAAACGGATGCGCTCCTCTGGATCCAGACCCGTTGTAGGCTCGTCGACGATGATGATTCTGGGATTGCCGATAAGTGCCTGGGCGATGCCGAGGCGGCGTTTCATTCCGCCCGAAAGCTTGCTGCAGTAGCGGTCCCGTACGTCAAAAAGGCCCACTTTTTCCAGCATCTCGTCCACTGCCTGCCGGCGCTTGGCCGGATTTTTCAGGCCGGAGAGGCTGGCGACGTAATCCAGAAACTCCCAGGTACGCAGCCGCGGAAAGGCATGAAATTCCTGCGGCAGATAGCCGGTCATGGCCCGGATTTCCCTGCGGTGTTTGCGCAAATCCAGCCCGTTGAAACGCACCTCCCCGGATGTGGGCTCCATCAGGGTTGCCAGGATGCGCATCAGGGTAGTTTTTCCCGCCCCGTTTGGTCCAAGAAGACCAAACATGCCACTGCCAATCTCCAGGTTTACATCCCGCAGGGCCTCTTTCCCGCCGCGGTATATTTTGGTGAGATTCCGGATTTTAATGGTCATGTTCCTTTCCGTGCGGTGAACCGTTTTGTGCTATTTACGATGCTGGCCCGGCAATGTTTGTCGAAAATAGCCGGAAGCGGCCCAGACTGGACCGGGCGCATGCAGGATCTTATCTCCGGGACCTTCTGGGCCGGCGACGGCCACGGCGGCTGTTTTTCTGAAGCTCCCGGAATTTTTTGACCTGGTCCGGCGTGAGAATTTCCTCGATCTTCCGGTTGGTCTGCTGCCACTGCCGCCGCATCTGCTGCATCAGCTGCATCCGTTCCTCCCGGCTCAGCTGCCGGATCCGTGTCCGGTCAAAATTCATCTGGGCTGCCTGGTTCTCCAAGATGGACCGAATCTTGGCCTTTTGTTCGTCGGTCAGCTGCAGTGCCTCATCCAGACGTTTCAGGCGCCGCTCTACCATCCGTTTAGCCCGATCGCTCAGCTGAGGCCGGTTTCCTTGCTGCTGCCCGGCAGCTTCCGCTGCGAAAACAAAAAGGAGAAAAACAGCGGCAATTGAAATCATGCGTTTCATCGGATCACCTCAAATTTGGTCCCTTGCTACAGTTCCGTTTCATCCAAACTACATTTTGACTGTAGCAAAGGTTCAGCAGAATACGCCTCCCATCCGGAGGAAGGATCGCAACTTCCAGAAAATTACTCATCCCCAGTTCTCCGGACAAGAGAAAAACCGGGAGTTGTTTTCTTTTCGAAAATTCTTTCCAGACGAGGGCCGGGCCGCGAGGATATTTTTATTTTTGGAAGATTGCGAAAAATCATCATATTCTTTTTGCAGAGAAAAAGGAGCAGATCCGGACAAATGCGTCTGTTATTCCAGAAGGATGGGAGCAGGTGATGCAGAGGCCAATCCACGGGTGGTCCCTTTATGTGATTACCGATGAACGGCTTTCTGGTGGCCGGTCGCATCAGGAGATTGCGGAGGCAGCGGTCCGAGGCGGTGCCGATGTTATTCAGCTCCGGGATAAGTGGGCCGGATCGCGGAGACTGTACCAGGTGGCTCTGGATCTTATTCGGCGGCTGCGGCCGAACGGTGTTCCGCTGGTCATTAACGACCGGCTGGACATTGCGCTGGCTGCCAGTGCAGATGGCCTCCATGTGGGTCAGGAAGATTTGCCCGCTCCGGTTGTGCGGCAGTTCTGGCCTGCGCCGCGGCTCCTTGGAGTCTCTGCCGGCACGGTGGAAGAAGCCATTCGGGCAGAACAGGAGGGCGCGGACTACATTGGTGTAGGACCCATTTTTGAGGCCCGAAGCACCAAACCGGATGCAGGCGAGCCCGTGGGACCGGAGTTTTTGCACCGTATCCGCCAGAACTGTTCGCTGCCCATTGTGGCTATTGGTGGAATCACCGCCGGTAATGTGGAAGAAGTGATTGAAGCAGGGGCCGACTGTGTGGCAGTCATTTCGGCTGTGGTCGCCGCTCCAGACATCGAGGCCGCAGCCCGTGAGCTGAAAGAGAAAATCGTGGCTACCAAAGAAAGGCTGGGCCGTGCATGAACCGGGTAAAAACCGCACGGTAAGAGATGTTGGAGAATTTGCCCTAATCCGCCGCTTGCAGAAAAGATTGGGCCGGCGGCCCCAGCCTGTACCGCTGGGTGACGATGCCGCCGTCCTGAACTGGCGGGAAAATACGCCCCTGGTGGTTACCTGCGACATCCAGATGGAAGGCATCCATTTTCGCCGCAGTTATCTGACTCCGGAAGGCATCGGATACCGGGCCATGGCAGTCAATCTGAGCGATCTGGCGGCAATGGGTGCCGTTCCTGAATATGCCGTGGTTTCACTGGGACTTCCCGGACACTTTTCTGTGGATGAACTGGACGCCCTTTACGATGGGTTTGAAAACGCTCTGAGCCGCTTCGGCGGCGAGATTGTGGGAGGCAACCTGTCGTTTTCTCCGGGCCGGCTGCTCGTGGACATTACCCTGATCGGGCGACCTGCTGCACGGAGGGTGCTGACCCGCTCCGGAGCCCGGCCGGGCGACCGAATCTACCTGACCGGTACCTGCGGTGCGGCCGCGCTTGGATTCCTGGTTTTGAATCGGCTTCCGCCGGAAAAACGGAAACGGTTTGCCCCTCTGGTTCAGGCGCATCTGGCGCCGGTGCCCCTTATCGCGCTGGGAAGCCGCCTGGCCGAAATCGAAGGCATCACAGCCGCCATAGACACCAGCGATGGTCTGGTACAGGATCTGGGCCACATTTGCGAAGCAAGCCGTGTGGGTGCCGTTCTGTTTGCCGAAGCGCTGCCTGTTCCCCCGCTGGCGCAGGAACTGTGCAGGGAGCTTGGCCGGGACCTGCAGTCCATCATTCTGGGTGGAGGTGAAGACTACCAGCTGCTATTTACAACCAGGCCGGCAGTTTCGGAAGAAGCCGTTCGGCGGCTGGCCCGCGAAACCGGATCCTCCGTGCAATGCATCGGGGAGATTGTGGCGGGTGAAGGAGTCTGGCTGCAGGAGGGAAAAAGCCGGCGGCGGCTGAAAGCCAGTGGCTGGGACCATTTCCGTCAGGAGGCTGCACCGGAATGATTCCGAAAGCGCTAACTGTCGCCGGGTCCGACAGCAGCGCCGGATCCGGAATTCAGGCTGATCTGAAAACATTTTCCGCTCTGGGCGTGTACGGTGCCACTGCCCTTACCGCCATCACTGCCCAGAGCACGGCGGACGTGCGGGAAGTGGTTCCCCTTTCGCCGGAAACGGTCTGGCGGCAGATTGAGAGCGTGGTAACTGACATCGGTTGTGATGGCATCAAAACCGGTATGCTGGTAAATGCTGACATTGTGCGGGTGGTGGCCCGAGCAGTGCAGTATTTTCGGCTGCCCAATCTGGTGGTAGACCCCGTCATGCTCTCGACCAGCGGTGCGCAGTTGCTGAACGAGGCCGGCATCGATTGGCTCCGCCGGGAACTCCTGCCCCTGGCTTCGGTAGTAACTCCCAACATACCGGAAGCGGAACGGCTGGTGGGTTTTCCGGTCCGGGACCTGGCGGGCATGGAGCGTGCCGCCCGGGAACTGGTTCGGATGGGGTGCCGGAGTGCCCTGGTAAAAGGCGGCCACCTGGACGGCGGCAGGGAGGTCGCCGATGTCTTCTTCGATGGCGAGAAAGTGCAGGTGTTGCGGTCGGCTCGGATTGGCGCCAGGGAAGTCCGCGGCACGGGATGTACCCTGTCGGCTGCAATAGTGGCCGGGCTGGCTAAAGGATGGCCGATTCAGAAGGCCGTTTTGGAAGCCCGAACGTTTTTGCTGGAAGCCATGCACCGGGCCGAAAAGATCGGCAGAGGTCCCGCTATTCTGAAGCACTTTTTCGGTTAAAACTGCTGCCGGGATTCCCCGTTCCTCTCCCCGTTACCCTGCAGAATGGCACAGCGATTCCCGGACGGATCTTGGTAGTGGGTGCCCGGACAGAACCGCAGCCGATTCCTTTTCTGCGGAGTTCCTTCGCCGGGTCGGTGTTAACGGTCGCGATCCAGGCGAGGCATGGCCAACAGGGTCTCTTTTCCCACAAACGTGATAATAAAAAGCCCTTCCCGGTTGGGAAGGGCTTTTGTCAGCCGCCGTCCCGCACGGTCACTTGACCGGATACGGTGGAATGGGCGGGATGTGTTTCTCCTTGGTTTCAAGCTCTTTGAGAATGACTTCGATGGCCTTGTTCAACTGGTCGTCGATGCCTGCGTATTCCCGTGCTGGATCATTATCCACGAAAATGTCCGGTTCAACCCCAACACCTTCGATGATCCAGCGTTTGCCTTCCACGTCGTAGGGTGCGAATTCCGGTTTGTTCAGGTAGCCGCCATCCAGCAGAGGCAGCGTTCCACGGATGCCAACGACACCGCCCCAGGTGCGTTTGCCAATCACTTTCCCCAGTTTGTATTTCTTGAACCGGTACGTGAAGAGGTCGCCATCGGAGGCGGAGAATTCGTCGGCCAGACACACTTTGGGTCCCCAGAGCATATCGGCCGGGTCGGTCTTCGGAATGGTATTCCGGGCCATGTCAATCATGGCAATTTCTCGGCGCAACCGCTCAATAATCATCGGGCTTACATTCCCACCGCCGTTGCCGCGCACATCGATGATGAGCGCCTTCTTCCGCAGCTGCGGGTAGAAATATTTCACAAACTCATTCAATCCTCGGCGGCCCATATCCGGGATGTGCACGTAACCCACTTTGCCGCCCGTGGCTTTTTCCACCTTCCGGATGTTTTCCTGCACCCAATTGTAGTAGTACAGGTCGCTTTCATCGGCAATGGGAACGACTGTAACTTCGCGGCTGCCCTCAAATGTCGGGCGGGAATGGATCGTCAATTTCACCTGCTTCCCGGCCGTGTTAACCAGCGCTTTGAAGATGTTACGCATCGCTTTTGTGGATTCGCCGTTAACAGCCAGAATGTAGTCTCCTTCCCGGGCATTTACGCCAATTTCCGTGAGCGGAGAACGCAGCGAAGGATTCCAGTTTTGCCCTTTCAGGATTTTCTTGATGCGGAAAAATCCGGATTGCGGGTCCTTTTCCAGTTCTGCACCCAGCAGCCCCAGCTTGATCCGCTTGGGCCGGGGCATGTCGCCACCCCCCACGTAGGTGTGTCCCACATTCAGCTCGCCGATCATTTCGCCGATGATGTAGGTGAGGTCGGCCCGGTGGTTTACGTAATCCACCAGCGGCCGGTATTTTTCGCGGATCTGCTCCCAGCTCACCCCGTGCATGTTTGGTGCATAGAAAAATTCCCGCATCTGGCGCCAGCACTCGTTGAAAATCTGAACCCATTCTTTGTGCCGGTCCAGGCGAACCTCCATGCCGGAAAGATCCAGCTTCTCTTTGAGCGAAATTTTGCCTTTTGGCAGCTTGATGATTGCAAACGTCTTGCCTTTCCGCACCAGCATGGTCTTCCGGTCTGCCGACATCCGGAAGGCAGTGATGCTTCCCAGTTCCGTTTCTTTTTTCTTCTCAAGATCGTACATGAGAAAAACCGGCCGGGAATCTTTACTTCCACGGCGAATGTAATAAAGGCGGCCGTCGGCATATGCAAGATTGTAGTACCGTGCCGGCTTGACGGGAATGCGCACAATCCGGTCTTTCAGGCCCTCCGGATCGATGGTAACCGTGATCTTTTCTTTTTTGTTTTTCTTTTTGGAAGAAGTTTTTTTACGGGCATTTGAATTTTTCGCTTCTGCTGCCTTAGCTTCATCACTTCGCGGTTTGAAGGGCGATTCCACCTCTTTCGAAAGGGTGACCAGGTAAATACGCGCCATGTCCACATAGGCGTGGTTCCACTCCGTCCAGCTGTAAATGGGATTAAAATCCCGGTTGGAAACAAAGAAAAGGTATTTCCCATCGGCACTGAAGAGCGGCTGGGAGCTGTCGTACCAGCCTTCTGTGACGGGATAGGTTTTTCGCGTTTCCAGTGAGTAGAGGTAGATCCGGGACATGCCATTTTCTTCCTGCATGGCGTAAGCAATCCATTTGCTATCCGGCGACCAGGCGTACTGACGGATTTCCCAAACTTTGGCCTGTGCAACGTCATGAATCTTTCGGCTGTTGATGTCCACGTAGCGGAGCCGCATTCTGCGGTCTGACCAGAGCAGTTTTTTGCTGTCGGGTGACCAGCGGATGGCGTATTTGTACGTTTCGCCACCGCGGGTGATCTGTACCGGCTTGCCGCTTCCGTCCTGCGGTTCAATGTAGATTTCGTCTTCGCCGGTGGCGTCGGAAATGTAGGCAATCCACCTGCCATCTGGAGACCAGACCGGGTTTCTTTCATGAATGCCGGGAGTCCGGGTGAGATTGCGCGTGGGACCTTCTTTGGCCGGGACAGTGAAAATGTCACCGCGGGCACCAAAGAGAGCCCGTTTCCCATTGGGGGCAATATCGAATGTGGTGATTTTGTCGCTGACTTTTACAATACCACCGCGGCCCCAGGCCTGATCGTCCGCAATGTAAATGGGAACCTTTTCCGCCTTTTCGGTTGCCAGATCGAAGCGGTAAATGTAGCCGCCGTATTCGAAAACGATGGCATCCGGACCCAGGGAGGGAAACTTGATGTCAAATTCCTTAAAATGGGTAAGCTGGCGCGTTTCTTGGGTAGTCAGATCGTACACAAACAGGTTCATGCGTCGGTTTTCATCCCGGTCGGAGAGAAAGTAAATTTTGTTTCCGTGCCACATGGGAATGATATCCTGCGCCGGATTGTTGGTGATGTTGGTGGTTTTTTTGGTTTCAAAATCGTAGATCCAGATGTCGTCAGCCATACCGCCGCGGTAGCGTTTCCAGGTGCGGAATTCGCGGAAGACGCGGTTGTAGGCCAGTTTTTTGTCGTCGGGAGAAAAGGAGCAGAAGCCTCCGCGCGGAAGTGGCAGCTCTTCCGGCATATCGCCTTCTGGTGTAACCAGGTACAGCTGCCCGATAAACGGATTCCAGGACCTCATGCGGGACCGGAAAACGATTTTGGGATTCCGGTGGGTCCAGCCCATTACAATATTGTTGGGACCCATCCGGTCGGATACGTCATCGCGGCTGAGGGTTGCGGTGTAGGTCAGGCGTTTGGGAATGCCGCCCTGAGCCGGCATCAGGTAAACCTCGGTGTTGCCATCATACTGGCCGGTGAAGGCAATCCACTGGCCGTCCGGAGAGAAGCGGGCGAACATTTCGTAGCCTTCGTGGCTCGTAAGTTTCCGTGCAATACCGCCTTCCGCTGGAACCGTATAAAGATCACCGGCATAGGTGAAAACGATCTGGTTTTTGTAAATGGCGGGAAAGCGCAAAAGTCGGGCTTCCTTCTGGGCAAAAGCTGCCACGGCCAGCCCGGCAACCATGAACAGCGCAGCCACAAAACCATACCATCTTTTCATTGCGTGCCCTCCCTTGTTTCTTCTGGATGATTGTTCGACAACCCGGAATTGCAAGCTATGTATTTTCGGGCAAAGGGTCAACAGGAATCTTCTCTTTCGCTCCGGTGATGATTTTTTTGGCGGCCAGCCAGTCTGCTCCCTTTCCACCGAAACCTGCCATTGGAGGAAGAAATCCGGAAGGTCATTGGGAACGGGCGTGCAGCCCTGTGCAGCATCCAGAGAACCGTTGGCCAGACCAATGTTCTTTCGCATGTAGTCTCCGAAATCTCTTGAATCCTGAATGCAAATCGCTAAATTATTCGCTACCGGACCTCAAAAACACGGGAGGGAGGTATGGGCAGAAAACTTTTCTGGATTACGGTTTACGCCATTGCCATGGCCTATCTGGAAGCCATTGTGGTAGTCTATCTGCGGGAACTCTATTACCCGGATAGTATGTTATCCCTGTTTCCCATGCGTCCGTTCCGGCCGCTGGATTTTGTCTTGGAGCTGGGACGGGAGGCCGCCACGGTTCTTATGATCCTCAGCGTGGCTTTTTTGGCGGAACGGCCCAGCTTCGTGCGCCGCTTTGCCGCGTTTGTTTACATTTTTGGTGTATGGGATATTTTCTATTACTTCTGGTTGAAGGTTTCCATCGGCTGGCCGGTGGCCTGGGGTGAATGGGACATCCTGTTTCTGCTTCCCACGGTCTGGCTGGGGCCCTGGGTCTGCCCCGCCTTCATCGCGCTTCTGTTTGCCGTGTGGGGCGGTGCCGTCCTCCTGTCAGATGCGGAGTACCGTGCGGATGCGGTTTCTGCGGGACTGTTTGTGACCGGCGCCCTGATTGATCTGGCCTCTTTCCTGTACAAGGGGTTGTCTGTATACCTGAAGGGGGGCATGGAAGCCATCCAGAGCTGGACGCCGGATGCGTTCGCCTGGTGGCTTTTTATCCCGGGGTGGATTCTCATGGCAGCCGGACTCTACCGGGTCTGGAGAACCGGCAGGGTGCCCGGAAAATAAAGAAACCGAACAGAGCAGCAGACGGAAGATGGCTGCATTGCCAGCCGGGCTGGCAACCGGTACAGACTTCCGCCGAATCAGGAGTTCGTCCTTCTGTTAATTCCCGTTCTGTTTTCCGCCGCAGAAAGAGGAGCGTTTCCGGTCTTTCAGCGCTGGCCGTTTCTCCGTGCGAAGCGGTGTTGTGAGAAGCAGTTGCTGGGGGGAGGCTCCGCCAGCGGTTGCGTTTGCCCGCAGGCAGAATCCCTTTAGCCCGGAAACAAACAGCATTTCCCTGTTGCAAAATTACCCGTTTCTCCCTACCATATAAACCGAAGATGCGGGCCGTTTTCTGCTGCGGCTTCAGACATTTTGTGTAAAACCAGAAAAAACCACCAGGAGGATTTGGCCAATGTTTCCCGCCCAGGTTTACGTTCAAAGAAGAAAGGAGCTGAAGTCCCGTATTTCTTCCGGCGTTTTGCTTTTTCTTGGAAACGATGAATCTCCCATGAATTACCCCGCCAACGTCTATCCGTTTCGGCAGGACAGCACCTTCCTTTACTACTGGGGTCTGGATGTTCCCGGTCTGGCTGCCCTGATTGATGTTGATGGAGACCGGGAGGTGGTTTTTGGGGATGATCTTTCTGTGGAGGACATTGTGTGGACGGGGCCGCAGCCCAGGCTGGCGGAATGGTGCGAAAAAATAGGGGTCCGGGAATCGCTCCCGGCATCCCGGCTGACGGAAGAGGTAAGGGCTGCGATCCGCCGCGGACAGCGAGTGCATATTTTGCCGCCCTACCGGCCAGAACACCGGCTGCAGCTGCAAGATCTGCTGGGGGTTCATCCTTCACGGGTGCAGGACTATGTATCGGAAGATTTTATCCGCGCTGTGGTTGCCCAGCGTTCCGTAAAATCGCCGGAAGAGATTGAACAGATCGAAGCAGCCCTGGAAGTGACCCACGAGGTGCATACCCGGGCCATGCAGCTGACGCGGCCCGGAATGTTTGAATTTGAGGTTGTCGGGGCCATGGAAGGAATTGCCCTGGCCCGGAGCACCCGTTTCTGTTTTCCGCCCATCTTTTCAGTTCATGGCGAAACGCTGCACAATCCGCATCACCTGAACCGGATTGGTGCCGGCGATTTGCTAGTATGTGACTGCGGAGTGGAAACGCCGATGCATTACGCCAGCGATATTACGCGCACGTTTCCTGCCAGCGGAAGGTTCAGTGAACGGCAGAAAGCCGTGTACGAAATCGTACTCCGTGCCCAGCAGCGCGCCATTGATGCGATCCGGCCCGGAGTGCCCTACCGGGATATCCACCTGCTGGCGGCCCGCACCATGGCCGAGGGGCTCCGGGATCTGGGACTGATGAAAGGCGATGTGGAAGAAGCTGTCCAACAGGGGGCCCATGCCCTGTTTTTCCCGCATGGTCTGGGTCATATGCTGGGATTGGATGTTCACGATATGGAAAATCTGGGTGAAGATTATGTGGGTTATGATGAGGAATTCCGCCGCAGCGATCAGTTTGGTCTGGCTTACCTCCGGATGGCCAAACGGCTGCAACCGGGGTACGTTCTCACGGTAGAACCGGGGATTTATTTCATCCCGGAGCTGATCGCCCAGTGGAAGGAAAAGAAGAGATTCACGGAATTTATCGATTACAGCAAAGTGGATGAGTTTGCAGACTTTGGTGGGGTGCGCATTGAAGACGATGTTCTGGTGACGGAAGACGGACACAGGGTGCTGGGCAAACCCATTCCAAAAGCAGTGGAGGAGATTGAGGCAGCCATGGTGCGCCGGTAGATGTTTGCGGGCACGGCCGGGAGGCCTAATATGCTAAATCGGGAACCGGAATGGATGGCGCCGGAAACCTGGCTGCGCATCCGGACGTTTGATGCCCATACGGCCGGGGAGCCGCTGCGGGTGATTTATGCCGGTTTTCCGGAACCGGAAGGACGCACGGTGCTGGAAAAGCGCCGGTTTGTTCAGCAGCATTTGGATCATCTGCGCAGGGCGCTGATGTGGGAGCCACGCGGCCACGCCGACATGTACGGTTGCATCCTCACGGAAGCGGAACGGCCCGATTCCCATTTTGGCGTTATTTTTACCCACAATGAAGGGTACAGCACCATGTGCGGGCACGGTATCATCGCGGTTACCCGTGTAGTGCTGGAAACGGGAATGCTTCCGGCGGAGGAACCGCAGACGGAAGTCCGCATCGATACACCTGCCGGACAGGTATGCGCTTTTGCCCGCATCCGGGATGGGCAGGTGAAAAGCATTTTCTTTCGCAATGTGCCCTCATTTGTGGTGGCTCTGGATCAGGAAGTGGATGTGCCCGGTATCGGACGGGTGCACTACGATCTGGCTTTTGGCGGTGCATTTTACGCCTTTGTGGATGCGGAATCCCTCGGACTCAAGCTGAACGCCTCCGATGCCCGGGTTCTGATTGATACGGGAATGGCCATCAAACGGGCGGTGGCGGCTCAGCGAAAGATCCGGCATCCCACGGAAGCGGATTTGAGTTTCCTTTACGGCACAATTTTCACCGGGCCGGCGGAGAACCCGCAGCACCATAGCCGCAATGTCTGTATTTTTGCGGAAGGGGAAGTGGACCGCAGTCCCACGGGCACAGGGGTTTCAGCCCGGCTTGCCATTCATTTCACCCGCGGCGAGATTCGCGCCGGAGAGTCCCTTGTAATTGAAAGTATTCTGGGGACCACTTTCACTGGAACGGTGGTGGAGAAAACCAGCTTCGCTGGGATTCCGGCCGTTATTCCACAGGTGGAAGGAACAGCGCATCTCACCGGCCACCACGAATTTTACCTTGATCCAGAAGATCCGCTCCGGTACGGCTTTTTTATCCGCTGAGGGTTGCCCCCGTAATTTTGTTTTCTTGCAGTGCATGCTTTAGCCTGTGCCGTTGGTTGTTTCTCCGCCATCACCTGCGTAACCTGGAGGTTGCGCAACGATCGGTGTGCTCTGCCGGACGCCGTGTGCCTCTGTTCGGTTCTATTTGATTTTGGAAAAAACGCCGGTGCGATGGTTGACTTGTTGCTGTTTGCAAACGGTGCAACCTGAGGATCGCACTACGACTTTCTTCGGCATGATCTCCGTTCCTCTGTGCGTTCCGGTGCCATTCGGAATGTATTGAAGCATATGCTCCGGTTTGTGCGGGTAGCCATGTGCAGGGTGTGAGCAGAGTAGTGGCCTGCACAGAGCGGGCCAGGGGAATGTGCGGCAACGTCCCCGCCCGAAACGGCTGCAGAAAGCTTTTGCTAAAAAATCCGAATCCATCTTTCCTGTTGATTTTTTGATATAATTTTTTAGATTTCAATGACATAGCAAATTCAGCGTGAAAGGAGCGGTAGGGGATGAACGGCAACACGGGACAGGAGCAGGAAAAGACGTTCAGCCAGCTGCTGATGGATCTGGTGGACCGGTTCAAAATGGCCGAGCACACTTTTATGATTGTAGTTGCGGTGTTGATCGGCCTGATTACCGGGTATGGCGCTCTGGGGTTGCGGTACCTGATTCATGTTTTCCAGTCCATTGCTACCGGGCATGCTCAGTATTCCCTGGATATTTTGCGGGGTCTTCCCTGGTACCAGAAGCTGCTGATGCCGGCTCTGGGCGGGCTGCTAGTGGGGCCCATTGTCACCTTTTTTTCCCGGGAGGTGAAAGGGCATGGCGTTCCGGAGGTTATGGAGAGCATTCTGCTGCGCAACGGTCGCATCCGCCCGCGGGTGGTGGTGGCCAAAATCCTGGCTAGCTCCATTTGCATCGGCTCCGGAGGATCTTCCGGCCGGGAAGGTCCCATTGTTCAGATAGGTTCGGCCATCGGGTCGTCGATTGGGCAGTGGCTTCAGGTTTCGCCGGAAAAGATGCGCACCATGGTAGCAGCGGGCGCGGCCGGAGGAATTGCCGCTGCCTTCAACGCACCCGTGGCTGGAGCCCTGTTTGCCATCGAAATCATCTTCAGCGATCTGGGGGTGATGCGCTTCAGCCCGATCGTTATTGCTTCGGTAACTGCCACGGTGGTTTCGCGCCATTACCTGGGCGATTTTCCCGCGTTTATTGTCCCAAAGTACTCGCTCATTTCGCCCACCGAGCTTTTCTTCTACGCCGGAATGGGAATCTTTGCCGGGATCGCAGGGCTGGCGTTCATCAAAATCCTGTACGGGCTGGAAGACCTGTTCGACAACTGGCGGTTTCCTGTTTATCTGAAGCCGGCGGTTGGGGGAATCATCGTGGGGGGCATGGGGATCTATTTTCCGGAAGTGTACGGCGTCGGCTACGAGGGGATCAATGAAGCCCTGCACGGTAATCTGGCCTGGGACTTTCTGGTTCTCCTTCTGTTGCTCAAAATTGTGGCCACCTCTTTTACACTGGGATCCGGAGGGTCCGGCGGTATTTTCGCGCCGTCCCTCTTCATGGGGGCCATGATCGGCGGCGCTGTTGGGTCCATGGTACATCAGCTGTTCCCGGAGATTACCGCCTCTTCAGGGGCCTATGCCCTGGTGGGCATGGGGGCCTTTGTGGGAGCCGTTACCCATGCACCTATCACGGCCATCATCATCATATTCGAAATGACCAATGATTATACCATCATTCTTCCGCTAATGATTGCCACCATCATTGCTGTCATATTCACCACGCGGCTGCATCCGGAATCCATTTACACCCTGAAGCTGATCCGGCGTGGAATTAAACTCTATAAGGGGAAAGAAATCAACGTGTTGCGTTCTCTTAAGGTAAAGGATGTTTTCAAGGATGATCTGGACCGCATCCCGGTCCATTCCCGGCTAAAAGACCTCATTCCCGTAGTGCTGAACAGCGACCACGAAATTTTTTACGTGGTGGAAAACGAAAACCGATTTGTGAGCTACATAACCATGAGCAATCTGCGGAAGATTCTGGACGATCCGCAGTCCGTTCAGAATGTCATTGTGGCGTATGATCTGATTGAGCCCAATCCCAAATTTGTGACGCCGGAAACCAACCTGGATGATGTGATGAAGATATTCAGCCACATTCACCAGACCGAACTGCCCGTTGTGGACGACGGAACGCACCGGCGACTGCTTGGCTACATCACCCAGAAGGATGTGATTGATGCCTACAACAAAGAACTGGCGAAGAGGGAACTCTCGCTTGGATTGACCCGGGCCTATTCCGCGCTGGCGGTGTCAGAAGTTACCGAACTTGTGGACGGGTATTACATTGTGGAACTGCCGGCACCTACCCGGTTTGTAGGTAAAAGCCTGAAACAGCTGGATCTGAGAAACCGGTTCAATGTACAGGTCATTCTCATTAAACGTGAGGAGGGTGGAGAGGAACTTTGCATTGTGCCGGATGCCCACTACACCATAAATGAGCAGGATGTTCTGGTGTTGATGGGTAAGCAGGAGGATCTGGACCGGGTGCGGAAGATTTAGACCTTCCGAAAAACACCGCGTGCCGGCCGGAAAACGGCCGGATTATTTGCAAAGCTTCCACTATTCGGCTGTACCGTTTCCTTTTTTCTTTACCCGGGAAAGTGGGACAGTCGCTGCTGGCCCCTGTCGCCAAAAATATTGTCTCCTTTCCAGAAAGCGGTTTGCACTTGATTTTTTGTGGCACCGGTTTAGATTGTGGGGGTACTGGCGATATTCTGCATTCACCTATAACCTTTGATTCGATGCAGGAGGGACTCACGATGCGAGCTGTGTTAAGATTCTTATGTATGGTAAGTATTGCCGCCGGGATGCTGGGGAGTGTTTCCCGTGCGCAGGAAAAAATGATAGGTCTGCGTTTTCCGGCCCTTTCACCGGATGGGAAGAAAGTGGCATTTTCCTATCTGGGGGACATCTGGGTTGCTTCGGTGGAGGGGGGAAAGGCCACCCGGATAACGGATCATCCCGCATATGACAGGGAACCGGTGTGGTCACCGGACGGCCGGTGGATTGCGTTTTCGTCCAGTCGGGATGGGAACCTGGATGTGTTTATTGTGGCATCGGAGGGGGGCAGCCCGAGGCAGCTTACCTACCACACCGGCAGTGATGTGGCATGTGATTTTTCGCCGGACGGCCGGTGGGTTCTTTTCCGTTCCAGCCGGAGTTCGTCGTCCAGTCTCTTTAAAGTTCCCGTTACGGGGGGGAATCCGCGGCCGGTACTGGATACCTACTGGAGCTGGCCGTATTGGGCCAAGTACGCTCCGGATGGGAAGTCGGTGCTGTTTTCTTTGGGAATGGAGAACCGGTTCTGGTGGCGCCGGGGATACCGCGGCAGCAATTCGGCCAAGTTGTGGCGCTACTGGCCGGCCAGAGACCGTGCGGAAAAGGTGTTTGGCGATTCTGCCAACGCTTTCTGGCCCTGCTGGGGGCCGGATGGCCGCATCTATTTCGTGAGTGACCGCGAACTGGGGTGCAAGAATATCTGGCGCGTAACGGACGGCGGCGCGGAACCGGTAACCACGTTTCGCGAAGGCGATGTAATGTGGCTGTCGGTGGCAAGGAATGCGCCGCTGGCCGTATACGAAAGAAATTTCGAAATCTGGATTACCAATCTGGAAAGCGGTGAATCTCATGCCATCCATATTCTAGCGCCAGCGGAGAGAAAATCGGACCGTTTTTTCTGGGTGAAAAATCCGAGGGTGTCAGAATTTCAGCTTTCACCGGACGGCAAGAAAATTGCTCTGGTGGCGCGCGGTGAGATTTTCGTGATGAGCAGCGAAGGGGGCTATGCCCGCAACATTACCCGGACACCCTGGCGGGAACGTGAACTCTGCTGGGACAAAAACAGCCGCTATCTGGTGTACGTATCGGACGTGGATGCCAATCCGGATCTGTACATCACTTCGGCCCTCGGGGACGAACCACCGCGGCGTTTAACCTATTCGCCCGAAGATGAACGGCTGCCCAAATTTTCGCCCGATGGAAAGTGGATTGCGTATTACCGGGGGAAACGGCAGATCCGCCTTATGAAAGCCGATGGTTCCGGAGACCGGCTGCTGCTGGAAGCCGATTTTGGCGGCCGTTTTGCCGATCCCTTCTCCTGGTCGCCGGATAGCCGCTACCTGGCTGTGGTGTTGCGGCGGAATGGCAACGAAGATATTGTAGCGGTGAATGTTGAGACCGGAGAGCTCACAGATCTTACTAATACCGCCTACGACGAGACCTTCCCGGTGTGGTCGCCCGATGGCAAATTCCTGCTTTTTCGGTCCAACCGCTTCGGACACAGTTTCCCGGAATTCACCGGAAAATGGGATCTTTACCGGGTTTTCCTCCAGCCAAAACCGCCCGAATTTGAAGAAGACAAATTCGAA
>Ga0209426_1000977_pt1 | contig 21475 bp, 25 predicted proteins | sample Deesub1362B_J571_FD_187697 | JGI IMG/M metagenome (GOLD analysis project Ga0209426, IMG submission 187697) | Deep oceanic, basalt-hosted subsurface ecosystem from Juan de Fuca Ridge flank, Pacific Ocean, CORK Borehole 1362B_J2.571 (SPAdes)... ...
TACATGGGATTCTCACTTAAACTAACAAAACTAAAAGCAACCCTGAATTTTCCCCGATATAGCCTACCCTACTGGCTCGGAAACAAATTCAGAGGAGGGTTCGGAAGTGTATTGCTCAGAGCAGTATGTAGCTATCTAAAGCCAAAATGCAAAAACTGCTCAAGCAAAGAGGACTGCTTATACTATGCCCTCTACATAAGAGACAGGCAGAAAAGGGGAAAAAGTCAGCCTGTTCGTCCAATAGTCTTCATACCACCATTTTTCGGTGAGAAGACGGAGGAAATAGGGAACAGGGTGGAAGGTAAAGGAGAACTTACAATTGAAATAAATGTCTTTGGAGATTACATCAGGTATCTGCCTCACATCATTTACGGACTGAGATTCTTGGGTAAAGTCGGATTGAACAGGGAAAGCAAATACGAGTTAGATAGAATAGTGGATTGCCTCTCGGGTAGAGACGTTTACGATGGTGAGAGTGTAAAAGTTAATGCAATCAAACCAGTAGATCTCGGAAACTGGAGCGAAATGAGACCAAAACACTTGATGCACAAAACCCATGTACTACCTAAAACGATAGAAATACACTTCCACACACCCATAGAGGCGAAAACCCCAATAAATCTCCCATATCTCATTCATATGGTTCGCAGAAGGCTCATCCTGTATGTGAACGAGTACGGAAACGGCGATGTTCCCGAATACACATGCGATTCCGAAATCCTCGATTCAATTTGGAGAAACCACAAACTCATTCACTACTCAAAAAGGCAGGGAAGGAGAGTATTCTACGGTATCACGGGAAAAGCAAGATATATCGTTACAGACGCTGATGAAAATGCCCTCAAGATCTTAACCATTGGTGAGCACATAGGAGCTGGCGCGAAATCAAGTTTTGGAATGGGATTCTTTAAGATCATCTAACTTCGTAAGAACGATGTATATTGACGATACATAATATAATATATTACATATCACCAAATCTTTCTAAGCATCCCTTCCTCCTGAAGAGTTTTTTGTAACAGAGCATGCGGGGGGAGGGATTTGAACCCTCGGACCCCTACGGGACTAGACCCTCAATCTAGCGCCTTTTCCTGACTCGGCAACCCCCGCTTAGGCTGATTTAATACTTTTTCTAACCCTTAGGTTTATGAAGATTTTGGTGGTTATGATAGGATGAGGCAACAGAGCAATTTAAATTTTCTATTTTTCTCAGCACTCTTCCCCGTACTTTCTTAGTTTTTCTCAGTACTTTAAAACCAAATTATGAAATGCAATTTTGAGTGCCCAAACACCAGTGTCCAATAATTTATATATCTTCACCGCATAATAATCTTCAAATGGCTGGAGAAAATGGTTTATCTTTTACAGAATTCTCAAAATTTTGCAGTGAACTTGAAAAGATATCCTCAACCCTTGAGTTAACAGCAAAAATCTCGGAGTTCCTGCAAAGATTGAGGGATGATGACATCTACAATTTCTGCCTCTTCATAACCGGAAAGATATACCCACAATGGGATGAGAGAGAAGTTGGAGTTGGAGTTGGGCTCATATACGAAGCTCTAAGGTTAACAACCGGGCTTAAAAGAAACAAAATAGAGGAATATGTGCGAGATACCGGAGACCTCGGTTTAGCTTCTGAACTGGCATTGAAAAGAAAGTTACAGACATCTCTATTCACAGAAGAGCTTACACTTTCCTACCTAAGATATGTTTTCGACTCAATGAGCTCATTAAGTGGCGAAAAAAGTCAGAAAAAAAAGATACGAATGCTCGTAGACCTGTTCTCATCTGCAAGTCCCATCGAGGCGAGATATCTAACAAGATTGCTTCTCGGTGAGATGAGGTTGGGTGTTGGAGAAGGAATATTACGGGATGCCATAGCAAAGGCATTTGGAGTTGATTCATCAATAGTTGAAAGAGCATATATGGTGACGAACGACTTCGGAAAGGTTGCGATTATCGCAAAAAAAGAGGGTGAGGACGGTTTGAGGAAGTTGAAGATAACTCCTCATACGCCCGTTAGAATGATGTTAGCTCAGGTCGCTGAAAGTCCTGAGTCCGCTATCAACGACATCGGAGAATCCGCAGTGGAGTGGAAATTCGACGGTACCAGAGTCCAGATTCACTACGCCGATGGAAAGGTTACTATCTTCTCAAGGAGACTTGAGAATGTGACTCACGCTCTTCCAGATGTTGTTGAGATGGTGAAGAAGAGCGTTGAAAGTGGAGTGATCTTAGACGGTGAGGCTGTAGCCATGAAAGATGGAAAACCTCTTCCGTTCCAGCACATTCTCCAGAGATTCAGAAGAAAACACGATGTTGCAAAGGCAATGGAAAAAACTCCAATCGAGGTCAATCTCTTCGACATCCTATACTGCAAAAACCGAACCTCAGATGCGGGGGAAGTTATCGACCTGCCATATACCGAAAGGAGAAGATTGCTGGAGCTGGTTGTAAAATCGAATAATGGAATAAGAATTGCCAAGAGCCACCTCACATCCGACCCTAATGAGGTAAGACGAATTTTTGAAAATGCAATAAACGCGGGACATGAAGGGGTGATGCTTAAAAAACCCGATTCGCCATACATACCGGGAAAAAGAGGAAAGAACTGGTTGAAGTTGAAAGAAGTCATGGAGACACTCGATTTAGTTGTTGTAGGCGGAGAATGGGGAGAGGGGAAAAGAAGCCACCTTATAAGTTCATTTACCCTAGCATGCATAGATGAAAACCAAGAACTGATCCCAGTCGGAAGGGTTGCTACCGGATTTACAGAGGAAGATTTAGAGGAGTTAACAGAATTGCTTAAACCAGATATAGAGGTAGAAGAAGGAAAAAAAATAGTATTTCGGCCAAAATATGTCTTTGAAGTCGCTTATCAGGAGATACAAAAAAGTCCAAAGTACGAAAGTGGCTATGCCTTGAGGTTTCCAAGGTTCGTCAGATTGAGAGATGATAAAGACATACACGAAGCCGACACCATTGAGAGGATATCCAAGCTGTACGAGAGCCAGTTTTCAAGCAATAGATAGGCGGAAGAACGAGGTAGTGGTAAGGGGCAAAATAGGTAGTAAGCTAAAATTAAAGCACAGCTAAATATCAAGCCGATCAATTCAGTCGAAGATTCTCCTAATCAGCCACTCTGAATTAAACTTCACCAAATCTCCATACTCCTGTCCAGTACCAACGAACAAAACTGGTTTGTTCGTTACATAGCTTATTGAGATTGCTGTTCCTCCCTTAGGATCTGCATCAAGCTTGGTGAGAATACTCCCATCTATGCCCACCGCCTCGTTGAACATTCTCGCCCTTTCAACAGCATCATTCCCAGCAAGACTTTCGTCAACAAAAATCGTTAAATCGGGTTTGGTTACCCTCTTTATTTTACCGAGCTGATCTATCAAATTCTTCTTAGTATGCATTCTCCCTGCGGTATCTGAAAGGACAAAATCTATATCTCTTGCAGAAGCGTGCTTTATCGCATCATAGATGACTGCTGATGGATCTGCTCCAGCTTTGTGTTTTATTAGCTTTACACCGAGTCTATTTGCATGTTCTTCAAGCTGTTCTATGGCTCCCGCTCTGAATGTGTCACCTGCTGCCATAACAACAGTATAACCATCATCCATCAACTTCTTGGCAATCTTTGCTATCGTTGTTGTTTTACCGGTTCCGTTAACTCCCACAAAAATGATGTTTGACGGTTTATTCACATTCCTCACGAACTCATCAAAATCAAAGTAATTCTTATCGAGTATGTCCTTCAATATCAGCCTCAACTCATCTATCACAACATCAGAAAGCTTTACTCCGATTTTTTTCCTTTTGCCTATGAGGTTTTCCTTTAACTTCTGAGAAATTTCTTCAACCACATCAAACGCTACATCACTCTCAAGAAGAGCTATCTCGAGCTCAGGAAGGATGTTATCGAGCTTCCCCTCATCTATGACTATTTCCCTTTCGAGAACGAGTGCGGTGAGTTTATCTTTCAATCCGATTTTCCTTTCGTCTTTGCCTTTTTCTTCTACACCTATGTCCCCCTCGCTCTTTTTATATTCCTTCTCTATCTCCTCCACCGCGGTTTTATCCACTTTCTTCCTGAACCCTTGAAGCTTCTCCTTGAGAGACTTAAACATAGTAAACCCTCTACCAATGAAATACCTACTTTCCAACACCCTACTCTTTCTTAGACATCTTCGCTATTTCAGACTGTATCTTTTTTGCCTCACTATATATTCTCTCCAAAAGTTGTGTATGCTGTTCTTTACTCTCCTGTACCTTTTCCTTTCTTTTTCTTAGAATCTCCAAGACATCCTTAACCTCTCTCTCAACGATGACCCCTGCCCCAACATCAACAAGCATCTTCTTCGACTCTTTAACATCAACATATGCAAAAACACCGGAACCGAGGTTCATAAGTGCATCCACACTATCGTCAAGACTTTCAAAATATTCAAGCGTTTCAATTGTTTTATCAATCTCAGACTCGAGGACATCTATCTCAAAAATTCTCCTTTGAACGGTCTCAGCTTCGCCTTGAAGCTGTTGTAGAATAAGGAGCTTTTCTTGAAGCTCCCTATTTATCTCCTCAGACATCAACTCACCTCATCAACAGGTTTTACTTCCTCAATCTTTATAAGATTTCTTTTAACTTTATGATGGCTACCTATAAGAGACAAAACCTTTTCTCTGGCAAATCTCTCGTTGTGGGCAGATACAACTTTCTTGAATGTTCTCCACTCATCTCCATTCCTAAATCTACCCCTTATCTCAAAATCCATAACTACTCACCTCCTTAAAGGAAGTTTAATGCGGATTCAATTACACCGAGTTCGAACCCAGTTGTGTCCCTCCCAGCGATATAGCCCTTGGAGTTCGCCACGATACCAGCTCCAACCATATCGCTTCCAAAGTTAACTGTCCCCTTTTCTGCTTCAACCCTCATTAGCTTTTTTAGCCTTTCCATTTCCCAATCGGTTGTGTTCGGATTTACCACCCCTCCTTTGTTAGTCACAACCCCCGCCATACCAACCGTTTTTATTCCACCTATGGTTCCGGTTGCAACTTCAACATCCAAAAACTCGGATATGGTGTGAATTATGTTTTTGTCAATCTCCGGGTGGGCAATGGCTCCAAAGTCGTTGGCGATTACATTGTTACCCAAGCAAGTCATGTTCGTCTCCACAACTTGGACATCGAAAATCCTGCTTAGGATTTCAATTTCCTTTTTCCTGATGTGATGGCACACTATAACACCCTTGGAGTTTGCACACGCCATTGCTCCAACCAGCTCAGATCCAGCGATGGTTGTTTGTACAACATCCACATCAAGTTCTTCCCTTACAATATCTGCAACTTCTCTATCTCTCACACCAATAACCGCGGACTCTTCTGTAACCCGGATGTAAAGTCCTATCAAAGGTACACCGTGAACAGATAGCAGCTGAGCCATTTTAATCGCAATCAAAATAAAATAGAATTACTGGGCTATTTCCACTTCCACTACTCCATCATCAAATTTTACCGCCCTAACCTTTATTTTACCCGGTGGTTTCTGTGCACCCCTCTCCCAGAGCTTTTCGTTGAGTTTTGTGTCCAGCTTTATGTTCTCGAGATCTGCCTTCATGTGTCTTGCGAGAAACTTCCTCAGATATGTAACCGACTTCTTCGTCCTGAGCCATCTCGGATACTTCTTAACCTTCTGTCTGAGCCTTATCGAATACACTCTCTCCAGCACGATCTTAGCCATAATGATCACCTACACCTTAAGCTTCGTTGATCTCCAGTGCCTTCTTTTCGGACTGCCAAATACCCTCCTCTTCGTTCTCATGGCAACCCATACGGGTGCTCTTCTGTTCTGCTTGTTGAATTTTGCAAGCCTGAATTTCACACCTGCTGTCTTTTTACCCATCCATAACACCTCTGTAACGATTTTATTGATCTTATATTTACTTATCCACTTATATACCACCAAGCTACCGGATTTATTATCAGGTTGAGTGAAATTGAGTCTTAAATTTACTTCCGAATTATTTTTGTTTCTCTCTTTTTCGGGAGTGCTCTTTTTAAGATTTCTTTAAGCATCTCGTCAGTGATCTTTTGTCTTAGCCTACCGCTCTGTGCAAGGACGATAAGTTGATTCTCGATGGACTCCGATATTTCCGGATGTGCTAGTTTTATTCTTGCAAGCCTCTCTCTGGCTTCCGGTTCCAGTATCATCCTCAATATGGCTTTTTTCTGTGCTTCTATCTCTTTTTGCATTTCCTGCTGTCTTCTAAGCTCCTCTATTTCTCTCTCCCTCTGTGCTTGAAGTTCTGCCAGTTTTTTTCTTCTGATCTCCTCAAGTTCATCCATTTCGATCACCCATCCTCTGGAGAAATATCAAATTTTAAAGCCTTCATTTTAGTACTTCTCCAGAGCGGGAATTTTTTCAACAAGCTGGCTTTTGAGTTCGGTTGCACACTTATCGAGGAATGATCTTCCCTTAGAGGTTACAACCCTCCCACCATCTTTCTTTTCCACGAATCCAGCAGATTCGAGCTGTTGCAAGGCTTTTCTTATTATCGCACCACTTCCCTTTCTGAATTTGGGTGGTTTGGAACCCCTTCTCTTCCTCCCGCCGTATGCGGTTCTTAGCCTCTCTATTCCTACCGGACCATCAGTGTACACCTTTCTGAACACCGCCGATACCCTCAGATACCACCAGTTCTGCTGTTCAGGAGATCTTTCCTTGTGTACTCCCGTCTTAACATAGGCACTCCATTCTGGTGGCTTGAATTCTTCCATCCCCTCAAGTTTCTTAGCGACATATTCTATGAGTTCATTAGGCGGAACATCATATACAGTCGTCATTTCAACCCTCCTAATTTTTGGCAAATGTGATTATCATACCTTTCAACTCAACCATCCTGCCTTTAATATTTTTCCCAACTTTTTCTGCAAGTTCTTTTCTATTAAGTTCTGAACTGTTCCTGAAACTCCTCAACATTTTAACCTTTACTTTCCCGTGTTTTTCAAGCTGAAAGTTTATCTCGTTAATTAAATTTTCCGTTAATCCATTTTTTCCAATGTTGATTACAGGAATTTCTCTTCTCCTCATACTCCATCAACCTTGGCTATCAACTCTCGAGAAACTGATTAATAAATTTATGGGATGGTGAATGCATCAATGTTAATGTTAGCTACCGGGTGTCGTTGAGACTGTTTACGGAGAGAGGTATGGATGGCAAAACGAACACAGTTCCAGGTCGATCGATCTTCATCTCCCGATTTTTCCGAACCCGTAGATTGATATTAGCTTGCCCTCCCTTTCGTAGGTAAAAACTTCATCACAGCTGAAATTTACCTTCCACCTACGCTCCCCTTTACTCTTGCCAACTTTCTCCAAAAGCCTAACCAAAGAAGTCTCGAACTCATCTGCATCCCTCAAAGTGTCGAAGGCTATCCTCCATCCAAAAACAAATTCATCCCCCTTTCTTAACAAAACGAAGTTGTCTCCATTCCAACCTTCTGCAGATTTAAAAGCTTCACAATCATTCAGATGAGTTGATAGGAAGATGTAAAGGAAAAACTCCCCCATCCTTTCATCTTTCACAATCTTGAAGGATGTAAAGTTGTAAGTGTTTTCTCTGATCTCAAGAGAATTTATCCTTACATCCATAAAACCCTCCTTTTTGTCGTGAATTATCTGCTCTGTCGAGTTTGGATGATTGTTCAGCAATTCATCCACAAGCGAGTAACCTCCATCCAAATACCTTTTCCCGACATATACTCCCCCGTACAGATACGGAAAATAGAAAAGATTGTAAAGATTGCTTTTATATCCCTTATTCGGCTCATTCTCACATGCAATATCGTTTCTCGTTTTATTCAACACCTCGGAGATATTTTTATTCGAGTAAACCCACCCCGCAAGAACAGCATCCCCCTCAACAATCGCAGAAGATGCTTCATCTCCATCAAAAGTACCATCAGTCCTTATATTGAACATATCTTGAATGGCATGCTCCAGCTCATGAGCTAAAGCCTCTCCAGAGGAATTTCTATCGGGATCGAAGTTTTCCCTAACAACATAAATCTTCTTCCCCCAATAAAAAGCCATAAAACTGCTAACCTCCTCATCCTTCCTCTCCTCATACCTAAAATCCGATGGAACAAGAAGCAGAGATTTGTAAAATACCTCTTCGTCCATCAGAGATTCCTCATCTACAGCTTGAGAGCCCCATTTACTCAATACCCACTCCCTGTCAACAATCTCAAGAGGTATGCTTATTTCAAAACCTCTTATCTCCTCCATTCTTGACCTAACACTTTCAAAAAGAGCTTTTGTTCTCTTGGTGTAGCTATCTTCGGCATACGGAATTGACTCGATGTTGGAAGCATAGTAGACGAGGATGAAATACCCTGTAAGCAGACAGATGGCGAGAGCCAATAACAGCGATTTCCTTCTCATTACATCACCCAACCACACACTTCATCCTCAACACCGCTACTTTAAACTTTACTTTCCTCAGCCATTTCGCTCACCCATGACTTCCTCTTCCCACACCTTCATTTCAACCGAAAAATTTATCTTATTTTTTATTTTAATTTTTATAATGTCATGCATTTTCTGCTTATACTTCTCAAGTTGCGGTGGGATGGCTGAGATCTGTGAGAACTTTCGTTTAAGGGACTCTAAACCAGCCAAAAGCTCAGTTAAAAGACTGAAAGAATTGGGAAGTGTCTCCATAAGCGAGGCAGCCAAAACGCTTAACATGAATGTCACAGACTTTCTGCACTACATTGGCAAGCTTGAGAGAGAGGGTAAGCTGAAAATAAAATTCCTGTGATTGTTTTAGTCTGATCTGGGGATAAAATAGAGCAATTAAAGCAGATCAGTCTCTAACAAAGAGATAGCCTTATCAATTTCTCTCTTAAGTACATCTGGGATTCCTTTTATATCGAGTTCGAGAAAACCTCTAATTATCGCCGCTTCAGCTTCCTCTTTGGAGAGGCCCCTTGATTGAAGGTAGAATATTTCCTCCTCTGCAATCTTACCTATAGCCGCCTCATGACTCAAATCTACATTGGGATACCTCGCATCCAGCTCCGGAACCGCATGGATCTTTCCGTTCTCGGACAGCATCAAGCCTCTGCATTCAAGATGACCTCTGACATCTGGAGCACTCCCTATGATGTGTCCTCTCGCTATGATGTCTCCTCCCTTGCTTATAGTTCTAGAAATTATCTCAGCACTTGCATTTTCCCCTCTCAAAACCGCTCTACTACCCGCATCTACCACGGAATTCTCCAGAGCAACAATAACACTGCTGAAAATAGCGGTAGCATTCTTCTCGACATATGCTGTGGGATACATCTGAACGAGTTTAACAGGGTTCATGAGAACATAGTTGCTTATGAAAAGCCCATTTTCTTCAACAAGTGCAGCACTTCGAGGACGGACCTCTATATCGGACTCCCAGCTATGAATCATTGAAAATGTGAGCTTCGCATTCTTCTTAACGAAAAATTCAGATATGCCTATATGCATACCATTTCTGATCCCGGGATGAGATGTACAGCCAGAGATGATGTTCAGCTCAGAATTTTCTTCCGCAATTATAATGTTGTGTACCTTTTGCTTCAATCCAGCCTTCCTAAGATAGAGGCAGGCCTCCACAGGTATTTCAACTTTGTAACCGGGAAGACTCCTTATAAAATATCCATTAACCTCCTCACTATCAGCAATTTTTGTAAAATCATCCTGCTCTCTCTTAACTATTCTCCAGAAGTAGTCCTCCACCCATTCATACTTCTCAAGAGCGGTTCTTATGCTCATTATTTCAACGCCTTCCATGAAAGATGATGCTTTCGCTGTTTTCTGATCTACCTGCATAAATGTTGCAGACCTCTTCTTGGGGTCAAACTCTATTCCAACACTTTCGAGCCTTCTTTTTACCGCTGGATCCTCCATTTCGTCCATCTCGGATTCCTCTACTTCAGATTGTTCAAATTCGGAAACTCTCTCAGACATTTGCTAATACACCCCTCATAACCATTCTCACTGATTTCTTTTAAAATATCGTCCGGATTCCCCACACAGGCAATTCTGCCTTTGTACAGGATAACTCCATAATCCGCATCAACATAATCGAGTATCTTACCTGTATGAGTGATAATAAGCCCTGATTTCTTCCTTTCCTCTTCTCTCTTGTTCCTTTCCAAGATCTCTCTTATGGTCTTTCCAACGAGATCGATATTCTCGAGGTCAACTCCGCTATCCGGCTCATCAAGCATAACAAAATCTCTGTTCAACAGAAGAAGTTGCAGCAACTCCGATCTCTTAAGTTCTCCACCTGAAAAACCCTGATTTACACTTCTTTCGAGAAAATCCTCCATTTTCAGTTTTTCCGCGTAGCTGTAGATGTCCTCCTCACTCTTCCCTCCAATTTTGGCACAATGTCTCAGCACATCTATTAGCTTTACACCGCTAACCTTGGGAGGAGTCTGAAAGGCAATACCCATCCCAAGCTTTATCCTCTCATCCGTGGGCATTGATGTTACATCCACACCCTTGAATATTATTCTACCAGAATGAACTTTGTAAACGGGATTTCCCACTATTGCAGATAAAAAGGAGGATTTTCCACTCCCATTAGGACCAAAAAGAGCATAAGTTTCCCCCTCTTGGATGTAAAGGCTTACATTCTGAAGAATCGGTCTATCATCAACTTTTAATCCAAGGTTCACAACCCTGAGTATGTCCTTCTTTCCCGTTTTCATCTCACACATTCACATCAGTTCGATTAAAAACCTTTCGGAAACAAATTTTGGGTTTTCGTTCTTCAACAACAGCCCTCAACAACACCATCTAACCTCTAACAACACATCCTCAACCAGCATATCAGCCATCCAAGTCCACATTTCGCATCATATTCAGTACAGGATTTCCTCGAGATCCTCTCCACCGTAGAACAACTCCATTATACCCTCATATATATCCTCAAATCCGATGTTCTCAACTGCGGAAACAGGCATAATTGGTCTAAACAAACCGAGGTCTTTTAAAAGGTAAAAAAGTTCGATTCCAAGATTTTTCTGTAGTCCGGGTATGGAGAAGGTGTGCAGGCTATCGTAGATCTCCTCCGGATCCTCGCTCCATTTAATAATCCTTTCTCTTTCCTCCTTCGACAGTATATCCGACTTAGAGAGAACGAGAATCTGAGGAAGATTCAGTCTAAAAATCACAGATGAACTCATGAACAGCAAAGATAGAAAACCGGAAGGTGTTTTCGCCACAACCGGATCGAATAAATAGACCATCACGCTTCTTTCCTTCCCAAGAGAATCTATAACCACATTGCTACTCTCCCTCAAAGTGAACAACTCCATCTGTCCGGGAGTATCAACTAAGATGAACGGAACATCGTAATATTCAACCTCATTCTTCAGCTCATCAATTTTGGTTGCGATCAAGTCAGCAGATATAATCTGGGCTCCGTTTGGTCCAACTCCGTAGTTCAGCATAATATCCTCAAGGGTAAAGTACTCTCTAATGTCAATCTCCGGATTATATGGTAGATTCTCCGCACCCGGATCAAGATTTACTATAACATTGTCTATGCTCTTGTAATCAAACCAATCCGCCATTGCTTTCGTCAGAAATGTCTTGCCTGATCCTGCAGATCCAATGAAGTACACAAACACAGTATGCATACAAATACATCCACCTCTCAGCTTTCAAATCTTTCGTTAGATTTCGAAACAAGGACAGAAACAAGAACGGTACACCAGAAGAATGTCAACAGAAAAAGTGCAAAAAATATATCTTCAGCGGGATATGCAAGAGGACATGAGATTCAGGATAGTTAAACTCGAACTCAAAGACGATGAAACAGTTAGACTATGGATGAAAAGGGAGAGAAAAGATGTTATGGCTCTTCCATCTCCAGAGTCCCTTCTATCAGACCCCATGAGGATTATCGAAGTCGGAAAACAGGTTTCTTCTGCCTACCTCAAAGCAATGGAGGAAGTAATGGAATTCGATGCCATGATAACCGTAGACTACTACAGCTATAACGAAATGGATTTAAAAGTGGGTGACTATGTCGAAATCGAGATAAAACAAACTGAGAAGAGGTAGTCCAACTCTAAGCTACACCTGTTTTACTCAAAACAAGCTCTAATTCTGATTTATCAGGATTTATGTCCTCCAAGATAGTGTATCTCTTCTTCCTCAACTTTTTGGCGTACAGCAATGCTTTTATAACATCCTCTTTGGATAATCCTATCTCCTTTGCGGTAGTCGGTGCTTGAATTTTCTCCAATGACTTCTTCATCCTCTCCCAATCACCCATTCCGTAGTATTTCTCATGAAGGTACTCCATTATAATCGAGCCCACCCCCACCTGCTCTCCATGTGTCCCGTTACCCAAACCGAGAAAGTCCAGAGCATGGCTAAATTTATGTTCAGAACCGCTTGCTGGTCTGCTTGAACCCACAATGGATATCGCTACCCCACTCATTATGAGTCCTCTGACAAGCATGGTGAGGTGGTTTATCTGTTTGAGGTCAAGCTCTTCTGCCGAGCTCAGCATGAGGGTTGCCGGCATGACCGCCATACTCGCAGCAATCTCGTTGTAGTCCTCTCCAGTTTTCTCCTTTGAGAGTAGCCAATCCTTCACAGCGACGGTGTTGGAGATTAAGTCTCCGTATCCCGACCTCAACAGCCTTATCGGGCTATGTTTCAAGATTACGAGATCTGCTATAACAACGGTTGGAGGGCGAGCAATCACAGAAACAGGCTTCCCACCCTCCTTGAAACTCGCAATTGGAGATGCTATCCCATCATGAGATGCAACAGTCGGTATGCTGATGAAGGGTATGTTAAACTCAGACGCAAAAACCTTTGCTATATCGAGAACGGTTCCTCCTCCCACACCTATTACTCCATCTATGTCCTTGTATCCCATATCAACGACGAGCTTTCTTACCTCATCCATTCCTTCCCCCTTAACGAAGTAAACACCCGCAAGATACTTCTCAATTCTTTCCTTTATCTTTATCGCAACCAGATCGTAGGAGGTTTTACCGGTAAGGAGATAGACACTTGAGAGCTCAAGCTCCTCAATTAGATCCTTAATGTACTTTCTCGGACCTTCCCCAATTTCAACAAAAAGAGGGAGATCTACGGAATTCAGATACTCCCTCTTTAATTTTCTTTTCATTATATATCCTCTCCATATCTCTACATTTTCCCAAAAATATTTGATGCTAAAAATATAAAAACCTTAGTAGATGCCAAGCTGAGCAGAAATTCTCTGCAACCTCTCTATTCTCTTTTCTATCGGAGGATGCGTTGAGAAAAGAGACAGTATTGATTCCCGAGATATTGCGGGAATTATGTAGAACGCATTTAAGCCTTCGGCTTCTTTCAGATACTCTGGTCGCACCCTCTCCATTCTGCCGGAGATCTTCTTCAGAGCAGATATCAAAGCATTCGGATTTCTCGTAAGATAGGCACTTCCTAAGTCCGCAGAGTACTCCCTGTACCTGCTCAACGCCCTTATAAGCAGGAAGCTCACGAGCCACACCACCACAGATACGATGAATATAATTATGTTCGCAGATGCGTTATCTCTTCTACCACCGAACATTCCTGCAAACATTGCCCACCTCATCACAAACCATGCAACGGTGGAGAGGAAACTTGCTATGGTGATTACCGCCACATCTCTGTTCTTTATGTGGCTCAGCTCATGTCCAATTACCGCCTTTATTTCCTCTGCATTCAAAGTTCTCAACAAACCAGTGGTCACAGCCACCACTGCATTTTTCGGATTCCTGCCAGTTGCAAAAGCATTCGGAACGGGAGTTTCAACAATCGCCACCCTCGGCATTGGAAGTCCCGCATTCGTTGAGAGTTCTCTCACCATCGCATAGAGCTCTGGAGCTTCTCTCTCATCCACTATCCTCGCGGAGCTTGCAAGAAGCACTATCTTATCCGAGAAGTAGTACTGAAGGAACAGAAAACCTCCAGCAAAAATAATCAATCCCATGTATCCGACCCCGTAAGCGTAGAGTACGGTAAGGAAGGCTAGATAGACTAAAGCCAGCAGGAACATCGTCACGAACATCCTCAGCGATAAACCTCTATCCCTTATCCATTCCATGTTTTTCTGATGCACCTCCAGATATTTAAAAACTCTCACCCGAAAACAATTATTTCATATCTCTGATAAAATTAAAAAACTCCTCTTTTGGCACATATCCTACTCTGTATCCCATAACCTTCCCATCTGGAGACATTATGATGAAGAAAGGTACAACCAAGCTCTCATTTCGATCTTTGAACAGATGCATGAACCTTTTGGAATTCTCAGCATTGGCATCTACCTTGACGGGTATAAAATTCAGCTCAATGAAGTTTACTATCTTCTTATCCGACAGCACTTCACGATCCATCGCCTTGCAAACACTACATGTTTCCGAATGGAAATAGATTAGCATGTACTTTCCGCTTGCCTTAGATAGCTCTACACCCCTGTCAAACTCCTTCCAAGATACTTTCCCCTCATGAGGTGTCAAAAATATCAAGACCATTCCAACTAAAATCAGTATCAGAGCTAAGTACCTGCTATTCACTTCCTATTCACCCTTTCAATCCATGTCAAGATATGCTAAAAGCCTGTCAACACTCACAAAGCTTTCGAACAACTCTTTTACCCTATCTCTTTTTTCATCACCTCTGATTCTTGCAGAATCAAACATCTTTTCCAACCTTTCCGTTGTTGTCAGCGTGTCTTCCGTCACAACAAGGAGAGGTATTCTGTTCCTCTCAGCCCTCTCCACGATCAACTTGGTTGGCTTAACATTTCCCGTGAGAACGATCATCTTTATGTTAGGAATCTCCATGGCGACTATCTGTAGGTCAGTCCTATCTCCACCAGTAACGAGAACCGCATTTCTTGTTTTTCTGAAGAACTCCACTGCAGTGTTGGGTGACATCGCTCCCACAATCATGTTTTCCACAATTATATTCTCATATGGCTCAACCACATACTCCCCGTGGAGGGATTCTTTAATTTCATCCGCAAAAAGCCCACCGATCAGGGGGTCTCTGGGAATGACTCCAACTATATCCATCCCTCGCTTATTCAAAACACTTCCAGCTATTCCATCCACATAAGATCTCTTGTAACCGGACAGCTTGTTGAATATGATCTTCTCCAATCTTCTCCCAAAAAGATCCTTTGCGGTAAGAATCTTGTCAATTACGAAATCATTGGAATACTTGGCGACAAGCAAAGTTGATGCATTCAGCATTTCCGCAACCGCTATATCCCCTAAGCCAACAGATGTTGCAACCCTATAATCGGAAGAGCCCTCTATCAAAACAATATCCTTATCTTCGGAAATTTTTGCATAAGCCTTCTTCACAACACTCCTCAAATCCACCGGATTCGCAACATTCACGAACTCCGCATAGGGTACTTCGAGAACCACGGGACACGCATCTCTCACATCATCATCAATCTCAAGCAAAGTCAGGTTGTTTAGAGTATCTCCATCCACGATCTCCCCGTTGTGGTACTCGGGGGATGATCCGAAAGGTTTAAAGTAACCGACATTAATCCCTCTTTCCCTCAGAATCGTTCCGAGGGCAATGATGATTGCACTTTTCCCCGATTTTCCCTCAACCGATGAGATCATTAAATCCATAAACTCACCTTCCACCTTCCTTCCACACCTTTACCCAACTAAGCCATTCTACGCAATAAATTTTGTGTTAGTTGGTATTGATGGTTGAGGGTGCCGTTTAAAAAGTCACGGGATTTGATTGGTCATCCACTTCAAGATTTTCTTTCAAAACTCTTTTTTAGTCTCAGGGAGCCCACCAAACTACAAAGATTCCCCGTTTCCCACACCTTCGATGACTCCAAAAAATTAAATATCGCAATGGAGAACTTCTCAAAAGGTGATAAAGGTGCCACCAGTTGACCTTGAAAAACTGAGATACGGTACAGATTTGATCAAGAGGGGATTTGCCAAGATGCAAAAAGGCGGAGTAATTATGGATGTCACAAATGCGGAGCAAGCTGTTATTGCTGAAGAAGCGGGAGCGGTTGCGGTTATGGCATTGCACAAAGTTCCCGCGGATATAAGACAAGCTGGTGGAGTTGCAAGAATGGCTGATCCTCTTAAGATTCAGGAGATTATGGAAGCGGTAACCATTCCTGTTATGGCTAAGTGCAGGATCGGACATGTTGCAGAAGCAAGAGCCCTTGAAGCTCTTGGAGTTGATATGATCGATGAAAGCGAGGTTCTCACTCCCGGAGATATTTTCTTCCACATAGATAAGAGAAAATTCGTTGTTCCTTTCGTTTGCGGAGCAAGAAGTTTGGGCGAGGCTTGCAGAAGAATTTTCGAGGGTGCTGCAATGATAAGAACGAAGGGCGAGGCGGGAACCGGAAATGTTGTCGAGGCGGTGAAGCACATTCGATTGATCAATAGATCAATAAGCGAACTCAAATTAATGGACGACTCAGATATAATGAGCATTGCAGAAAATTTCGCGTTAGCATACAGAAGATTGCTCGATTCAATCAGAAAGGAGCAAGGAATAAACAAATCATCCAAGAAAGATGTTGTTTTCGAAGAATATACATTCGAAGAGATTTCCGAGGAAATATACAAAATACTACTTGAGATAAAAGAGATTCAGAGGTTGCCGGTGGTTAACTTCGCTGCAGGTGGTGTAGCGACGCCCGCAGATGCAGCGTTTATGATGCAATTGGGCATGGATGGTGTATTCGTTGGCTCTGGAATATTCAAATCCTCAAATCCACCTGAATACGCAAAAGCTATTGTTGAGGCGGTACAACACTACGATGATCCATCGGTGATAGCAGAAGTTAGCAAAGGACTTGGAGATGCCATGAAAGGTTTGGATGTCTTCAAGCTTGACGAGAGTGAGAGAATGGAGACGAGAGGAGTTTAATATACTTTGATAAACATGCAAGTTGCGGTTGTTGGAGTCCAAGGAGATGTTGAAGAGCATATTATCTCAGTAAGAAAGGCTTTTGAGAAACTAAACATAAATGGAAAAGCTGTTGCAACAAGAAAGAGGGGAGTAGTAAGCGAATCCGATGCTGTTATACTGCCTGGAGGAGAGAGCACAACCATAAGCAAACTGATATTCCGGGAGGGAATCTCCGATGAGATAATCCAACTTGCCGAAGATGGGAAACCAGTAATGGGTACCTGTGCAGGGCTCATACTTCTATCAAAACACGGTGATGAACAGGTTAGGAGAACCAAAACTAAACTACTGAATCTGATGGACATATGGATTAAGAGAAATGCATTCGGAAGACAGAGGGAGAGTTTTCAAGTGGAATTGAATGTTCGCGGGATAGGTAAATTCCCTGCAGTTTTTATCAGAGCACCCGCAATAACGAAAGTCGGGAGAGATGTTGAAGTTATCGCAGAATACGGAGAATTTATCGTCGGAGTTAAGCAAAAAAATGTGGTGGGTCTTGCCTTTCATCCGGAGTTAACAGAGGACACAAGAATCCACGAGTACCTGATAAAAATGTACGAAGGTGAGATTTGAGATTCCAATTGGCATTGCAAATCAATTTCCGCTCAAACTTCCCCTCATTCTCAATACACTTTCTTCGTAGCTTTTTATCATTGGAAGCTTTAGTCTCAAAGCTGTCGTAGGGATGGGGTATCTTATTCCCCTCTTATGTGTCTCCTCAAGATTTTTTGCTATCTCCTCCGCCATGTGGTATGGGAAGGAGAACGCTATTTCGTGATCCTGAGTTAACCCGAAAAGCCTATCACCGTAGCACGGTATTACAAGATTCGGTTTATCTTCGATGTACGCCTCCAGTAATTCCGCACAAGCTCCCCTTCCTCTTACCCTGACCTCAAGATGACCTCCTTTGGAATGAAGAACCGCATGAACGAACCTGAGAATTTGTGCGGGTGATGCGTAGACCGCAACGAAATCCACAGAATCCAACCTGCTAAGTGGGGCGGTAACGCACCCTTCGTATTTTTCCCTCAGCTTAGGTATCGATTCCTCAAATTTCGGAGCTACATCCATTGTCTCCGCATACCCTGCATCGTATGCTAACTTTCCAGACACATATGTCTCGTCTGGTTCTGCAAAGCCGTAAGCAACTATCCCAAGTGGGCATGTGGTTTCAAGACCGAAAAAAACGGTCCAGCCATATCTTCTCGCGAGATTGTATGCCTGACATATCGCCAACTCGGGTATGAATTTCGTTTTCTCAGGCACTAAATCCTTGTTTTTAACGAATTTGAATCCGATAGGAAAAGTTTGAGGCTTAACATACCTCTCTATAACCGAATTCAACTCTTGCGGGTTCATGAAAAGAGTTTGAATTTTTTCATTAAAAATCTTTTTGAAATCTTTCCAAAGATGTGTCCCGACATAAATTGGATGCCTATAAAACTCCGTAGGTATCACTCAAAGCTTAGTTCTTCTGTGGTCTTTATGCGTTTTCCCGCTTATGAAAGAATTGAACCTGTCGATTCTTATTCCTTTCTTATTCAACCATGCCTGAAATTTGGTACTTTCGTTTATTGCTTCGTCCAATCCCCTGAACCTCACAATGACGCAGAGGTTGTACTCACTACCGATAATCTCGAACACATTCTCAACATAATCGAGCTTTTTGAGATGGTTGATCAGGATATCCATTCCTTCCCTATCGTTGTGGATGCCAAGCAGAACGACACCTATGTTGTCCATCCCTATTTTAGCATAATCAACCTTCCATACTCCTTTTTTGACCTCTCTAAGAATTCCTTGGCTCTCAAGATTTTTCATTCTGTTGTAAATCGTCTTTGTAGAGACTTTTAGCTCCTCTGCTATCTCATCCTGAGTTTTAGAGTTCAAAATCCCCTCAATTATCTTTACATTCAGCGGGTCTTCGAGCAGTTTCATGTTCAAGATTCAGGAAAAAATTATAAAAAATTTTTCGAGTTTCAGGAATTGGTCGAGTGTTCATGTGTAGCTAAAGTCCTCAAAATCATCGAGCCATTTTGCATTTTTATCAAGCTTAAGTCTGAACATCCTGCCGAGATCTCTCTCATCCCTCGCCTGATGATACTTGAAGTACATATAGCCGTCCATCACACCAAGCACTTCAACCTTTCCGGTTACATGAGACATTATGTACCTTATCCTCTTGCTATGTCCATTTAGAAGTCTTTTTGCCGATTCAACAATCTGGTATCCCTCGTAAAGGGGAATCTGAAAATGATTTTTCACCCTCTTGACGGGTCTGCACTGAAATATGTAGTAGGGTATCACTCCGATTCTGGTTATGGTGTTCGTTAAGTCCGCAAGTACATCCGGGGAGTCGTTAACACCTCTCATGAGCACGGTCTGATTGCTGACGATAGTATTTGCGTCTATCAATTTACTAACCGCAGATATCGACTCCTCCGTTATTTCCCGTGGATGGTTGAATTGCGTAACTATGTAAACCCTTTTATCCTTTTTTGAATATTTCCTAAGGGTCTCCGTAAGAGATGGATCCGTGTTAATCCTCTCCGGGAATGTCACAGGTGTTCTCGTTCCGAATCTTATGAAATCGAGATGCTCAATCTCAGTTAATTTATCCAGAAATTCCTTTATAACCTCTGTCGGCAGAAGAAATGGATCACCACCGCTCACAAGAACATTATTTATCTCTTTATGCTCTTTGATGTACTCCACCGCATTATCGAGTCTCGAGATTATCTCCTCATTGGATAACCCGACAAGTCGCTTTCTGAAACAATGTCTGCAGTACATCGCACATGCGTTTGTCGCAAGGATTAAAGCAGTTTGAGCGTACTTATGCTGTAATCCCGGCATTTTTGTGTTCATCTTCTCCCCACTTGTGTCGTATTCTCCTTCCAAATCAAGTTCCCTGATTGATGGTACCGCCATCTTCCTTATAGGATCCTTAGGATCCTTAGGATCGATAAGTGAAAGGTAATATCTCGGAATTGACATAGGATGGATCTTGATGATCTCCTCCATCTGTTCCCTCTCTTCATCTGTGAGATTGATGTATTCTGATAGCTCATCAACCGTTTTGATAGTGTTCCGTAGCTCGTGCATCCACTCCATGATAATCACCCCATGTACGAAATCAAATTTTCAGAAACCAACCAGAAACCTATTTCATTCTCAATCTGATTTCTTCTAATCACTAAGGGCAAAAGAAACTATATAAATGTTTCGATTGCCAAATTGAGTCCTATCTTTACTGAAATTATTTTACAATTCAACTTATTCGACACCAGTGAAAATGCAGTAGAAAGAATAAAATGAGGTGAAAGGTAAAAAAGATTATTATAGTGTTTCCGCTCCGCTCTCAGCTTATACAACCTACATGCATCCACGAACCCACAAGACCGGATGGCTACTTCACTAAGGTTGGTTTCACCAAAATGCTTTACCAAAATTAGTAAAATTATTTGATTTTGCTACATATTTCCAGTATCTTGTATCTAAATTAATTCGAATAAAACGAAATAATTAAATACGATTCCGATAATTTAAATCTGGTGATTGAATGGACTTCTCGCTAACCGAAGACCAAAAACTCCTCAAGAATGCGGTTAGAGAATTCGCGGAGAAAGAAATTATGCCGTACGGAAGAGAGTATGATGAAAAAGAGGAGTATCCTTGGAAAATTCTAAGAAAGGCTGCAAAGCTCGGTTTCGTAGGAGCAGATCTCCCGGAGGAGTACGGTGGTGCAAACCTCGATTATGTTTCGATTTCGATCATAGCGGAGGAGCTAACGAGGGCGGACAGCGGTATAGGTTCCGCAATAGCATCATCCATCCTCGGATGCCCGATGATCAAGTACTTCGGGACGGATGAACAGAAGGAGAGGTTCCTGAAACCCGTGGTGGAGGGAAAAACAACTTCGGCAATCGCCATTACAGAGCCATCCGCGGGAAGTGATGTGAACGCTATAAGGACGAGAGCGGAGAAAAGAGAGAACGGATACATTCTAAACGGAACCAAGACATTCATAACTAATGGGGGTATCTCAGACTGGATTGTCGTGATCGCCAGAACAGATCCAGATGCAAAACCAGCTTACAAAGGATTTTCCGCTCTTGTGGTTGAGAAAGGAATGGACGGATTCGAGGCAAAGCGGATCAAAAAAATGGGACTGAATTGTCACGATACCTCCGAGTTGTATTTCAAGGATGTTTACATTCCAAAAGAGAATCTCGTAGGTATGGAGAATTTCGGTTTCTATCAGCTCATGAGGTTCTTCAACGAGAGTAGAATCTTAGTTGGATCGATCCAACTCGGTATGGCTGTAGGTGCCTACGAAAGAGCTCTCCAATACGCAAAGGAGAGGAAAACCTTTGGAAAACCGTTGATAGAGCACCAAGCGATCCAGTTCAAACTCGCGGACATGTACACAGCGATAGAGGCGAGCAGACT
>Ga0209426_1000978_pt1 | contig 21459 bp, 26 predicted proteins | sample Deesub1362B_J571_FD_187697 | JGI IMG/M metagenome (GOLD analysis project Ga0209426, IMG submission 187697) | Deep oceanic, basalt-hosted subsurface ecosystem from Juan de Fuca Ridge flank, Pacific Ocean, CORK Borehole 1362B_J2.571 (SPAdes)... ...
CCTTAGCCAAAGACGTTGACATATCCCATTTAGCAGAAGCTACCAAGGGCTACTCTGGAGCAGATATTGAAGCCTTATGTCGTGAGGCAGCATTAAATGCTTTAAGAAGGAATACAAACGCTAAAGAAGTAACAAGAACCGACTTCGAACAAGCCTTGGAGAAAATTGGCCCATCCATTTCGGAAGATATGGAGAACTGGTATAGGAACTTTGCGAAGCAAGTTAGACGAATAAAGAAACCAGCAACCCCAATTGCTTAGAGGATATAAAATGTCAAAGATATGGCACACCCATTCAATTAATTCTAAAATATTGGAGCTTCTTCGGAGAAAAGGAGCTATGAAAGATACGGAATTATACGAAGCACTTAAAGAAAACATTAACGAGTTAGGCATGGGTGAGTTCAACAAAATACTGATGTCAATGGAAGTTCAAGGACTAATCATTGTTTCATCTTTAACCAGAGGAAAACGCCGAGTTGAGCTAGTAAACGCAAAGAGTTAACATCAAACCCAAGTTTCACCCTTTTGTCCTGCCCGTTAGTTTGTCGGGAAAGACTTTGGTTGAAGTAGCCGTTGTTGGAGGCGGAGTATGCGGACTCTTTTGTGGATTAATACTAGCCGAACATGACGTTGAGGTAGCAATTTTCGAAGAACACCCAAGCATAGGTAAACCATCCCACTGCGCCGGACATCTAAGCATTAAAAACCTAGAACAGCTCGGATTTTATCCCCTTCCAAAGGGAATATTAGAGAACGAGTATAAAGGCGCATTTTTTTACTCACCCACAGGAAACAGCTTTAAAGTCGAATTTGATTCTCCAGTTACGTGTTCAGTAAACCGCGAATCCTTCGATAAATTTGTAGCTGAACTTGCCTTAAAAGCTGGGGTAAAAGTTCATTTAAAAACTTACGTGAAATCTCTTGTTATCAGAAATAGGCAAGTGAAGGGAATTAATATTAACTACGACGGAAAGCTTAAACACGTAAACGTTAAGATGGTTGTTGATGCAGAAGGAGTATCATCCCGTATTTTGCGTCAGGTTGGACTGCAAACATTAAACCGTTCCATGGTAGTTAACGGAGTTTCAGCTGAAACTGAACGAGTAAAAAACTTGAACGAAGACTTTATTGAGGTTTACTTTGGAAATGCATACGCCCCTGGATTCTACGCTTGGATTATGCCTCGAAAAGACGGAACTGCAAAAATTGGACTAGCCACAAAACAAGGGAACCCGAAACAATTCCTAGATAAGTTTAAACAGAAACATCCTGTGGCATCGAAAAAGTTGGATGGAGCCAAAATTGTTCAAAAAACTTTCCACCCTATAACTCTAGGCGGGTTCATCCCGCAGACTTTTTCAGAGGGTTTTATTGTTGTAGGAGACGCAGCTTCTCAGGTTAAGCCAACAACGGGAGGCGGCGTCATTCTAGGTATGAACTGCGCTAAGATAGCTGCAGAAACTATTCATAAAGCTTTAAAAAAGAGGGACTTTTCGGCTAAAGTTCTTTCAGAGTATCAACGAAGATGCAGAAAACTTATGGGCTTCGACATGCGGGTTATGTTTTGGATGAGGAAAATATTTGATAAGTTATCTGACAGCCAAATTGACAAGCTGATCCTCAAATGCCAAAGCCTCGGATTGTCAGAGACTTTAGGAAAAGTCCAAGATATCGACTTTCAAGGCAGATCCATAGCAAGAATTGCTTGGCAACCATCAATTATCAGTTTTGGGTTATATCTCATCTTTGAAGTTCTTTTTAGTCAGAAACCCTTTAACTAAGGCTTTACACTACTGATGAAACAGCCCTTGCTGTGAGTGAAACCAATGCCCTTCGAGTTTGAATATAAACAAGTCATCGTGTTGAGAACGGACATCCGAATGAGCAAAGGTAAAGCAGCCGTTCAAGTCGCCCATGCAGCAGTTTCTGCGGCTGAAGAAGCAAGAAAAAAGTTTAGAAACTGGTGGAAAGCTTGGCTAAAAGAAGGCCAGCGCAAAATAGTGGTTAAAGTCAAAACCCTTGAAGAACTCCTTATACTAGAACAAAAGGTGAAAAAAGCTAACTTGCCTCACGCCTTAATAAGGGACATGGGTTTAACCGAAATACCGCCAGAAACGATCACATGTCTAGGAATCGGACCAGCACCAGCGATAAAGGTTGACGAAATTACTAACGAGCTCCCATTACTATAACGGAAGTTTCGAAAGGTGCCCATAGTTTCACGTTTAGAGAAGAAGTTAGGAATAGAAGTTTACGTAACTAAAACAAAAGGGATAGGCGGAGTCATCCGTTTTTTCTTTAAGGATTTCGTGGTTGAAGAATCTTTACTCGATGGCTCCAGAGCGAAAGTCTTAACAGAACAAAACCAGCATAATCTAAACGAGTTTTCGGTTCCTAAATCTTGGGAGAGATACCTAATTTGCATTATGGTTAAGCGGGGTTGGGATACCTTACTGGCTGTTAGGCAGATCGCTCGGCAGTTAGGCATAGACTATCGAGCTATTCAGGTTGCCGGAATAAAAGATGCCAAGGCATGGACAGCTCAACATTTAAGCCTAAAAAACGTTCACCCGGAAAGTCTTAAAAAAATCAGAATAGAAGGCCTAACAATTACTCCTATCAAATATTCACACAGGCCAGTTTCACCTTACCTTCTCCTTGGAAACCACTTTAGAATAACTATACGCAAAATATCTATTAGGGGAAGCGAAATCAAGGAAAAGATAGATGAAACATGGAAGCAACTAGAAAACATTGGTGGAATCCCAAACTTTTTCGGCCATCAACGTTTTGGAACAACTCGACCAATCACACACAAAGTGGGTAAAGCCTTGGTGCAGGGAAACTTTGAAAAAGCAGTTATGACTTTCTTAGCTGAATCCAGCCCTATAGAACTTGAAGCTTCAAGGGAAGCACGGGAAAAGCTACTTCAAGATCAGGATTTTACGCAGGCGTTGAACTATTTTCCGAACCACTTGAAATATGAACGGTTAATGTTGAGGTATTTAGCAAAACATCCAAAAGGTTTTGCCGGGGCCCTCCGCAAACTGCCCCTTCAGCTTCGCAGACTCTTCGTCCAAGCATACCAATCCTATCTTTTCAACAAATTTCTGAGCCAAAGAATCGAGCAGGGAATACCTATTAACCAGCCACAGATAGGCGACTTCGTTGTATTGCTTGACAAGTATGGTTTACCAACCCCTAAATGCAAATTTGTAAACGAAGAAAATCTTGCAGAAATAAGAGAAACTGTAAGAAAAAAGGAAATGTGTATAGCCTTGCCCTTGCCGGGCTATAAACAAAAACTTTCGAGAGGAATCCAAGGCGAAATTGAACGAAAAATCTTGGAAGAAGAAGGGATTTCTTGTCGAAATTTTCGTATCCCTATGTTAAAGGAGATAAACTTAAAAGGGAAACTTCGAGCTTGCTTGAGTCCTGTTGGGGATTTTTCATTCTCCACTCCAATGAAGGACTCAGCTAATCTTACAAAAAGAAAAGTGAAGCTGCAGTTTAAGTTGTTTCGCGGCTCGTATGCAACAGTTGTTCTCCGGGAGTTTATGAAACCCAGAAATGTTATTGCCGCAGGTTTTTAGCTCTTCATGGGCTATTCAAGAGTGCTAGAAACTATGGTTAGTTCTGCTGCTTCAACTACGTGGATCCACCAATCTAGCCTAATGAACTCTCCGTCGAAATATACGATAAGCCTTGCAAAGCTGTTCACCGAGGCTTATTCCGGAACTTCACCCTCCCAAGTCAAAGTTTTCTTGTGACAGGGCTTTAAAGTGAGGATTTTTGCTGTGCCGTTCCAGTTCCATTCTCCTTCAAATGCTAGGTTCACATTTCAAGAGCCGATAGTTGTTCCGATATTCTTGAAAGTTATTTTCACTGTAAAGCTTTCTCCAGGCCTCTTGTCGACAACTCCACGCGACTTGACGCATTCTATTTCTATTGGTTTTACTTTCCATGTTGAAGAAAAGCTCGGAAGAATCAAGCCCAAGATTATGACAATTGAAACAGCCGCTATCAATGAAGTTTTCCTTTTTTCCATTTTCAGGTTTCACCTCAAGGGAATATGTTAGAGAAGGAAGGTTTATTTTTGCTGGACAATTTTATAGAGGAGTCTTATGGTGTTAATCTAAACTTATCGCGTGGAAAAAGCACAACTTCCCGAATGTTTTTCACTCCGGTAAGCATCATAGTTAGTCTCTCCAAGCCGATGGCCCATCCTGCGTGAGGGGGCATACCATAATCAAAGGCGTTTAAGTGATATTTAAAGGATTGAGGGTTCAGCCCATTTTCTTTTAGACGTTTTATAAGGAGACCCTTATCCGAAATTCGAGTGCCGCCAGAGGCTAGTTCAATCCATTTCCACATAAGGTCGAAGCCCTCGCATATTTTGGGGTTATCTTCCTTTGGTTTAATGTAGAAAGCCTTAGATTTGGTTGGCCAGTCGGTTATAAAGTAGAAGTAGGGGTGCCTTTCGCCTAAGGTTCTGAAAGCTGGAGTGGGAATATCTTCGCCCCATGGTATTTCAATTCCAGCATTTTTCAATTCTTCAATGATTTCCGTGTAGGTAAAGCGTTTAAAAGGCAATTTTGGAGTTTCAAAATTATAGTTTATTGTTTCCAACTCTCTTACACAATTTTTCTTTACACTCTTGCAAACGTAATGAATTAGTTCTTCAAGGACTTTCATAACATCCTCGGCTGTGGCAAAAGCCTGCTCAATATCAACGGACACGAACTCGCTTATGTGCCTACGTGTATGAGATTCTTCAGCACGAAAGAAATGGCCTATCTCGAAAACTTTTTCAAAGCCAATCACGAGCTCTTCTTTGTATAGTTGCGGACTTTGAGCTAAGAAAGCCTTTTTATCAAAGTATTCCACGGGAAATAGCGCTGATCCTCCTTCAGTTGCAGTTGATATTATACGTGGAGTATGAACCTCAATAAACCCTTTTTCAGATAGAAACGAACGGATAGCCTTTAAAGCTTCATGTTGTATTCTAAATATGGCTCGGCTTTTTTCTCGGCATAAATCTAGAACTCGGGCGTCCAGTCGTACATCAATGCCGGCTGGAACCTTTCCCGTGATATCCAATGGGAGAGGATGCTTTGCCACGCCTAAAATCCGTATTTCTTTTGGAATTATTTCTACCCCACGGGGGGTCATTTCGGTTTTTTTAACAATTCCTTTCACGCCAATACTATATTGGCGTTGGAGCATTTCCGCTTTAGCTACGATTTTCTGTTCGAGTTTTTTCCGCGGAATGGTTATTTGCACAGTGCCTTCTCGATCATGTAGAATTAGGAATAGAATTCCGCCTAAATTGCGGATTTCCCTTACCCATCCGAAGACTGTTACTTCTTTTCCATCCAGTTCGGGAAGTATTTCTCTTGAGTAGTGGGTTCTTCGCCAGCTTCCTAAATTATCGATTTCCACTGTAATCCTCTCTAGTCGGTGAATTCTACACGTAGGGTCATGTTTTTAACTTTCTGCGCTATTTCCTTCAAAGCTTCCAAGTTTATTTTGAAGGAACCTCTCCTTGGTTTCTTTAGGATAACCCTTGTCTCGGTGCTACCATCTGGAAGCCAGATGGTGTTTATAGTAACTATATTTAAAGGTGCAAAAAGATCCTCCAAAAACTTCCGGTCATTGGCTCCATATTCTATCACGCGGATGTTCCTACCCGTCTGCTCTCCTAGCGTTTTTACTATTTTTCCACCGTAACCCAAGAGGCGGGAAACCTGTCCTTGCCCCACAATTATAGCAAGGGCGCCATCAGCTTCTACGGCTTTATGAAAAAAAACATCTTGAAGCGAAGGGAAACGTTTTTCCAGAGACAAAAGTAGACGAGCTATTTTCAAATCCGTCTGAGTTATTTCCCCAGATTTGAGTTTTGACTCGCATTTTTTGCATAAGATTCCGCTTTGCAGGCAGAACTTGCATAATACTGTTTTCACTCGGAGATATGCCCTCCACAAATAAAGGAGGGGCGGCGGAGCTTTGCGCGTCTACGAAACGGGCGTTATTAACGTTCCAGTGTGATTTCAATAGTGCTGACGTTGGTGGGCGTGCCACCCTCTTCGGTGGGTGCCACTTGTTCCGTGCCAATGCCTACCTGTTTAATCTTTACGTCGGGTAGGAATCGGCGTCGAACAACTTCGACAACATCGACAGCTCGGCTGATTGCTCTTCCCCTAGCTTTAACGCTTACTTCCTTTGCTCCGCCGTGGAAGAGGGTTATGCAAGCCAGCACATAGTTCATAACTGGCTTTTTCCCGACAAGTACTGAGTTGCTTTCAGACATTGTACCGCCTCACTCCTCGTTTTTATGTTCTGTATAGCTTCATAAGCTTTTTTATCGTAAAATAAATACGTTGCGGTTAGGCTAGGTTATTATATCATCGATTGGTGATACTTGTCTTCTTAATTATTTCAAGACGTTAACTGGATAAACCTTTAAATAACTGTTACAAATGTAAAGGAAAAGTTTAACAAATGATTGGTGAATGAAATGCGGAAGCAAAAACCTCTTACTGGTCGTTCATTAAGACTGTTACATACACTTTTCGAGAAAAGCCTACCAACAACCAATTACACAGTATCATTGAAACAAAGTGAACTAGCTGAAGAACTGGGCATAACTAGACAAGCCTTAAATGTGCATTTACGTAGACTCAGAGACTTAGGATATATACGCACTGGAAGAGGATTTATCGATATAACGGAAAGGGGGCTAACACTTCTAGGAGTAACTGTAAACCCAGCCTTCATATTTATTAAAGTCACGCCTAAAAGCAGGGAACAAGCATACGAAAAAATGAGTACTCTCCCAGCTCAAAGAATCTTCAGAGTAACAGGGGACATAGACGCTATTCTAATTGTGGAGGGGGATAAACTTGACGAAACCCTCAAGAAACTGGCAGCAATAAACGGCATAAAGGAAACCAAATCTTACGTAACCATCAAAGCTCTAAAATAATACTTGGTGAAAAATGTGAAGCTATTCGAGTACGAAGCCAAGAGAATTTTTAAACGCTATGGTATTCCTGTTCCACGCGGAGAACTTGCAGCATCACCACAAGAAGCACGCCAAGTAGCTTCAAAACTGAGCTTTCCAGTAGCCATCAAAGCTCAAGTTCTTGTAAGCGGTAGAGGAAAAGCCGGGGGGATACTATTCGCCGAAACACCATTAGAGGTTGAAGAAATCACGGCGGAAATTTTGAGTATGTATATTAAAGGGTTAAAAGTGAAAAATGTCTGGATTGAAGAAAAAATTCCAGCCAAAAAAGAGCTATTTTTCAGTATAACCATAGACCGAGTAAAACAAAGCTACATAGCTTTAGCTTCTTCGATCGGTGGAGTAGACATTGAAGAAATCGTCGAGAAAACGCCGGAAAAACTTGTAAAATGCCCAATAAACCCAAAATATGGTTTCCGCAGTTTCCATGCCCGACAAGTAGCAAGCAAAATAGGTTACACTGGTGCCCAGCAAACTAAACTGGCAGTCCTCTTTAAGAAGCTTTATTCAATACTTGAAGAACTAGATGCTGAACTTGTTGAAATGAATCCACTGGTCGAAACCAGTAATGGGGAATTTATAGCAGTTGATGCGCGAATAATAATTGACGATAATGCATTGTTCCGGCATCCCGAATACAGAAGCCGTCTTTTTGAAGAAAAAACTTCGGAATTTTCACCCGAGGAATTGAAAGCCCTCGAGAAAGGATTAGCTTATGTGAAACTTGATGGAAATATAGGGATCATTGGAAACGGAGCTGGACTAGTCATGGCTACACTAGACGCTGTTCAACACTACGGCGGGAAACCAGCCAATTTCCTTGACGTTGGGGGGGGAGCATCGGCGGAACAAATAACAGCAGCCATGGAAATAGTGACTTCAAACCCGAACGTCGACGTGATTTTCATAAATATTCTAGGTGGAATAACTCGCTGCGATGAGGTTGCAAAGGGAATAATCGAAGCGCAGAAAAGAGTTTGCTACGAAAAGCCGATGGTTATACGATTAGTAGGCACTAACGAGGAAGAGGGAAAACGCTTGCTGTCCGAAGCAGGCATCCATGTGCTTGAAAGTATGGAAGAAGCTGCTGAAAAAGCTGTTCAAATAGCAAGAGAGGGCAGCTAAAATGGGCATTATAGTAGATAGAAACACCAGAGTCATAGTTCAGGGAATAACCGGAACACAGGGGAGATTCCACACAAAAGCCATGCTGGAATATGGAACCAAAATAGTCGCCGGAGTAACACCGGGAAAAGGTGGAACCCAAATTCACGGAATACCAGTATACGATACTATTGCTGAAGCCATCGAAAAACACAACGCAAACGCCTCAATAATCTTTGTCCCAGCTCCATTCGCCCTAGATGCTGCAATAGAAGCCATCGAAAACAACCTAAAAACCGTAGTCATAATTACTGAACACATCCCAATCAAAGACTCAATTCAAATAATGCACCTAGCGAAGGATAACAACACAACAATCATTGGACCTAACACTCCAGGCATCATAACCCCAGGCGAGTGCAAGTTAGGCATTATGCCAGCTCACGTTTTCCACAAAGGAGTTGTAGGCATAGTTTCGAGGAGCGGAACCCTAACCTACGAGATAGCTAATAGCCTAACCCGAGCCCAACTTGGACAGTCAACATGTTTGGGCTTAGGCGGAGATCCGATCGTAGGGCTAAACTTTATTGAAGCCCTGAAAATGTTTGAACAGGACCACCAAACAAAAGCAATAGCCCTAATAGGTGAGATCGGTGGAAACCTCGAGGAACTCGCAGCAGAATATATAGAGAAAATGGATTACCCTAAACCTGTAGCAGCCTTCATAGCAGGGAGAACCGCTCCGCCGGGTAAAAGAATGGGACATGCTGGAGCCATAGTCATGGGAAAAGCAGGGACCGCTCAGACAAAAATTGAAGCATTGAAATCCGCAGGAGTAGAAGTGGCTGAAAAACCCGGAGACATAGTTAGAATTTTAACTCGAAGGCTTCAAGATAACGGCGGAATGGAAAACTATATTTAAAGGCACCTGAACGTAGAATAGCAATAGACACAATAGGGAAATAATTATGCCAGTAATGGATCCGATAAAAAAGGCGATCGCGCAGAAACATAGGTTATACATGAAAATTTGTCGGGAGTGTGGTGCCCGTAATGCCCCAGGCGCAGTTAAGTGTCGAAAATGCCGAAGCAAAAACTTGAGATGGAAGAAACGAGAGCTAGTAAAGTAATAGCACAACAACCTCCCGGTAGGGTATATCTCCACTAAATGTTGCCTTAAGAGGGTTTTGCAAAGTTGCCTAAAAAAGGGATTTTGGAAGAAATAGCACAGGAAATAAGCGTTTGTCGCAAGTGTCCACTTTGGAAAACGCGAAAAAACGCTGTTCCTGGCGATGGACCTCCATCAGCTACTCTAATGTTTATTGGTGAAGCGCCGGGTTATTGGGAAGATGTTAAGGGAAAACCCTTCGTGGGAATGGCTGGAAAAATCCTTGACTCACTTCTTGCCATCCTTGGAATTCCAAGGAGCGAAATATTTATCGGTAATGTTTTAAAATGTAGGCCCCCGCAAAATCGTGACCCTACTCCTGAAGAAATTCGCACCTGCACTCCTTTTTTGGATAGGCAAATCAGGGCATTATTACCACAATGTATTGTGACACTAGGGCGGTATTCTACTGGCTATATTTTCTCCAAAATGGGCTTAAAGTTTAGCTCCATAGGTGCAGTTCACGGCAGATTTTTCGAGGGACAATTTTTAGGTTTAGAGGTTTATATCTTCCCTACTTATCATCCCGCTTCAGCGTTGTACAGTGCCAGAAATCGTAAAACCTTAGAAGAAGATTTTAGAACTTTAAGGGATGAACTGAAGCGGCGGGATTTACTAAAGTTTTAATTTGGTCAGGAACATTTTAGTGTCTGGAAGGCACGAAACTTGGTTTTAGCTCCTCGATTGGAACTGAGAAGGAAAGTTTCCCAGCTTCAAATTCAAATAGGGAAGACACGAATCCCCAGAGTGCTTCTTGGAACTTCCCCTTTTCTTGGAGCCGGACAATTTGGAAAACGAGCCCTTACGTATTACCAAAAGTTTCAGCGTCCCGGGAACATTGCGCAAATCATACGTGCTGCAATCGACTTAGGCGTTTTAGGGGTTCAAGTTCTTCCAGCGTCTAAGGTTTTCGAAGCGATACAGATTGTTGAATCTGAAATTGGGAGTAAACTAACCTTGGTAGGAACTGTTGGTTTACGTGATATATCAGAAGAAATTAGGGTTTTCGGGAAATTCAAAACGGCAGCTATGTTGCTTCATGGGGGAGTAACCGACTGTTATAACCATAAACTGGTTTCAGAATTGCTTAATAAGATCCACACATCCAACTGTTTGGCTGGTTTGGTCAGCCATCATCCACTAGCAACATTGCGGTGGATTCAAAAGAAAGACTTAACCGCAGATGTTGACTTGTTAATGCTTCCTTTTAACAAGCTTGGAATGTTTATGGACGCTAAGCCCGCTTTAATTGCCAAGGAAATCATCCGTGTTGGAAAACCAGTTATAGGAAAGAAGGTTTTGGCGGCTGGATATCTCTCACCAAAAGACGCTTTCCGGTTTATAGCTAAAAGCAATTGCATAAGCGCGGTTGCTGTGGGAATAGCTTCCGTCAAAGAAGCTGAAGAAACCTTTACCACAGCCGCATCCACCCTTTTTGAATAAACTTTCTAAAATCGGGTTTAAAAGGTAAACGTGTATGCCCAATCGATCTCTTGAGTTACATCTAAACTATGAGTTGATAACTGGTAGTTTTCTTCAAAGGTTAAATCGTTTCATGGTTGAAGTTGCTATAGACAACCGGAATGTTTTAGCACATCTTCCTAACTCTGGAAGGCTAACCACAGTTTTGGTTCCAAACGCCAAGGTTTTCCTTAAGAAAGTTCCTCAGGGCAGATTTAGACGGAAAAGTATGTATGATGTCTTCGCCGTTAAAACACGGGTTTCAACAATCGTAGACACAAGATCTTCCAGCTTTCTAGCGGAAACAGCGGTTGAAAATGATTTATTTAAATCTTTTCGAGGATACAGAGTTAAACATAAGAACTTCCGTGTCGGAAACTCTCTCTTAGATTTGAAACTAGAAAAGGGTGATAAGGCGTTCTTTGTAGAGGTTAAGAGCGTAACTCACGTGATCGATGGGACAGCTTTGTTTCCAGACGCCCCAACCCAACGAGGCGCAAGACATGTCCGATTATTAACCCGCTTAAGAAGAGCGGGATATAACGTTGGGATTTTCTTCTCCGTTCAGAGAAGTGACGCCAAGGTTTTGAAGTTGAACCGAAAGGTAGATCCCAAATTTTCCTCTTTGCTTGAAGAAGCTGTCAAAAAGGGTGTAGAAGTTTTTATCCAGACAGCAGTTTTCAGGCAACCAAACATCATCAGAATCTTTCCAAACTCTCCAAGGTTTGAGCTCTAAAGTTTAATTTTTTGTTTAATCTCCATCAGCAGCTCCTCCACACTATCATAGGTTTTTGACGGTAACTCCATTAGTATTTTATCTAGCCTTTCTTGCTTGTTTTCTTTTATTTCGATTATTCTCCAGCCTAACTTCCGCAATAGGGTGCTTTTTGACGCTGGGTAACGAGTTCGGCTGATCACTTCTCTAATCGATTCAAACCCTACTTCTTGAGTAATTTTAGGCAATTTTCCGGTTTCTAAATAGGTTTTGAATCGAATAGCGTCCTGAAACATCGCTAAGTTATTAAAAAGCACATAAACCTCCAACTCCCTATTCAGAAAGGAAAATACCAAATTTTTGAGCCTTTTTAGTTCATCATCACTGTATTGATAATAGTAGAGTCGCTCTCCTAGCCCGTGTAAACGAAAGTAAGCTACGCTCGTAGTATGGACTGGCTTCGACTTAAAAGGGTCGACAACATGAGAGACGTCAACCTCCTTTAGGACTTCAGCTAGTCTCTTACGGATTTCTCTGGTTTCCCATGTTGTTCCACGTGTTTCCCACACTAAAATTAGATCATCTCTTTCTAATTCGGCAAAAAAACGTTTGGCCATTTCAAGTTTTTCTGGTCTGAATGAAGCGGGAGTTTGGAAAAGTAGAATTTTGGATTTTAAGGTTTCGCAGATTTGTTTCATTTGTTTAAAGGCTGCTTTGCTTGTTTGTTCTAGCTTCATTCTTGATTTATGGGTTATTTGCTGGTTAGCTTTCACTGTGAACTCAAAGTTCGGTGGAGCCTTTTTCCTCCATCCTTCCACAGTAGAAGGTCGGGGGAACTGGTAAAAAGTGGTGTTTATTTCCACGAGTCTAAATTGAGCATGATACTGTTTCATCGAGGTTGGATAGCCGCAACATCCAACCTTAATCATATATCGCCCTTTTGAAAGATGGGCAGCCCGTGATTAAAGCTTTATTCATATTAAACCCTTTAACTCAGCTAAAAGCCTATAAAACAGGAGGCTGCGTTTACGGTTGAATGTGGAGTGGAGTCGAGAAGTAGCTGAAAAATTCCCTGAACTTGCCGTCTGTATGGGCATAATCACAGGGGTAACCGTTGAACGAGTTAACCCTCAAATCAAAGAGTTAAAGAGCAAGATTATAGATGAAGTCAAACGCTCTTATCAGATTGAAAAGTTAAAGGATAATCCTGTTGTAAGGGCTTACCGAGATTTTTACTGGAACCTTGACATTGACCCAACAAAAACACGACCCTCCGGCGAAGCCCTGCTCCGGAGAACCTTACGGGGAAAACCCTTACCAACGATATCAACAGTTGTAGACGCCTACAATTTGGCATCTCTGAAAACTATAATCCCCCTAAGCGGGTTCGATCTAAAACTTCTAAACCCGCCCTTATACATTCGTTTCTCAAAAGGAAACGAAGAATTTTATGGAATCGGGATGACTACGCCTATAAAGCTAAAAAACAACATGTTAGTGCTAGCAGACAAAACGAGAATCCTCTGCATTTACCCATACCGGGACGCTGACGCAACCAAAATCACACTAAATACAAGAGAAGTGGTCATAATCGGATATGGTGCCCCTGGAATCATCGAAAATAAACTTAAAAACGCTGTGGAAACCGCCATCCAATTCATAAAAAAGGTTTCCGGAGGTAAAGCAGAAATAGTAAAGGTCTCTAAACCGTAACAAAACTTGGCTCTTAAGCAGGATGATTAAAAATGAACTTCCGAGAAAAAATGGAGGAATCAGCAAGAAGCAAAAGGTCCAATATAGTTCTAGCGCTTGACCTTCCGCCACAAAAACCTGAAGTCTTAATGGAAAAGGCCAAGAATATACTTGAAACCGCCAGTCCCTACGTTTGTGCAGTCAAAATAAATAGACACCTTACGCTTCCTTTGGGCTTGTTTAATTATGTAAGGAGGCTTCTGCAAACAGCCCGATCGTATGGTTTGCCTACTATAATGGACTGCAAAATAAACGACATAGGCTCCACGAATCAGATAATCGCCGAGTATTATTTTGATGTCGGATTCGACGCAGTAACCGCCAATCCCTTTGTTGGATGGGAACAAGGCTTAAAATCCGTTTTTGAAATTGCGGAAAAGCGGGAAAAAGGCGTTATACTTCTTATTTACATGAGCCACAAAGCCGCAGCCGAAGGGTACGGACAAATGATTAAAGAACGGTCAGGAAAATTGATTCCGCAGTACATACTCTTCGCTAGAAAAGCATTAAAATGGAAAGCCGACGGAGCGGTGGTGGGCGCTACTTACCCCAAAAAAATAAAGGAAATTCATCAAATACTAAAAAACAAGGTCCCAATTTATTCTCCAGGAATAGGGATTCAAGGAGGAGAGGTCAGGGAAGCACTCAAAGCCGGAGCAAGATTCCTAATCGTGGGGAGGACTATAACCTTATCGGAAAAACCTGCTGAAACCGCGAAAAAACTTAGGGATTTAGCTAAAGAACTCTAAACCTTTGTGAGAGCCTATTAGCTACTATTTTCTACCCCAAAGCTCTTTTTTCAAGAGATCTCTAACAGCTGAACGGATGGCCGCGCTTCTGCTCGGATACATGTTGGCGCGGACAAGTTCATCTAGTCCTTCTAAATAGGCTTCGGGTAAGAGCACTGTTACGAGTTTCGTTTCTCCTCCCTCCCATGGGAGATATGTCATGTATATAATATGCTTCAAATATAGAGTTTACCCCGAGGAATTAGTTAAATCAGATTTAATCGGATTTCATCAAGCTCTTTGAATAGTTTCGGAAAGGTCTTATAAACATCCTCCAAGTATAGCCCGGAGTTTTTAATTTTATACTGGATTAGACCGAAGGCTAAGAGCGCTGTTCCCGCTACATCGGTAACTATGAATGGGTCAGGAAGGGCTATCAAGGTTAGCCCTAACGAAACGCAATGTGGTTTGTTCTCTTGTTTCCAAAGCTTACGAATCATGTTAACCTCTCTGCTTACATCTTTTATGGCATTCGAAGCATCTTGATAACTATCTGCTAGCTCATTCGCAGCCTTAGCCACAGCTTTCATTGTGTCCAGTTGCATATATTTCACTCTACATAGCAATACAACAATATACACAGAAGAACTCAAAAATTTTAATCAGACAAAAAAACATAAAATCTAGCCGCCGAAAAAAGTTATACCATCTAAAATTTAAATGAAACAACAAAAACCTAGGCTTTATTATTATTATTTTTATACTTCACTGTAAAAGCGAGGGCAATTAAGAGAACATAGCAAGTATAATAAAAATAAAGGAAAAACTATTAAATGATTTGAAATAATAGAAAGAGGGCAATTATTTGGAAGATTTTAATCCGAGGAACTTTGTTGAAAGAAGAGTTGAGGAGATTCAGAAAACCATTGGAACCCAAAGAGCTTTAGTAGCTGTTTCTGGCGGAGTGGACAGCACTACAAGCGCCGTTTTAACCCATAAAGCCATTGGAAGCCAGTTAACATGCGTAATGTTAGATGATGCTTTCATGCGGGAGAATGAGCCGAAGAGAGTAGCTGAGCTACTTTCAAAACCGCCTATAAATATGCCAGTAAAAATAGTAGAGGTTAAGGAACGGTTCTTAAATGCCTTGAAAGGGTTGAGAGATGCTGAAGAGAAACGGAAAGCGTTTCGGAAAACTTTCTATGAAACATTAAGTGAAATAGCAAAGAGAGAAGAATGTAGCTTTCTTGTGCAAGGAACAATTCTCGCGGACATAGTGGAAACGAAGGGTGGAATAAAAACGCAACATAACGTGCTGGAACAAATAGGAATCAGCCCCTTTGAACGTTTCGGATTCAAAGTGGTTGAGCCAGTAGCTCAGCTATATAAAAGCCAAGTAAGAAAGGTGGCAAAATATTTGGGGATACCTGATGAAATTGCTGAACGGCAACCTTTCCCTGGTCCTGGATTAGCGGTACGGGTTGTCGGTGAAGTTCGTGTGGATAAGCTTGAAACGCTTAAGAAAGCCACAGCGATCGTGGAGGAAAAAATAGCAAGGTTTAAGCCTGGTCAATATTTTGCAGTTATAATGGATAACGAAAAGGTTTCGAACTACAGGCGGCTTGCCCGGATTCAAGAGGCAATAGCACGTTTTCTGGACGTGCCTTGTCGGCATGTCCATGCTGATGTCTTTATTGACAAAGCAACAGGTGTTAAGGGTGGGACTAGACGATACGGCGATGTGATAGGTGTAAAGGTGCAGACACCTCAAGGAAAAGTTCATCAACCGCCCATTCGAAGCCTTATAGCGCTTCAGAAAAAACTTTTGACAGAGAATCCCTCATTCACCCGCGTCTTATATGCAGTTCGATATCTAACAGTGGAAAAACCTCACGTAATAGGGATAAGGGCTGTTGAAACCCAAGACTTCCTGGAAGCTGAGGTCTCTGAACTTCCTTGGCATGCACTTAACGAAGTTGCAGAACAAATACTCGAACAGTGTGGCAGTGTTTCCGAAGTTTACTATGATGTTACACCTAAGCCTCCAGCGACCATAGAAATGGAGTAGTCTAACGGAAAGATATAAAGAAGTAGATGCGAAAGTTTCTGGCGTAAAAACGCGTGAAAGCTCATGTTTCGTGTAAGAGTCCAAAAAATAGAGTCTATACGTGACCCGGATGGAAACCTTGGAAAGAGAATTGAACTTGTAGAAGAACGAGTTGTTCCAAGGTTTGCTGTAAAGCCTGAAACTGAAGAAGCCAGAGTCGTTCAAGGCGTAATCCAAGCGCTTCAAAGGCAACTTCCCATGTTCCCGGCAAAAACCAAGTTTGCCCTTCCGAAAATAATATTGTTTTTAACAGAAACAGAATACGAAAACTTAGGAATAAACTTTGACGTAAATCAGATATACCAAGTTGAACTTTCGGAGCAAACTATAAGATTTAAGAAAGTTTCATAATTTCCCGTTGAATTCTCTTTAAGCAAGAATACCGAGGGTGAAAAGACAACACAAAAATCATGTTTCTCAAAGCCGTGTAAACCTCATCCTCGTTTAACCTTCTGTCCTTAACTGAGTAAAGCGGGATCTCCTCACCGTTTCCATCCCTAAAATAAACGTGGATTGCCGATGAACCGGTTTCCTCGAAACGGATAATCTCTAAATCCAAATGTAAATGTTCAGCAATTTTCCTAGCAGCTGAACCAACAATCTCTAAGCAGGAGTGAGGCGTCATGGGGCCTGAGGCGTAAATTCGTAGGGTTCCATTGAAATGGGAAAGCAAATGTTCACCTCGAAGTCAAGGTAATTTTTTAGAATATTTTAAAACGAATGGTGAAATGAACATTGGGAGAGGGGAGTGGGGGGAATGAAAGTAAACCTTTTCTTAACTTTTGCGCTTTGGAAATGTTTGTAAAGGCTTAGTCGTAAAAGGTTTAAACGGTTAAGATTATTAGCTTTTTTAATTCAGAGGGAGCGGATTCGGCTATGATGGTAAGGGTTCACGTTTACGTATCGGGCAGAGTTCAGGGGGTATTCTTCAGATATGAAACACGGCGAGAAGCGAGAAAGCGAAATGTAAAGGGTTGGGTTCGTAACCTTCCTGACGGAAGAGTGGAAGCACTGTTTGAGGGAGAAGAAGAGAAGGTTCTAGAATTAATCGAGTTCTGCAAACATGGACCTCCAGGAGCTCGAGTGACGAACGTTGAAGTTGAATGGGGCGAGTATACCGGTGAGTTTAAAGATTTCTATATACGCCATTAACCATAGGGGAGCTCTATGGGCTTGGTACTATTAACAAATGACGACGGAATCGACTCGCTTGGATTGCAGATTCTTTGGAGTAAACTTGAGGCTTTAGGCGAAATAGTGGTAGTGGCGCCCAGAACTGAAAAGAGTGGGGTAGGGAAAGGCCTATCCAGTGACGTAGTAAAGATTTCTGAAATCGTCACGAAACGTGGAAGAAAAGCTTATACGGTAACTGGAACGCCTGCAGATGCCGTGCTCTTAGCCATTTTCAAAATCTTGAAGGAAAAACCCGTTCTTGTTGTCTCAGGTATAAATCTGGGTCCCAATGTTGGAATAGATGACTTGTTTACTTCTGGAACTTTAGGTGCAGCTTTCGAAGCAGTCATTCACGGTATCCCAGCCGTAACTGCGTCTTACTGCATCGAAAGAATTGACGAAAAAACTCCCAAGAAGAACGTCACCCTAGACGAGTTGGAAATTGTAGCTAACCTAACTCGAGAGGTAGTTGAGTACGTGTTAAAGTTCGGCATGCCTTCTGAAGTTGACATTTTAAACATTAATGTTCCTGCAGGACCCGATACAAAACATGTAAAGTTTACCGAGCTTTCTTACAAAGGATATTTAGATATTTTCAAGAAACACAAAAATGGCTATTGCATTTCCGCCTGGGTTCTAAGTGATTACCCAGATGACCATGAAGGAACGGATATTCACGTAATCAAACAGAACAGACTCATTTCTATAACGCCCATTAAGATGAATTTTGTTCACTATTTGAAGGGATTAAGTAGACTGGCTGACTTTTTAGAAAAACGTGGCTATCAGGTTGGTGAAATATGAAAGCTTCATACTTTTTTGGGAACTTTAAAATGAGATTCCTTACCAGCGCTTTTGTATTCTCCTCCTGCGCTTCGAACAATAGAAGCTACTTTTGCAAAGTTTTCCGAACCTAAGAACTGCCGTGGCTTTATCATTATAAAGTCGCCTCTATCCTCGAAAGTTAATAGAGATTCGAGTTCTTCAGGGAACATCATTTTAATGTCCTCTATGGTTCGTAAATGTTCTGTTGGTGTTGGTAAGGGTGCTGGTGTAGGCTCAACTGGGGCTGGAGGAGATACCGTTTCTTTTAACGATTGAGAAACACTTTCCAAATCCTCAACTACCCGTTTAAGTATTATGAGGAGCTCATCTATACGCTTACACAGTTCCTCTATGTTAGTAGAATCCAAACTCAAAGGTTAAACGCCTCCATACACCTATATTTTATGCTTCCATCCTATTTTGTTTATCCCTATCTAAACTGAGAAAAACGAAACATAATTAACCAATAAGCCGAGAAGTTCCAATAGAAAAAGTCGATGTAGACACTTTAGAGGTTCCATTGTTGTTAGAGATTGATGGAAGCCAGAAGAGTGGAAGCGGCACTATCTTACGGCTTTCCGTAGCCTTAGCCAGCATCCTTCAAGAGCCATTGCACATATATAATATCCGGCAGAAACGCCCCCAGCCTGGACTTCGTCCCCAGCATCTGGAAGCAGTTCTAACCGCTGGGAAAATATGCAACGCCCAAATAGAAGGCGCGAAAATAGGCTCAAAAGAACTATGGTATCGCCCAAACGAAATTTCAGGTGGCGAAATACAAGCGGAAATAGGCACTGCTGGAAGCATTCCAATGTTGTTAATGACTGTCCTTCCCCTATGTATCTTCGCCAAACAGCATGTATGTCTAAAGGTGACTAAAGGAGGAACCGATGTTCGCCATTCGCCTACAATCAACTACATGCGAAACGTGTTTCTCCCTGTTCTACAGAAAATGGGGATAAACGCTTCACTCACGATCCACAAATATGGATACTATCCAAGAGGGATGGGCGAAGTAACGCTGGAAGTTAAACCTACCAATAAGCTGAAGCCAATAAGGCTGGAAAAATTCGGAGAAATAAGAGAAATAAAAGGAGTTTCGGTCTGCACCTTTCTAGAAGATAGAAAGGTTGCGGAAAGACAAGCCAAAGCTGCAAACAACTACCTAAACACTCGGGGTTTCATCGCTAGAATAGAGGTGATAAACGATCGTTCCAACCCTCTCCAAAAGGGAAGTTCTCTAGTCCTATGGGCAGAAACAGACAAAGGAGCGATTTTAGGTGCCGATGCCATAGGGGAAATACATAAAACAAGCGAAAATGTGGGAAGAGAAGCCGCGGAAAAACTTTGGAAAGAACTCGTCATGAAGCCAACGGTTGATGTGCACTTGGCTGATATGCTTATACCCTATGTTGCACTTGCAGAGAAGGGATCAATATACTTGGCCCGAGAACTAACTGATCACCTTGAAACTAATATTTGGTTAACTGAAAAAATTCTAGACGTAAAATTCAAGGTCGCGAAAGTCTACAGCCTCTATAAAATCGAAAAGCTGGATTAACCGCCCCCACGGTAGAGGTTGAACAATTTGAAAGCCAAAATTAGGGGAATATACTCCACGGCGTTAACAAAGTTACTTCTTGAAAACGGCTTTCAAATAGTCCAACCTTCCATTCCAATAAAAGAAAGGTTCCAACTAGAAAGTTGTTTCGATCCACCAGACATAGAAATAAAGGACCGTAATGACCTGCAGGGCGTACACGTGATAGGAGCACCTAAATCAGTAAACAAGCTAACGCAAATTCTGCAATCACATCTTCAGGACGTAATAACTCGAAGGTGGAGAGTAAGCCTCGACGGAATATACAAGGGAAAAATCGTGAAACCCCTCCACCAAAACGTGCTGGTAGACATAGGCATAGCCCTAGGGAGACTTCCAATAAAAGAAAAACCTAAAAACAAAGAAGAAGTCATCGTCCAAGTTCAAAGGCGCAAAATAGGCACAAAAAATCCACTGCTAACAACAAATATCAAGATTGTCGGAGAATATGCCATCCTGACTCAAGAGCAAACAATAGGCGTGAGCCTAAAAATCAGAAACCTAAGCGAGAGAGCTCGGCTATATGCGTTAGGAAAACGGCTAAAACCTGCAAACTGGGGGATAATATGGCGAGAAATTGCCGCTAACCAGCCAACAGAAACTCTAGAAAAGCAAATATGCCAACTTGTCGAAAAAGCAGAAAAAGTAGCTAGATTAGAAAGGCAATTAACCGCGCCTGCCCTACTACTGGAAGGTTCTCACTGCATGGATGTGGAATTCCCTGCAACCTCGAAAGCCACCCTCGACCAAATTAGAAACACAGTGACCCCCACGCTAACCAGACATCACTACTATAAAGCTTGCGGAGGAAGGATTTCCGCAGCCCTAGAAATGGCTGAAAAACTATTGGAGAACGGAAAAAGCCTGAAGGAGGTTGAAGAAGGGTTTAAACGAACTGTTGAACCAGAATACCCGAGAGAAGGAGACCGTTTACAGATCGAACATGTCAAGCTAAGCGGTCAAACCTTTCTCTTAGGCGAAGCAACCATTCAAGAAATTGAAGAGCCAAAAATCCGTTTCCAACGAATCTTAAAACGGAACGGCGTATATGATGGACTTCGGGTCCAAAAACAAGCCGGAGACAAAGCCGTGACAGAGGCTGAAATAGGCGCATGGACCTTCGAAACTCGTTACTATGCACCCTCAGGCGAATATAAAGGAACCTACATAAACATAAATACACCTATAGAAGTTTACCCAAACACCATCCGTTACATAGACTTAGAAGTTGACATATGCATCTGGCCTAACCGAACCTATAAGGTTCTAGATGAGGAAAAACTAGACAGTGCGTTACACGAGGGGTGGATAAGCGAAAGACTTGTTAGGCTTGTCAAGGACATGGTCGGAAAAGTTACTCAAAAACTTCAAGAAGAAAAGCTAAACAGGAAAGAGTAAGGTTGCAACACAGCTTGTTAGCTTTTTGAACTCACTATTTGTTGATCAAGAAAATTTATAGTTTGGTGTCTTCATTTAAACTCGGGGAGAAATCATGGTTGAAGAAAATGATATTATAGATTTTCTTAAAACAAAAGGCGGGGAGGCTACTCTAAATGAGGTAGCTGAGGCACTTAACATCCCCAAGTATGGGCCAGATTCTGCTTACGTTATTCTTCAATCACTTCGTTCAAAGGGGAAAATTGAAAGGAAGGGTGAAAAATGGATTTTAACAGCGCAGATAGAGGGAGTTTTGCCTCCACAACAGCCATTAGCTCCAGCCGCGGCTGTTTCTGAAGAACATCCTTCAATAATGCAGGCTCCACCATCCGACGTTGAAAGTTTGATGAAAGCCATGGCTAA
>Ga0209426_1000979_pt1 | contig 21441 bp, 23 predicted proteins | sample Deesub1362B_J571_FD_187697 | JGI IMG/M metagenome (GOLD analysis project Ga0209426, IMG submission 187697) | Deep oceanic, basalt-hosted subsurface ecosystem from Juan de Fuca Ridge flank, Pacific Ocean, CORK Borehole 1362B_J2.571 (SPAdes)... ...
CATTATCAAGTCAACAGCTTCTTGAACGGTAGATGGTGCCAAAACAAGCAGCCGATAATCTCCATGCCCACCGCCTTTTGTGGCTTGGAAATAATCTGACTGAGAAGGCAATATTCCGCCAAGCCCAGGCCCACCGCGCATAACATTCACTATGACACAGGGAAGTTCTGCGCCTGCAATATAGGAAATTCCTTCCATTTTTAGGCTAATTCCTGGGCTTGAGGAAGAAGTCATTACGCGTGCTCCAGCTCCTGCGGCGCCAAAAACCATGTAAATAGCTGCTATTTCACTTTCGGCTTGGACAAAACATCCACCTACCTGAGGTAGACGTTTTGACATGTATTCTGGAATCTTGTTTTGGGGAGTTATAGGATAACCGAAGAAAAATCTACATCCAGCCTGGACGGCTGCTTCAGCGATTGCTTCATTTCCGCTTATTAAAACTTTTTCCCCCATGTGACTTTCCCTTCTTCAGGACCCGGTTATTTTATAAATCTCTATGGCTATTTCAGGACATGTTAATGCACATAAAGTGCATCCAGTGCATTTTCTCTCAGGGTCTACAAACTTTGCAGGGTGGTATCCTTTAGAGTTAATGTTACTGGAAACTTGTATGAGATGAAAAGGACAAACAGTAATGCAAAGTTGGCATCCCTTGCAAAGTTCTTCGTTAACTACTATCTTTCCGCCCATGGATTTTCCCCTCTTTCCCCTTTCACCCTCCGTAGAGATGCTCGTTGCATGTTGAGGATTTAAAAGCGATTTTCAAACTTATTAGTGTTAGCATTAAAGGAGCCATACCAGTAAGAAAACCAAAAGTAGACCTGTTGCCAAGAACAAGGGGACAGCCATGTGTTTCGCTCTTTTTAGAGCGGGGTCAATTAGCGAACAGAGTTCAATTATTTGTTTTTCACCTATGACTTTTACGTTAGGAACTGTTGTAACTTTGTATCCTACTTTAGCGGGCTTCATATCCATCAAGGCTTTTTCAACAGTCTCTCTAACGTAATTTATCAGCTTTTCATGGGGAATAACCTCGCCAAGTGCGTGATACCCCCGACTTGTTAAAACAACGGCAGTAACTGCATGGGTGTCTGTAGTGAAAACTTCACCAGAATCAACGCCTAGATCCCTAAACATGGAAAGGATTTTCTCTCGTAACCCTGAAACCATGTTGTTCCCGTCGATTGTCACATAAGCAAACTTTTGGTTGCCAACTTCTACGGTTACGGCGGTTATACCTCCCGGCCCCATGCCATCTTCTAGACCGAATTCTGTAGGAATTATCTTAGCAGCGCCCACCTTAAAGGGCAGCCTCTTTAAGGATGAAGTTTCCTTCAGATTTTCTGTTATTGCTTTTCTAAACAATTCCATGTTTTCTTTGATAGAAACTGTTCCGTCTAAACTGTTATGCGCATTGATTACTATTACATGAGACAAACCATATTTTTTAGCCTCTTTTAGGGCGTAACTGCCTAACGCTTGTGGCAAATCTTCGGTAGTTTTCGGGGCTAAGGTTAAGGATAGAACTGCGCAATCGCCGAATATTTGGCAAAAAACGGTTGCGGGGCCACATGTGGTGTGGGTCAACGGAGTAGCTAATGAAGCTGTGGGAGAAAAATTTGAGGCATCAACAACTTTTTCGATTATTCTTTCCACATGACTGCTGGAGGAAACATCGAATTCGTGTCCAAGCAAACCATGGGGAACAGCTACGTACTTAAATTTTTTTTCCAATGCTTCTTGGAGTTTAGAAGGAAGAAGACTACTCCCAACATTTTTGAATGGACCAGGATGAACCTGTGGAATAACCAACATTATCTTTTCGGAGGATGTTTCAAACTTTAAGATTGAGATTTTAACGTTTCTTTCGGTACCAAGCTTTTCAAATATGTTTTCTAAGGGAGTGTTAGTGCCTTCAATCCAGTTAATTAGGAAAGCTTTAAACAGAGCAAACGATGAAAAACCTAGTTTTTCCACACCGATTTTGTTAAGGGAATAAGTGAAGGCATAAACTGCAACTATGCTTAGTGGAATTGTGGCGGCTAAGTATCCCCACGCTCCAAGATTTAAAGTGTTGCCCATGTAAGTCCACGTGTAGAAAAATAGCATTAAGGCAACTGAAGGGGTGAAGAAGGCAGAAATAATTCTCCTCCAATGGGAAGCAACTGAGGTCGCATTTAAAACAGTTAGACGTAAGATAACAGCTGCGGAGAAGCCTAAGAGCCAAAGTCTAAACAATGTAGTTATCCTAAACAAGAGGGCTAAGCCGTTACTTAGCAAAATAAAGGCTAACCAAACTGCAAGAGAGAAAATGGATAACCCAAGACATCTTCGCATTTCATAGACAAGGTCATTTCTTAAAAAAATCTTATCCACAACCATGTCTGAGATAAAGGTAATTAGGAAAAGGATTATCCCAATAATTATACCAAATAGCAGGCCTTGCAGGGTAGGGTTTAACAGAAATGTGGAAAATACCCCGCACCCAGCACAGAGGAGCATAATCAATCCAAGGATTACTTTCAAAGAGGGTAACGTAAAGAGAGATGAATAACGTTTCACCGCCTTGTTGATGGATTCGTCAAAGAATTCTTTATCATTCAAGTTTTTCCCTTTTCCACTGGAAAGGTTTTAGGTTATTGTTTTGGATATATCTATTACGGAAAGCTACGTTACAACTTTTTCTGAGTTAAGGAGTAAGTGTTTTAAGCTAGAAAGGTGTAAGGTAATCCTGCGGTAATTATGTCTTCAAAAAATGGCTTACCGCTTTCCATCTTTCACATGCTCGAGAAAAATATGGGTAGAAAAATACTTGTAATCCTGGATCCTTCTTATGGTTTTGAAGGAGTTTTAGTTGCTGTAACAAGAGAACCTCCAGGGATCTGGCTTTCTAATGCTGAGGCAGTTATCCTTCGCGCCACCATTGCGCAACCTATACCACAAATTGCCGCGCGGGAGGATAGAAGTGAAATTTTTATCAACTTGAACTCCGTTCAACGCATAGAAGTTCTGCATAAAAACGTTAAGTAAAGAAAGCATAACCAATTATAGAGATAGCTATTAATGCTATGGCAAACACTACTAGAAGTTCCGGTCGAACCTTAACCCCTTCAGTTTCTTCCTCGAAAAATCTTAATAGACCAGCACTTGCTGCAGGCATAGGCGCCCTTTTCTCTTTCTTTTTACGCCTACTCATATATAGAGCCTCTTTCCTTGACGAAGAATTTAACGTTTCCAAGTTATTAACATTGCGATAATAATGGAATTGTTCAAAGAACTTTTATTCCACACTTTAAGATATTGTGAAGGAGGGTAAACCCGATGTCTCGTGAGGAGTATAACAGAGTATTCGAGCTTTTGCAGAAACACCACCAATGGTTCGGTGAGGTGATTCCATTAATAGCTAGCGAGAACATTCCAAGCCCAGCTGTTAGAGAAGCCCTAATAAGTGATTTTGGAAACCGCTATGCCGAAGGATGGCCTGGTGAACGCGTCTACGCAGGATGCATATACATAGATGAAGTGGAAAACTTGTGTATTAGAATGATGAAGAAATTATTTAGAGCTGAATTTGCGGACGTTCGACCAATTTCTGGAGTGGTGGCAAATCTTGTCATTTACACGGCCTTCACTGAGCCAGGCGACACCATGATGGCTCTTTCAATTCCCTGCGGCGGGCATATAACTATGGGAAAGAAAAAGCTTGGGGGAACAGCGGGCGCTGTTCACGGGTTAAACGTTGAATACTTAGCGTTGGATTATGAGGAAATGAACATTGATGTTGACCGAACCAAAGAGAGACTAAAGAAACTCGTGAATGAGGGAAAGACGCCTAAACTTGTAATGTTCGGTGCAAGTGTGTTTCCTTTTCCGCATCCGTTAAAAGAACTTGCAGACTCGTTCCACGAAGTAGGTGCCACTGTTGGATACGACGCTGCACATGTAGCCGGGTTAATCGCCGGCGGATGTTTCCAAGACCCTCTACGTGAAGGCGCAGATGTTATGAGCCTAAGTACACATAAGACCTTTTTCGGACCACAACATGGTTCAGTCGTTTCATGGGAGAGATATGCAGAGAAGATTAAACGTGCAACATTTCCGGGAATGGTAAGTAATCATCACCTGCACGCGGTTGCTGGTGTAGCAATAGCGTGCGCTGAGCTACTGGAGTTCGGTAAAGAATACGCCACTCAGGTAATTAGAAACGCCAAAGCGTTAGCTCAAGCACTTTATGAGCAGGGATTCAACGTACTAGCTGAACATAAAGGATTCACTGAATCCCATGTAATTCTGATAGATATAACTAAGCAAGGGGATGGAGGAACTATAGAGAAGGAATTAGAAAGAGCTAATATCATTATAAACCGTAATCTTCTTCCATGGGATATTAAAGAAGGGAGGCATTTTATGCATCCCGGCGGCATTCGACTGGGAACTTCAGAGCTTACACGTCTTGGGATGAAAGAGGCAGAAATGGTTGAAATAGCTGAGTTCATTAAACGTGTAGTAATGGACAGAGAATCTCCAGAAAAGGTGAAGGAAGATGTTGTTGAATTCCGTAAGAATTATCAAAAAGTACACTACTGCTTTGAAAGTGTCATGGAAGCATACAAGTATATCAAAATCAGATAACCTCCAAGAGAATGGTTATGCTCACTGTTCCAATTATGGCGACGAGGGTTAGGCTTTAGTAAACTTGATGAGCCTAATGCACGTTAATAGGGATAAGGAAAGGTACGAGGATTTTATTCGAACTATTCCAGAATCTCCTCATAGTTATGGAGAATCCTCGCTTAGGGAAAGCTAACAGGCTATGCTACCAAAATTGATCACCATGAAGAGATGTTAATGGTTAGACAGTCTCATTGGAAATGACAATTAACGAGTGGAAGAGAGCATAAATGAGGGGAAACAAGTCTGGAATTGTTTTGTGGACTATTGGACATAGTAACCGCTCCATAAAATATTTTGTAGAACTTTTGAAGGCCCATAAAATCGAGGTTTTAGTAGATATCCGCAGTTTTCCTACATCAAAGGTTGAACATTTTAAACGTGAAAAGATGGAACAGTGGCTTCCTGAAAATGGAGTGAATTACGTATGGCTTGGTAGAGAGTTAGGAGGATATCGTAGGGGTGGATATAAAGAGCACATGCGAACAAAACTATTCAGAGAGGGAATAAAACGATTGTTAGATATAGCCCGAGAAAAGAGAACATGTATAATGTGCATGGAAACTAATCCGAAATACTGCCATCGCCGGCACATTTCTACCTATCTAGAAAGGAAAGGGATCAAAATATTTCATATACTAAGAAAGGAACAAACAAGCCTTCTGAAGTTTTAAATCTATTATCCTTAAGGATATATACATTAAGAGCTGGTGACAATGCGCATTCGAGAATTTCAGAAAATGATGCGAGATATATATTTTCACCGAGACTCCCAGCGGGAAGTAAAGGGCACCTATGATTGGTTGGTTGACGAAATGAAAGAACTAGGCGAGGCATTAAAAGAGGGAAACAAGCAAGCTTTGAGTGAGGAGTTTGCTGACGTAATTGCATGGCTTGCCTCTCTCGCTAATGTTGTAGAAGTAGACCTAGAGAGAGCGGCTTTGACCAAATATATGGGAAGGTGCCCGAAATGTGGAAATGTTAAGTGTAAGTGTGACGTTTAACTTGCCAAACGTTTTTGTCCTAGCCCAGTTAACTCCCAAATAAACTGCCTATCACCCTTACGTCTAACAATCCCCTCAGCTTCCAGTAGCCGCAAATGATGATTAACCACACCATAAGTAAGGCCTGTTTTCTTAGAAATTGAAATAGCGGTTCCAGAAGATTTTTCTAACACACGAAGAATCTTCGTTCGACTTAATAGCCCATTACGATTATTTCTTATTACCGTGAGAAATGCATTCGGGTGATAATCGGCTTTTAACATGGCTATTCTAAGACAAGATTGGCATTAGTTTTAGAAAGAAGTTTCGTTTAAGCAAAGTCTGCAAGGCTCACTTGCTTAGGTTTTTTACCTTCGAAAAGCGAGTTAATCTCTTCACGGATAAGCATTATTCTTTGAGCATAATACTCTCCCAAATGGTATTTTTTTATCAGATGCTCGGCCGCATCTAAATATTTCTCTATACCTCCGCGGTAAACAGTCAAAGTTAAGGCGCCTCCGCAAGCCGGACATTTTCCACGAAGAGGGATACGTCGAAAACGCTTATTGCATGATTTACATCTGAAGCTTTGCGTTGAAAAAGCTCTCAGGTTTCCAGAAATGTCTCGCATGAAATGTGTGGTAAGCACTTTGGAGGCAACTTTTTGCACATCCACGGCTTTTATTTTTTCAGCCAGTTCGAGCTGACTCTTCAGTTTTTCCAGCATGGTCTTCAATCGCTTGTACGTTGTTCTTTGAATTCCAAAGTTGATGTCAGAAACTGGTGTAGTGTAGTGGAAGCCTTCCCATTGTGCTTCAGAGCCAAGTCTAAACTCGATGATGTCAATTATTCGACTTACATCTTTTGCTTGGGCATTTTCCAACGTTTTCCTGTAAAAGTCTAGGGGATAAAAAGGGGCTACATCCACATCGTGGGCTTGTCTTTGAACTTCCTGTGGATTAACTATGGGAATCATAAGCAACGGAGCGTCCATGATTCCACCTATCTGTGCAGGAAGATATTCACGGGAAAAGTTTAGGAAAGTATCCAAGGCCAGCATTAAACTGTCCTCGTCGCCATCACAGTCTCGGCGTTTTGCTGAATGCCAAACAGGGTGGGCATAGCAAACATTCAATTCTGTAAAACCGATAATCCTACCTAGGATACCAACCGAGGTATGGGGAGCCAAACCGACAATCAGGTGTCCTAATAAATCGTCGACCTGTCCAACGTTATAGAAAGGGGAAAGTCCGTAAACCTTGGTAAGTAGTTCGTCCAGAAAATTAGCTATGCGAACAAAATATTCGGCGCATTTCCGTGGAATGACCACGTCTTGAATTTTAAGTTCACAAATCTGATCTGAACGGGCTAAGGGCTCACCCTTAACATCGTGTAAGTATCCAAGTTGACGAAGCTTATCAACAGAAACACCTATTTCTCTCGGTGTGAAATGCGTTAAAGGAGCATTTGTTGCATCAAACCGTACAGTTCCATCTTTGAACACCCATAAATCATACTTGGCACGTAGAATCCCTTTCTCGATAATTTCCGGCACCTTGGACTCATTCATTAATCCTTTAACGCCTTTAACTACTTTAGGAAGGGAAACACGAAGCTTATTGCAAGCTTCTTCGATTAGTCTACGAAAGTTTATTGGTTGACGTGTATATCCCACGGCAGAGGACATGCATGAAGGACAAACAGTGTTCATGAGGGACTTGCCACATTGAGGGCACAATTTTTCAACAATTGTTTCCTCCCCACAGTTAGGGCATGTTAAGCGATAGGTGTATGTTTTGCAAATTGGACATTTTCGTTTAACTAGTTCGACGAATACGGGCGCCCCTCTAGAGGCTGCTTCAATCAAGTCACGCTGGGCGCCTCCAGCCATTCCCACCGGAAACAAGATATGTACTGGAGGTTTCATTGCGCGTTTCTTAGCTTTTTCTGGACGTCCCATCCTAGCGCCCACAACTGTCGGAGACTTTGCCCGTACCTCAACCCCGCAAATTTTCTGAATGCACTTCAAGACTGAAACATCAAAATCAATCTGTAAACTCGTAATGTTCCAGCCCATGCAAAAAGCAATAGCATGAGCCTCATCACCTTCTATCGCTATCTTATTGTTTACAATTCTATGGGGAAGGCATATCCGTTCCAAAAGCTCCTTGACTTCAAGGTTAAATTCTCCAGATATTTCTAAAACAGTCTCACCGTTTTCTTCGGTTTTTATTTCAGCGTTTAGTAACCATTTTCTAAGTTTGATTATTTCCTCACAGGAATGAAGGTTTTCCCAGAAAAACGTATATGCTGGATGCAGTGGAAGTTTCAAGGTTAAGGATAAAGCTAATGCTTCCTTTAATGTTGGTTTACAATGGAAAGGATCTTCGATAAAACGTCTAATTCTTTCTAATGCAACTTCAGAACTCTGTGCTGCCCTTTCAAAGTTTCCTTCAAGTTTGTTTAAAATCGTTTCTTGAAGCTCCTGACTCCACCATTCTTCTACATATCCAGAACATGAAAGTCTTTTGCTGCTATAGAGGAAATCGCCAAAACTTATGAGGATATCTCCCAAAAACAGGATTTTTTCGATTTTATCTTTTATTTCCCTGAAGTTTTCAGTGGAAACTCGAATGACGTCGCCTGTTTTTAGCTTTACTATGGGGGGTTCGATGTAGTCTACCGGAAGAGCTACTCCGCCTTTCCCGGGAAGTTCTAGGCGAAGTTGAGTGCCTGCAGCGAGAAAACCTTCTAAGACCATCATGGTAGCCGGGTGAATGCCAACAGCTGCTAAGCCTGTGTTTCTTGCCCTACCATATCGGAGTCTAAAACCTCCAGTATTAGACGGAAACGAGAATATCGGTCGTCCGGCAATAACTTCTTCCATAAATCCGGCTGATTTTTTCTTTTTCAATTCTCTGATTTGCTTAAGCCAATCCCATCCTTCGATGCCAAGCTTTTCCACGATGGTCCAAACTTTGGAGGCCCTTCCAACTATTCCATCGTTTACTACACGCAGGGCCCCGCCACGAACGCGGTTAGTTTCAATGCGAGGCAAATTTCGAAAAGATGAAACTTCTACGGGATCGGATTCTGTTCCAGTTACTTCCACTGGGAGATATTCCAAAGCCTTTCGTAGTTCTTGATCAGAAACATGATACTGAAAACGGCCAACATGACGCTCGTATAACCGAACCTCCTCAATAAAACGAAGAATCTCCTCTTCAGTTGGCTTATAACGATCTAATCCTAGTAGGCGACGTACAAAATCTCCGATAACCAAGGTTAAGGCCTGGTCAGTTCCACCAGCGGAACGAATAGGCCCGGCAAAATAGATGGCGAGGTACCGGGTTCGGTCGTGATTATTTTTAATCGTGACCTTTACAACTCCCTGCAGGGGTGCAGCAGTTAAACCTTCGGTGAGAATAGCTAAGGCCGTTCTAACGGCTTGTTCAGCCGCTTTCGCTGGTTCTTTATGCCCAAACCTTCCATAAACGATTTCTTCTGCGATCTTAAAGGCCATCTCTTCCCTAGGCATTGCCTTGCTATATCGACGAATGCTCTCTGAAACTCCTGGCGGCCCAACAAGACCTTCCACGAGTTCAGCCAAATCTTTAGCGATTTTGCATTCCGGTCTTAACGAAGGATCAAGACCTTTCTCCCTAGCTTTGGCGCTTACCATATATACCTGTTCTAGTTGTTGTGTTAAACTTTCTACATAGTTACGGTAGCTCTCACTCATCTCCACTAGGTGATTTTCCTCCTTAAGTGAATCAATAGAAATCTTCACAGAGCCTTTTGAGATTTTCTAACATGAAAGACTCAAAAAGGGTTTTCTTTCTAAACTGTTATTGCTCCATATGAATTCTACATAAAAACACTGTTTGCCATTTTTCTTTAGAACGTCCTGTCGCTTTCTGGTATGCTTCGTGAGCTATTTTGCAACGGTTTTCAACGCATTCTCTACAACGGAAATGCCTTAAATCTGAAGGCCCGTCGCATGCGCCGCAATTCAATAGTAGAACTTCTCCGAGGCCACGTAAAACTGTCCAAGCATATTCTCGTTCATCATAAACTGGTTCAAAATCAGGCCAAATCTCAAAAACATTTTCCGTTTTCAATGCTTTTTTCAAAGCTTTAAAATAGTTCTCGAATGCCGTCACTATTTGCACTTTCCTGTAGTCTGTATTATAGTGTGCACAAGTTCTGATACCTTTGCTTTTACATTAGCATTCTCTATAACGTTGCCTGTCACAATGATGTTTGCACCAGCCGAAACAGCAGATTCCACATGTTCCTTTTTTCGAATTCCACCGCCCACTATTAAAGGGACATCAATCATTTTTTTCACCATATTAATCATGGTAGCTGGGACGGGTTCTTTTGCACCAGAGCCGCCTTCTAGATAAACAAACCGCATCCCTAAATATTGTGCCGCTAGAGCATGAACCGCTGCTAGTTCTGGTTTTGTGTAAGGAATAGGAGTAGCTTTGCCTATGACTCCCGCAGTCTCTCCTTCGCCGACAATGATATAAGCCATGGGAATGGCTTCTAAACCAAATCTTTTGACTAAGGGAGCGCCTAAAATCTGGGCGCCTACCAAGAAATAAGGATCAGTGGAATTGAGAAGAGACATAAACCAGATCGCATCAGCATAGCGGCTTATGCCTGTAACATTGTTTGGGAACAGTATAACTGGAATCTTCACAACCCGTTTTATAGTCTTCACAACGTTGTCAAGATGTGAAGTAGAAGTAAAAGTGGAACCTCCCACCATTATGCCTGCAGTTCCACCTTCCTCTGCTTTTCTCGCAATTGAGGAAGCGGATGCAGCCGTTGTTTCCTCCGGATCTATTAGTGTGAGATGAATAGCGCCATCGTTTTGGATTTTCTTCAGTAAATATTGTTCCACTTTCCCCCTCATACCTTCAGCCTCAACCTTGACGGCTTATTCTTCGCCTTCCATGGCTGTTGTCTTTTGTGATGTACCGTAAAACTTGTCGACGAAAACACAGTAAATATCTATTTCTTGCTGTGGAGACTTAAGAGGTAGCTCGTCGGTTAAACCACAGCTAGCGCATCTAACTACCGCAGTTCCTTCGTTTTTAAGCAGTTCTACTCGTATGGTTTGTCGTCCACATTTAGGACAAGAAAAGAACCTAGGCAATCGCCTCTTAGGAATACGAATTACCTTTCTTCGCCTACGTCCCATTAAGGAAGCCTTCTATTACCCCTTTCCCTTTATACTTCAAGGGACGCTTTCCCTTAAATATTTGCTCTTTCACACAATTAACAAAAAGGTGGAATCGCTTTGGAACTAACGCCAGAAATCCTAAAAATAAACCCGGCTGCCACTGCAGAACGAATAAAAATGTTCATCAAAGATATGGTTAAAAAAACAGAGACCAATGGAGTAGTTCTAGGTATTTCAGGCGGAATTGACAGCAGTACAGTTGCGGCCTTATCTACTTTATCTTTAGGTAGTGAGAAAGTCATAGGACTTATACTGCCAGAGGATGAAACCTATAATGAAACAGATATAAGACACGCTAAACGGGTAGCGGAGAAATTCCGTTTTAAAACAGTGGAAATCACTATCACCCCTGTTTTAGAAGCATATTACAAAACAATACCAATATTCGACTCTGTGGAAAAAATAAGCCGAGGCAACATAAAAGCAAGGGCTCGCATGATTTACCTCTACTACTACGCCAATAAACTTAACTTGCTCGTATGTGGAAGCTCAGACAAATCAGAAACTATGATGGGCTATTTTACCAAATGGGGAGATGTGGCCGCAGATATAGCTCCTTTAATGGATCTCTACAAAACCCAAGTTCGCCAACTCGCGAAATATATAGGCGTGCCTGACGAAATAATAGCGAAGCCATCTTCACCAAACTTGTGGCGTGGACAACTAGCTGAAAAAGAGTTAGGAATAAAATACGAAACCTTAGATCTAATTCTCTATGGACTTGAACGGTTCATGTCAACAAAAGAGATAGCCAAACAACTACAACTTAACAAGCAACTTGTAGAAAAAATAAAAAAACGCTGGTTAAGAATGGAACATAAACGGCAAATGCCATTGTCACTCAAACTCACTTATCGCACGGTAGGAAAAGACTTTAGACTCTATCATACACAGTAAACCAAGACAAGGTGGGAGAAATATGAAACGATTCAACATAGCTTTAACACAAATGACTTGTACAAGAGCAAATAAAGAGGCAAACATACAAAAAATGGAAAAATATATTCAAAAAGCAAAGGCAGAAAATGCGTCATTAATAGTTTTTCCCGAACTAGCCTTAACAGGTTACACCTTACGTGACCAAATTTACGAACTAGCGGAAACCATACCTGGCCCAACCGTAATGACCATGGAGAAAATTGCTAAGAGAGAAAATATTCACATAATTTTTGGCATGCCTGAACTCAGCGAAAAGACGCAAGCAGTAATCTACAATACGGCAGTATTAGTTGCTCCAAAAGGTTATGTTGGGAAATATCGTAAAATGCATCTTCCAACACACAGTGTATTTGAAGAGAAGAGATACTTTAGACAAGGTTATAAACCTACAGTATTCGAAACTGAACTTGGAAAGGTAGGGATGTTAATATGTTACGATGCCTTTTTTCCAGAGGTAAGCCGCATACTTCGACTAGAAGGGGCACAGCTTCTAGTCTGCATCTCAGCTTCACCCGCAGTACGACGCCATTTCTTCGAAATATTAACAGTAGCACGAGCGATTGAAAATACAGTTTTCTTGGCATATGTAAACCTTGTAGGTTTGGAAAATGGACTCCAATTTTGGGGAGGAAGCAGGCTCATAGCTCCGAGTGGGAAGATATTAATCCAAGCAAAATACAATGAAGAACACATGGTTGTAGGAACAGTCGATTATTCTGACATAAAGCCTGTGGAAGCTTTTGTTCCAACTCTCAGAGACTTAAGACCAGAAATCTTTCAAATGCTTCAAGAACTATCTGAAAAACTGTGATACGTGATGCTGTGATATCACACAAACCTTACCAAATCATTAATTCTTTAACAGCTCTTTCAATACGATCTAGTGCCTTCTCCAGCCGCTCATATGATGCGGCATAAGACAGCCGAATATATCCTTCACCATACTTGCCAAAAGCTACTCCAGGAACAGTTGCAACTCTTGCTTTAAATAGAAGTCGGTCACAGAATTCTTCAGAAAGCATTTTAAATGATTTAATGTTTGGAAAGGCGTAAAATGCACCCTTGGGGAGCGTAAATTCGAATCCTTCGATTTCGTTAAGTCTTGAGTATAGGAGCTGCCGCCTACGGTTGAACTCCTTAACCATTTCCTTAACTGGTTCCTGTGAGCCTTCTAGGGCAGCAAGAGCCGCATATTGTGCAGGAGCATTCACACAGGCAATCGTATACTGATGTATAAGCTTCATAGCATGTATAAGGTCTTTAGGCCCATAAGCATAACCAACACGATATCCCGTCATTGCATATGTTTTAGAAAAGGAATTTATCACGATAGTGCGCTCCCGCATTCCAGGAAAAGTAGCCAAACAATAATGTTTAGTGTCATCATAGGTTATTTTTTCATAAACTTCATCCGAAATCACGATTAAGTCATTTTCAACAGCTAGTTTAGCCAGTTCTGAGGCTTCGTCGTAAGATAAAACACTCCCAGTAGGATTATTCGGTGAATTTATGATAATCACACGTGATTTTTCTGTGATAAGTGACCTCACTTCTTCGATGGAAGGCTTAAAACCATTTTCTTCCCGCAAAGGTAAAGCAATAGGCTTCCCTTCTGCAAAGTAAACGCCTGGTTCATAGCATACAAATCCGGGATTAGGAATCAAAACCTCTTCTCCTGGATTAACAAGAGCTAACAAAGCCAGAAATAGAGCTTCAGTGCCACCAGCAGTTATTATTATCTCCGTTTCAGGGTCATAGGATAAGCCATATTCCTTTTTCGCCTTCCTAGATAACGCTTCCCTTAATTCGGGAATTCCTAGGTTAGGTGTATAGTGCGATTTATCTCGAGCTACAGCTAATGCTTCTGAAACGTGGGAAGGTGGTGCAAAATCAGGTTCACCTAAAGTTAAACTTATTGCATCGGGAACTTCCTTTAGCGAATCAAACATCCGACGTATACCGGAAGGTTTTAACCTGCAAAGCCTTAAAGCCTTTCTATCAGCTTTTTTCAAGCAACTAACCTCATATTTGAGAGATTTCACTACTATTAAAACGTTTATTTTTGTAAACGAATAAGAAAAACTTAAATTCCAGGCCCTATAAAAAGCCGGTATACAAAATTGTATCCCTAGAAACTTTCAGGTGAATTAAAAAATTGAATTTGAAGAAGAACGTTCAAAATTGGATTATACAAGCATTTAGCGACCCAATTGTAAAAATACTTATAAAAAACAGCCATTTAACGAAAACACAACTAGAAACATTACTAATAGACATTCTATCTGATAATTTAGCTGGAAAACAACTAAAATATGATGAAAAGGCCAGATTACGTTTAACAAAGGCAAAAATAAGCCGGGGAGCGTTCAACAGAACCCTACAGCAGGCACGAGAAAACACAACGCGTGCAATATACACAATTTTACTTTTAGGGTATCTAGGAATCTTGGAAACAACTCAACTAAATCCTTACATTGAGATATCAAACAAATTACATGAATATATAGAAGCATATAAGAAAATGCCAAAAACAGGCGAAAATCTGGAAACCCACCTAAAATTCATGGAAATGATACGAGAAGAGCTTCAATCCGCGTTTCTAGAACTGACTAAACAATAGTGTGATATCACATGCAACAAAAAAATAAAGAGATTTTATCGTTGTAAATATCCTCTTTTTAAGCTTAAAATCTAAAAATAAAGGAGTATCGTATTTATAAAATACCTTGTTGATAGTTGCGTGACATTTGTGATATCATACATCCCCTATTAAACTCACCGTAAGTTTTATTAATGTTAGAATATGGAACTGTGAGGTGTGATGTGATAGTATCACATCACGGTGTATCACGTCAAAATCACGGGGAAGAGTATGTGGGAAGCCATATTCTTAGCATGCGTTTCCGGGGCCATGCTTGGTATAGCGACCCATTATTATAACCAAATAAGGAAGTTACATAAAGAATATGAACAGGCAAAAGAGTTAGTCCAGGATATAATTATCAGTTTTAATAAACAATTACAGGGTCAAAGTGAAAAGTTAGGTTTGGTTGCTTACAAGACTGAGATAGCCATTTCCAAAGCAGATGACATATATAAATCAGTAAAGAACAACATGAAGCTCATAGAGGAATTGCAGAATAATGAGGACAAATATCATAATTTAGAACATAAAGTGATGTCACAACTGGAGATGTTGGAAGCGAAAATTCGTGATATTAGGAAATCACAAGATGATCTAGTGAAGAAAGTTTCTGAAATAAAAGAACGGGAAGAGATCAGTGTGGAATCTGCAATTAAAACAGTTATCCCAATAAAGAGAGAGAAAGCGCTGGCACCCTTGAACCATACAGAATTAGAAGTATTGAAAATACTTGCAGAAGAGGGGGAGAAATCTGCACCTCAGATTAGGGCTAGAATAAATCTTAGTCGGGAGCACACGGCACGTTTAATGAAGAAATTATATGAAGAAGGTTATTTAGAGAGAGATACCCGAAAAATTCCATATACCTATAAAATAAAAGAGGAAATGCGTAGTTTATTAAAAAAGGTTGAAACTTGATTTCTCATAATGGTTCATTTCCTTTGTAACACATGTAAATTAGGTGTTACAGTTAACATGCGATATTGCAGACGGTTTGAAGGCCCTGTTCGTGTAAGGAATCCTCGTTTGAAAAGCCTAGCCAGATATGTTGCCACAGTGCTTAAGGTAATAGGTTCTTTAAATTCTTCCTCATATGCTGCTTGAATTTCTTTTGAAGAAAACCAGACGAGAGGAAACTTTTTTTCTACAAGATATCGAATTTTATCATATTTTGACATCTGTGCCGTTGAAAAAGTGTTAGATGTATTGTTAGTTGTTGGAATACCACCAAGTAATTCAACTAAATCAAATAATTGTAATGCTTTTTCACGAGTTATTTGCCCTTCTAAAGTGATGGTATACCGATTACCATTACTGTCGAAGATCTCCACTCGCATTTTTCGTGCAGGCAACTAGACATCAAACACCTATATTAAGGCTTTATTCACAACCTTTACACTTCTCAAGTTATAGTTGTTATGGTGAATAGCCAAAAAGCAAATCGGTTAAAAATAGTGATATTTTAGTAAAATAAGGAAAAATTCCATAGCTTTAATTTCACAAAGTTCACATATAAACTGAAAAGGAAAATGGAGATAAACATTTTCTTTTAACCTATCTTCCAGTAGAAATGGAGGGGTGCCTTGTTCACAAAAAAGAAGCATAAAAAAATAAATTTTTAAATGAAAGAACTCTAAGAAGAAGCATATACTCGTAAATTAACATTTAGTTAACAATAGATGAAGAATTTATTGAGAAAAATATGAAACAAAATTTTAGAAAGGTTTCTCTTAGCTTTTCATAATATCAACAGAACTATAAAGTCTCCCACCCCTTAATTTCCAGTGGAAAATATTCTTCTTGAAGAGTAAAAATGTTCATGAATAAAGAATTATAAAGAAAGGTAGAGGGAATAATCTATTTCTTTCTACAATAATAATTTTAATCTTTATGTCTTCCTTATCTTTTGGAGTATATTCTTTTAGAATAAAGAATCAAAAGAATCAAAGAGAAGGTAATAGGAGTATTCCAGTAGAAGTATAGGGGTGCGTGTTTTTCTCCCTTTAGCTTTTCTATAACTTTCTCGAATTTTTTGTACGATAGTCTTTATCTTCTCTACTTGAAATTGAGGTTTTGCTCCTGGAGTCGGGGAATTAAATGGTAAAAACAGATATACTGGAAAATATATTCGAGGATTTCTTTAGAAACGCTAAAATCTTTAAGAATAGAGAAGTTCTTCATCATGATTATTTGCCTTCCTATTTTCCTCATAGAGAAAAACAAATCCGACAATTAGGTGAAACCCTTGCTCCTGTTCTACATGGTTCCCGATGTTCAAATATTTTTATCTATGGAAAAACGGGAACTGGAAAAACAGCTGTTACAAAATATGTTTTATGGAAGCTTATAGAAAAAGCAAATGAAATTAATGCATCAGTCAAAAAATGTTATATTAACTGCCGTTTAATAGGAACTGAATATCGGATTTTTGTAACACTCTGTTCTTCTCTTGGAGTTTCTGTTCCCTTTACTGGATTATCAGTCAGTGAAGTTTTTGATCGATTCAGATTAGCCCTTGATTCTTACAAATTAGTTCTTCTGATAACACTAGATGAAATAGATGCAATGGTTAAAACACGGGGCGACTCTCTTCTATATGAATTAACACGTATAAATGAAACACTCCGTTCTAGCAAAGTGTCAATCATAGGGATTTCTAATGACCTTAAATTTAAAGAATTCCTAGACCCACGGGTTTTAAGTTCATTAAGTGAAGAGGAAATAGTATTTCGTCCCTATGATGCCGCGGAATTGAAAAATATACTTTTGGAACGTGCTAAACTTGCTTTCTTTGATGGAGTTTTAACTGATGGTGCTATAAGTCTTTGTGCTGCATTAGCTGCAGCTGAGCATGGTGATGCCCGGAGAGCCCTTGATTTATTACGAGTTGCAGGAGAAGTTGCAGAACGGAGGGGTGATGAGAAAATAACAGAAGAACATATTCGTGAAGCTGAAAAACGAATTGAACATAACCGTGTTGTGGAATCCTTAAAGAATCTAACACTTCATTCAAAAATGGTTCTTTTTAGTGTTTATCAATTGAACAAAGCAAATATTAATCGGGCTATTACTGGTGACATTTACGAAGTTTACTGTGAACTCTGCGGTGAAATTGGTTTGGTTCCCCTAACACAACGTCGAGTCAGTAGTTTAATCAATGAACTGGATGCAATCGGTCTGTTAAGTGCCCGTATTGAAAGTATGGGACGTTATGGACGAACGAAGAAGATAAAACTTGGGATTGCTCGTAGCATTATTAGGAAAGTTTTCTCACAAGATGAACGGCTTGGGCGTTTGATAAACTATGAGCTTCAATGCTTGCCAAAAACTACGCGTAGTAGGTACTGAGGACGGAAGTTTCCAAAGAAACTCAGCAAAAACTGTTTTAGCTGCTGTTCTGTTCCAAGACTTGTGGGTTGAGGATATACGGTTTACTTATATAACAGTAGATGGGTTTGATGCCACCGAGAAGTTCACGAACATGTTGTATGGATGGAAATTTGATATTGTTTTGTTAGCAAGCCTGTCTTTTGGGGGATTTAATGTTATTGACCCACATGAAGTTTTTAGGAAATTTCATAAGCCTGTGATTGTTGTTTCCCGAAGAAAACCGGATAACAAAGCTGTAAGAGAAGCTTTGCGTCGCCATTTCTATGACTGGAAACAGCGCTGGAAAATTTTCAGGAATGCTGCACCCGTTTATTTGCTAGGTAAAGAATCTACAGTTTATGTAGAACTTGCCGGATTAGATGTTGTCTTTGCACGTGAAATCCTTGATAAACTGACATTATTTGGCAGGGTTCCGGAGCCTATTCGCGTTGCTCGTATCATTGCACGGGGTATATCCTCAAAAGTCAATAGAAACTAATAGTTGTGAATTGTAAAGTTTGAAGATTCACAATTGGAACTTTACCAGGAGTTGGAATAAATCCCAAGCGTTTCATATACTCTGTTTGCTCTTGCCATGTACCTGAATTGATAAGTAAGGTGCCACGGTATACTGCTGATGCTTGGACATGGACATGTCCACAATGGAAGATCGCTGGCGGGCGTTCTATTACTAAGAAATCTCTCTTTTCCGGTGCTATTGGCGTTTTTCCACCATACAATGGTGCAAGATGTCGGCTTTGGATGAGATGTTTCATCGCCTTATCTGGGCGGTCATAGGTTATGTCTGGGACAGTTGATACGAGGTCGTCTAAGCTCCTACCATGGTAGAGTAAAAACTCGACTCCATGGATGTTAATGGAACAGGGGTTACCTAACAAGTGAATCCTTCGGGTTTCACAAAGTTCTTGAAGGTATTCCTTTGATATTGCCGGTTGAGGCAAGGCTTTTCTTACTCCATCATGATTTCCTGGGATAATGATTATTTCTACGTGTTCTGGAATCTTTGAGAGTAACTCTGTGGCAAGTTCATATTGTTTCTGAATGTTTTTGATTTCAAGTTCTTCTTCTTGATTTGGGTAAATTCCTATTCCGTCTACTACGTCGCCAGCTATTAGTACATATTTTACATGACTGGCTATTTCCTGCAGAGATGCATCGCCCCATTTTCCATTGAGCCAGTCTATGAATTTTAGGAATGGTTTGTAGAGAAACTTGTTACTTCCAATATGGAGGTCGGATATTAGAACAGCATACATTTTTTGGGCAGTTTTTTGCGGGGGTTTCGGTGGAATGTCTGGAAAAATGATGTCTTCCACGATTAAGAGGTTAGTACGGGTTTTCCTAACGTTCATGCATACAACTTGGTCTAGCATTAATTGTTGGGCTTTTTCTTGCAGTTTTTTTGTAGCATTTTGTGGAACTAATGCTGTAGCAGACGATTCTAAATCTTCAATTCGAAAGATTATCCGCTTTTGCGATTCTCTCTTTTCCGTTATCATGCATACAATTCTTACTTCTGTGTTGGTTCTAGCCCTTAAGGCCTCTCGAATAGTCGTGGAACTGCGTAAGTCAACTCTTTTCCGAAGTATCTTTTCTAGTCTTTTGAAGCGGTCACGGAAATAGTCTAAATATTCAGTTAGCGTTCCAGTAGTACAAATTTTCCCTGTTGGGTCTTGGATTATCTTTATTTCTGTGGGGATTTCTTTAGCAAAGGGATAGAAAGTTTCTTCAGTTTTAGTTATTGGAATAGTTTTCAATTTTGATTCTTGTGTGGGCGGCTTTTGTTGTGGCGGTTGAGGTATGCTTATGAATTCTTCAACAAGTTGACGGTTTATAAAGAAGGTTTTTGGTGGCGCTTTCTCCATTTTTCTAATGACTTCTGAGACTACTTTCTCAAGGTCATGGGTTTCCGCTATTTTGGATAAGAGCTCAAAAGCTTCTTTGTCAAGTTGATATCCTGCAGCTAGGGTGAACTGAACAGCCTTATGTAATTTCTTGAAAGTTTCATCATGTATGTTCATAATGACATATGTCTCCAATCCATCTTTTCTGGAATGATTATGTATCCCTCGTTTTCATCGCCGATTTTAACGGTTTTTCCTCTGAGGTGAAGATAGGCTGTTAACGCCGCTGTTACTGCGTCAATCTCATGCGGCGTCAATACACGGTGCTCATGCGTGCCACTCAAACCTATCTGTGTTAATAAGGTTTGAATTTTTCGCCATTGTTTGGGTGGTAGGTTTAACGCTTTTCTTGTTGATGTTGGGTGGACTTCTATTACTTGGAATCCTAGCTTTTGAATCTTTTTCGCAAGTTTTTCAGCTCGAATTGTTAGTTTCTCCATTGCTGGTAGGCGAGGTGGAAAGACGTGATATCCTTGTCTTATCATTTCTTTATCTACCTTCCGTAGGATTCCTTCTTTAGGCAACATTAAAGGAGCATCTATGGCTATTAGTGTTGGATTCGTTTTCTGTACAAGCTCAATTATCTCTTTGTTTGTGTGTACTTCCCCCGTTTTTACTATTTTGTTTTTAAGTGTTGCCCATCCCGTAGGATTTTGTTGTTTCCCAGCTAAATCTATACCTAGGGTTATTATTCGAGTCAATTTTGATTCTTCCATCTATGTTTATATATCGCCTGACTGTCTAAATTTGTTGAGACTTGTGGGGAATGATTATGGAGCTCCGTAAAGTTCAACGGACTCCCGGTGGCACCTTTTTCGTTTGTTTGCCTAAATCATGGGCTGAACAACATGGTTTAATCCGGGGATCTGTTGTTGCAATTAGTGAATCTCCTGATGGAAGGTTATGTATCGACGCAGCGTATAAAACTAAGCCTTCTCCGCAGACGGTTGTTATTCAACCAACTCGACATTTAGATCGTGAGATTGTTGGTAAATACTTGTTAGGATATGACATCATTCGAATCGAGGCTAAAGATCGTATTGGTTTTGATGTTAGAGAAACCGTTAAACATACCGCAAGACAACTTATAGGGCTGGAAATCATTGAGGAAGATTACGCATCAATTGTTCTCCAATGTCTCCTTGAACCCTCCGGATTTCCACCAGAAAAAATTCTACGTCGAGAGTACGCTATAGTTGCTGGTATGCACCGTGATGTTGTTAACGCATTGATTGATGGAGATATATCTCTTGCGAAAAGTGTTTTAGCCCGTGATGATGAAGTTAACCGGCTATACTTCCTTTTGGTTCGAGTTCTACGTACCGTAGTGCAGAATCCAAGTTTAGGCGTAAGACTAGGTGTCCGCCCTATAGAATGTCTAGACTTTCGTTTGGCCTCGAACCTTGTGGAAACTATGGGTGACGAATGTGTTCATATAGCAACTAAAACAATTGAATTAAAAGGAAAGAAATTTTCACAACAAGTCGCAAAGATATTCTTAGACTTCGATTCACTGGTTTCCAAGGCAAGAGAAAATGCTTTAAAGTCCTTCTTAATGGGTGACATAGCTTTAGCTGAAGCGGTTAAAGATATGCGAGGAAAAATTGATAAGACTTTTGAAGGAGTAGAACATGCCATTAAGGCGGAAACAGT
>Ga0209426_1000980_pt1 | contig 21408 bp, 19 predicted proteins | sample Deesub1362B_J571_FD_187697 | JGI IMG/M metagenome (GOLD analysis project Ga0209426, IMG submission 187697) | Deep oceanic, basalt-hosted subsurface ecosystem from Juan de Fuca Ridge flank, Pacific Ocean, CORK Borehole 1362B_J2.571 (SPAdes)... ...
GGGTAGAATTTACCCTTAAATAACTCCAATAAGAAAGTTCCCATATCAAAGGTATAGAAATTTTCAATATCTATGCGAGGAAATTGAGGTGCTTCTGTAATTACCATAACCTTAGGCTTGTGAGGATGAGGGTTTATAATCAGGGGAAGTGGATATTTTTCCCATGCTTTCTTTTTTTGCCAGTTTTTATCTCGCCAGGGTGCTTTGGTTTTATCTTTTTTATATTCAAAGATAGGAGCTTTTTTGCATTTATTACAAGGAGCAAATTTTTTGAGGTGGTCCCTTAATTTTTTTAAACTTTTAAAGTTGTTTATTGCCCTTCTTTTTTTGTTCATAAAAACCTCCTTGTTTGTATAGAGATTATATTTTTAATTATATTTGTATATTTCACCTCCTGAATCTCCTTCTTATTGCGAGTAATAAAGATTGGGAGAATAGTACAATCTCTGTATGAAAAATACATTTGTTATCTTTTGCTAAGGGGGAAACAAAATGATTACAACCAGGAATACAGCAGTGTTTCATTTTTTATTTAGCTATGTTTATTCGCTAATTTCCTAAACTTGTTATTTTTCAAGCTCAGCATCCAATTGAGATTTAAAACCAGAAAATGTTTTACTTTTCAATATTCCGAAAAATTTATCAAAGTCCTTGGGAGTAAGGAAAGTAAAAAAATAAATCTGTCCTTTCTGTAAACTGTTTAGTCTATCAAAATGAGCTATAGTAGATCTGTATTTGCTTCGCATTTCTTTTGCAATATCTCCGTTTTCTTTTATTTTGTCAATCAATTTATCTTCTTTAATCTCCACCACTATTATTTTGTTTTTCATCTTTATAAAGAAATCTGGATTAAATTTTGCTTGCTTGGGATGTTCTCCTTTTCGCCATGAATACTCTATGCTATAAAAACCGGTGTCTCTTGACTTTATCCATGCATCAATTAACCCTGCATTAACTATCAACTTTTCCACAAATTTCCTCTCAGGCTCGGAGTGTGTAAATACAACATTTAAAGGAGTCTTAAAATTAAATTTATTTGCTACTTTAAAAAGATAAATCCCTGTATTTTTAATCTCTCCTTCTACTTCTAATTTCCCATCACTTCTTATTTTATATACAACCCCCTCTCCTATCAACTCCTTGAGTACTGCTATATCTTCCTGTGAGCTTTTACTTAAAGAGTCTTCGTCATAAAAAACAGAAACTCCCCTACGGAAGGAACCAATTCCTACAGAAGTCTTTTTTAAATCCTTAGTAGAAAGCTTCCTTAACTCCTTAGCTTCTATCTCAAACCTTAAAGTCTTTGCTTTTTTTCTTTTGATTACCCCAAAAGCCTGTAATGTCTTTCTATAGTTCTCCTCAGTGATTGTATCTTTATCCCAGCCAATTTTCTTTAAAGAATTCTTCAACACTTTTTTAATCCTTTTCTTTGTAAATTCTTTTGAATAATTTGTTCCTTCTTCTACATCAAACACCCTCAATCTATTCCAAATCTCTTGAGCTACTTCATCTATGGAATACATTTTATAAGTTATATAAGTTACTTTCTTCTCTCTAATACCTGTCACAGCCCTCTCATAAGTGGTTTCTTTTTCCACCCCTTCAAGTTGAGAAGAAAAAGTTATGTACCCTTTCTTAAGTAATTTATAAGGTTCTTCTTGTGGAAACTCTTCTTCTGTTTCCTTCTTTTTATACTCAATATGATAAATCTTAAAATTATAATCTATCTCTTTTTCTATAGGATAGGAATGTAGTCTTTTTTCAATCTCCATTACTTCTTCTACCAGATGTTTAATGTTTTTTGCCCAATTATCATGATTAAAAACTGTAACTACTGGTTGTTCTCCTTTATATTCTTCAGGTATTCTTAAGCCTCTTCCTAAAACTTGAGCAATCAAAAGTTTTGAATTAAAAGCTCTTTCCTCATGAGGCACAATCTGAAAAACGTTCTTTACATCCCAACCCTCCGTAAGCATACTAACAGAGGTAATCCACTCTACAGGATTATCCTTTTCATCCACTCTGTCTAATTTCAATACATTTTCTTTATGGTCAGGGGACGAGGTTACTATTAAAACTTTCTTCTCAGCTTCTTGTTTTGGGATATTTTCCTTTTCAGAGATAAAATTAATCCATTTTTCAGTCAATTTTTTGCAAGTAGAAATATCTTTGGTAACTATTATTGTAAGCGGTTTGACCTTCTTATATCGGTTCTTGTTTTCTAAATGGTTATCATAAATTTTTTGAAACTTTTCATCCTCTCCGCCCGGACTATCTTCTGCAACATATCTTATAGTCTTAATTGTTCTTTCTTCTATTGCCTGTCTTAAAGAATACCTATAAACAACATCTGTGAAATATTCATTGCCGATATAGGCTGTTCCTGTAGCTCCGACTATGTACTTAAAGTTATACTTTTCATCCAACAAAAATTCTTTCCACTTTTTTATCGCTTGATCTTTGCCCGGTGGATTATAAGCATGATGGACTTCATCATTTAAAACAAGTGTGGTTTTACCTCTGCCGGTTAAACTATCTTCCACAGAGGATTTAACATATTCATAAACTGCGTGAATATTCTCAATACAAATATCACCTGCTCTAATTGTCTCTGTAGCGTTTATAATCCTGGGATTTCTTATCTTGGCACTTTCTGGAATAAGTCTTAATAAATCTGTATCTGCTGAAAGTTGTCTGAATTTTTCTGTTAGTCCTTTCTCAATCGTAGTGGAAGGAGTAAGCACCAAAACCCTATCCACTACACCTTCAGCCAGCATAATCCTTGCAATTCCGTATAAGACATAACTTTTACCGGTTCCCGTGGCTAAATCTATAGTGCAGGAAAGTTTATCAGGAAGTTGGAGATGCCTTTCAAAATCAGAAAAGGTAGGATAAAGTTCTCTTAAATTTGGATTTTGATAATAATTTTCTTCTGCCAAATCCCTTAAATTTCTGTATCTTCCACCCAGAAGATATCTTAAAACAATCCTTATAGCTTCTTTCTGAAATTCCCTTGTTCCACACAAAGCATCCAGAAACGCTTCATATTTAGAAATATCAAATTTTGCCGGATCTATATTTTCTGACACTTTTAAAACTAAATCACTTGCTTTTATGGTGAATATTTCAGGCATGGTTGTACCTCCTCTTTTATTTCAAAGTCTATCCAATGCATATAAATACTCATCCACCCCTCCCCAATTAAGTTTTATAAGCTTATCTAATGCTTCTAAAGCTCGTGTTTCTTCTTCTGGATAGCACTCTAAAATTGTGTTTATTATGTTCAAGGGAGCTTTTGAGTGAGTAGCAGGGATGTAATCTCTTAAATTGTAGAAATCCTCTCCAACATTTGAAAGTAGATTTTCAAGTAAATTAAACACTTCTAAAGGATCAAACAGTATACTTTTTTCTAAATATTCAAGAATGTAATAAAGAGCCTCTCCTCTAATTTTTGGTTTTTCAATAATTTTATTTATAATAGGTACAAATTTTCTTAGATCTTCAGGTCTTGCTTGCATGAATAAAATGCTTATTCTTCCTTTTAGGATATTCATTTCTAACAAATTGTTTATGATTTTCAAACATTTATCTACATTTTCTGCAAATGCCACCTGATTAGCCAACAAATTAAAACCTTCTTCTTTACCTTTATCTGTTAACTCCTTATCTTTAAAAACTTCCATTAATTCTTCTTCGGACACAAGTCCCCTCAAATAATAAATACTCATTAATAAAGCATAGGATTCGCCTAACCTTCCTTTTCTTTTTTCCCACATTTTATCAAGAATCTTCTTTACTTGATTAAATTTATTCTCAGGAACATACCTCAAAAAATCAGTAATACAATCAGCATATTCTTCAGGTCCCATATCAAAAGCATTCAAAAACCACTCAAAACACTTATCCCATCCTATTGGTTTTATTGCATAAGGCAAATATCTTACTAACACTGCTCTTACACTTATAGTATTATCCTTAGAAAGCTTATCTAAAATTTCTGATAGAAGATCGTCCTTAAATTTATAAAGCAAAGAAACAACTAATGGAATAAGTGCTCCACGAGTAGAATTTATCCCTTCGGTAAGTGCGTCATTTGAATAACCTTGTTTTCTATATTCAAAAAATTTATCTTCTTCTGGATCTTTGGCTTTAGAAAATTCTAAAAGAATTTTTTTTATCTTATTAAAATGTTCGTTGGTTAAAGATTCTCTTACTTTCTCAAGAGCGTATATTATTTCTCTTTGAAGATCTTCTCTTTTGTAAACCAAAGAAACTAAATCTATGAACCAATCTATATGTTCTTTATCTACTCCTTTTTTAGAAGTTTCAGCGAAAAACCAAAAAATATATATATCGTTAGCCGATTCTTTTGCTAATTTAACTATAATATTTTTATATTTTGTTAAATTTCCTACAAACACCTTGGCCACCTCATGTGCTAATTCTTCCACTCCACCGTAAAATATATCTTCTACTAAATCCCATCTCCCCTTTAAATTTCTTTTTTTTATCAAAAATTCGTATAGTTCATTGGGGTTTTTAAGCTGCAATTCATCTGCTTTAACTATAGGTTGGGCTACTTTAATACCTGTGCTTTTAATTGGTGGCGTATATCTATACTCTTCTTCGAAATTAAATTTCTCCTTAATTTCTTTTAACTTTTTTCTCACTTTTTCAATCCGATATTCCTCCGGGATATGATGCAATGGCTTCCAAATCCACACTCTTGCTTGTAAATCATCATCAAAATCTAAATTCAAGATTGTGTCAATAATTTCTTTTTTTTCTCTATCTTCAATCACTTCAAAAATTTTCTCAATTGCTCTGATAAATAGTTCAGATTGTTTATACATAGATGAATCTTTAAGATTACTCTTTAAAATGGTCCTCACATAATTCAAAACATCATTTCTATAAAAATTAATATTTTTTAACTTACATAACATTGATAACTGCCTCTGTGATTCCCACTTACTTTGTTCAAGTTTCTCTATTATGTGTTTTGCGTGATCGGTTAAATCTGAACAAAACTCTAATATTTTATTTTTATACCATTCATAAAAAGCATTTAATCCAAATTGTTGTGCATGTTGTGAATAGAGAAGGTCGGTAGGATTATCCAAAAGTCTCTTTTCTCCTAAATAATTATCAACTAATATTTGTTCAAAGAAATTGGTAGTGGTTAGCAAAGTTTCATAGGGTATTCTCGCATAAATTGAAGACAAAACCTCTTCAAACGATTCGGTTAAGTTTCCCTGATAAGAACTAATTTTAGAATTTTTATCTTTTAATTCTTTTAAAACACAATCCAAGTAAAGTTTTAAAGCTATTTCAGGAGAATATTTAGCCATTCTCTTAAAAGTAGTTATTATATCATAATACCAGTTAAAAACTCTTTTTCTTACCGCCTGCTTTAATACTTCAACATATTTCTCTTTAAGGACATTTTCTAACTCTATCTTTGTAAGTTCATCAGAAACTCTTTTAATAAACCATTCAAGCATAGTAGAATGTTTTTGTTTTTTTAGCAAAAATAAACAGATATCTAATATCTCATAGGGTTTATCTTTTGCTATATCTGCCAAAAACGCAGTTATTCTCCATTTTATATCTTGCTCATCGCTATTTTTAAGAATAGGAAGTATGTATATATCTTTTAACACATCGTACCAAGCAGGAGTGGGTTTGCTATTAAAAAATTGAACACTCAATGTCTGTCCTTCTTTTGCTTCATTAAAAAGCCGTATTAAAAACTTTCCTTCCTCAATTGTAGGATTACTCCATGAAGCTATATTGGTAAGGATTGCTGTTTTAATATGTAATCTTATAGATCTTTTCTCAGCAGGCTCAAATCCTATTTTTTTCTCAAAATAATTTTTTAAAAATATTTTTTCCAGTTCTTCAAAAAGTCTTTTTTGAGAAAGTATCCGAAGAAGTCCTAATATATGCCTAATAGTAGGTCTTATAAATAAACTCTGTCCATGCTCTATAACAAACTCTGATATAGATTTATTTTCATTTATAACTTTTAAGGCTGATAAATAATCAATTAAAGTTTGATGAGAAAAACTTATTCTTTGATTTTTTGAGTCAATTTGGACAACGCCCATAATCCCTGGCCTACTTTCCATCTCTTTAATGCTCTTCAATAAAGGAATACTAATGAGAGAATAGGGTAAATAAATTGTTCTGTTTTTAATCATCAATTCGGACAATTGCATTAATAAGCTCAGTTCCTCTGTGGATATCTTCAACACTTCAAATAACTTTGCATAAAGACCGTGTAAATCAAAAATATTCTTAGGATCACCTCCGTTTTTAATAATTTCAACTGTTATCCTTAAATACAAAGGAATTCTAAGAAACTTGCGAAATTCTGAAGAAATAGAATTATAATCATAGTTTACTTTACTAAGGACTTTATTTATGAACTCATCGGGTAATAATCTAATATAAATCTTCTCTGACCATTCCTGTTCATTCATTGGGTATAAATGCTCTGCTTCAAAACTCCGTGAGGCGCATATCACAGTCATTCTTTTTATTTTCTTTAACTTATCAATGTAAAAGAGCCACTCTTGTAATTCTCTTCTACGGCTATAAGCTAAAACATCTAATGAATCCAGCAATAAAACCTTGGGGCTATCCACATCTTTGACTTTTACAAATGACTCATATACATCCTTCGGAGAATAGGTCTCGTTTAAAAACTCAGCCCTAATCGCAGTTAAATATTCTAAGTCTTGTTTCTTAAACGCATCATAAAGTTGACTCATAAACACACTTTTACCACTGCCAGGTTGACCGACAATAAGTATTACCTTTCCTTCACTTGATTCTAAGGAATTTGAAACTATTTCTTTAACTTCTGGATAAAAATATTGTTCTTTTTCAATTTCTCTAATCATAATTTAAAAACCTCCTGAATAACCTTCAGACTTCTCAGGTGAAATATCTGTTTTGGATAAATCACTCTCATAAGTTATTAATTTTTTTGCCCATTGTACAAAGTCTCTCCTAAAGATTCGTTGAAAATTGTCAATAGAATCAATTTTTCTTATCAATCCTTCACAACTTACTCTTTGAATAAAGTCGTTTACCATTTTTAATTGTTCTATATCAACTTCAGATCGTCTTTTATCAATGATGAAATCACAATCATATACCAATATCTCTTTTTCAAATTTTTTCGCTAACTCGTATTCGTGCTCAATGCCTGTTTCGCCATTCTCATATTTCGTCCCTAGGCTATTTTTAAGCACTATAATAACCAACCTACAATCTTGGCCTATAATAACAGGGTCAATTTTCTCTTTTTGAGGATGTCCCAAGCCAGGAGGTATATCTTTCCAACATACGGGAGTAAATTTATATCCATTTTCTAAAAAATGATTTTCAGTTTCTTCCTCTACAATATCTTTTATCAATTTACACTCCTCTTCCGCATCTGAAGCAAAACTTATGAATATTTTTACTTCTCTTGACCTCATATTATCTAAAGTCTTTCTTCCCTTTTATTTCCTTCCTTTCATTCCCAAAAACATCCATATAAATTATCATCATTCTGTCTGTTAATTTCTCTACAGGAAATCTAATCTCATAATTGTTCTTTTCTAAATCAGAAGCAAACCATTTATCATCCATATCAAAATATTCGCCGTTATAATCATAATCAATCATTACCATTGAAAGAGCTTTTAATCCTAATTCTTCCTCAGGAATAGGTCTTTTGGAGATAATGTTACTTCTGAATTTCTTAATTTTTATCACAGCCTCATTAAATAAACCATCTTTTTGCTTTTCAATATAATATTCACACTCCACATCCGGTGGATAGATAAAATCAAAACCAACCTGTTCCATTACATCATTTACATTCATATCTGCTGTTGGTTGTTTTAGTGCTTTAAAATTCTTTTTATGAAGTTCATCTATCACTGAATAAGGAATCCTCAATACATAATATCTGATTCCATCTTTCTCAATATAATCTTCCAGAAACATCACACTTGCCGCAGGAGCAATAATAAAGAATCGTTTTCCGATTCGATTTCCTAAAATTGAATGAATGTTATCTATAAAACCCCTATCCATTACATATTCGGTTTTTTTATTTCCGTTTTTCTTCCATTTAAAGACTAAAACATGGTCTTGTCCTAGTATCCATCAAGTTCAATTCCTGCTAATGTATGGGGTTCATCTTTGCATTGGAAAAGTTCTAAAGCAAATTTGCGATACTCTTTAAAAGGTAACTTCTTTAAAATCTTCATATCATAAAGTCCGGGCATTATAGACAGCAAAAGGTTTTGGTCTTAAAGATTTTCCTTTGTTTCCAATTTTTTCTTTTAAATTAAGCATTCTCTTTATCATTGTGTAAATCGCAAGTTTAGAAGAATCAATCATTATCCATCTTCTTCCGAGTTTTTCTGCCACTGCCCCTGTAGTTCCACTTCCAGCAAAAGCATCGAGAACAATATCTCCTTCGTTGGAAGAAGCTTTGATGATACGTTCAAGGAGTTGTTCAGAATTTTCGGTTGGGTAATCCCATTTGAAAGTATAACCTGGAATATCTGTCCAATTAGAATCAAGGAGTTGTTCTTCTGTAGGTTTTAATTTATATTCTGGACGTGGATTATCTTCTCCACATTTAGGACATCCCTTCCAAATTCCTCGAGTATGAATATATCCACAATTTCTACATTTCAATCTTAATTTTCCTTCCAATATTAACTTCTCTATATTTTCTTGAGTAAAAGTCCAATGTCTTCCAGGAGGAGGATAGAGTTCCTTACCGAAAAATATTCTAGAAGGTCCGGGTCCTTGAGAATCCATAGCATGCCATCTTTCTTTCTTCTTCTCTTTAAGCTTTTTAGTAATATTATTGAAAATGTATCTATCTGATTTAGAATAAAAAAACACAGAGTCAGTAGCTGTATTAAATCTGTTCGCTCTTATGTCACTTTTCTTAACTCGGTTTACAATAATCTCATTCCTAAAATTCTCCTTTCCAAAAATCTCATCTAACAAAACCTTCATATAATGCCCAAAATGATAGTCAATTCTCATATAAAAACTCCCGTCATCAGAAAGAAGTTCTCGTAGTAAAATTATTCTTTGTCTTAGCCACTCAAGATACTTTGCTCCCATAAGTTTGGCTGAATATGCTCCTACATTATTTCTACCGTAAATATCCCCTGTTCCAAACGGTGGATCTATATAAATTAATCTCACCCCTTTTGTCCCATCGGCATTCTTTAGCTTTCCTTCTTCTTTCATCTTAAGAAGAGTTTTTAGAACTTGCAGGTTATCTCCAAATATCAGCATGTTATGCCATTTATCATCCCTAACATCTCCAAAGACTTTAACTTTCTGTAAAGGCACAGCCATTGTCTCTGTTAAAACATCCACATCTCTGGTTTTCCCTGCATAAATAAGCTCTGTTTCTTGCTTGCCCTCAAAAAGAAGCCATCTATATTCCTCAGGAAGAGGTTTCCCTTCTTTGAGTAATTCTATTATAGTTTCGATTTGCTTTTTTGTTAGCCTTTTAGCCATTTTTCAATTTATTTTCTTTTATTATTGTATTATTAAAACAATTAAAAAATAATAAAATAAAATTTAATCTTTTGTCCATATTTCTGATATTTTAAAAAGCTCAGATTTTTCTGATAATTTACCTCTCACCACTTCGGGTGACTTAAAAGCAGGATGCCTCCATTTTTGAAATTTTTTCATTTTAATCCTTCTTTTTTTGTTTATCTCTAATAGGGGTAGAAGGTAATAGTAGAGATATTTCCATCTATAGAATTTTTTCGTATTTAAACCTTTAAATATTTTGAAAATCAATTTAATTTGCATGATATGTTTGTTCTATTAATTTATGTCTCATAATTATTGGTGTAGCAAAATTACAATTTTCTTCTTGTAAGTAGGAACTAATATCTTCCTGGAAAGATTCACTAATTTCTTTAAAAGTTTTAGGAATAATATTAAAAATTATGGCCTCACTCATCAAATTAAACACTGCTGTTATCCATGAGAATGAAATGTCTATTACCAATCTTTTTTTTGACGAAATTTTTAATCCGTAAACAAATGGTTCCACTTCATAATATGAAGACCAAACTCTAAAGTCATAAAAACAATGTAAGAATGTATAGGTAGATGGTTCAAAATCTTTTTTGAATCTTATTGTCGAATTTGGATTCTTTTTCCTTCTTCTATATTCTTGAGTCCAATTGTCTTTGAATCTGTTTTTTATCCATCTTGAAATTTCTATTTCCGGTTTTGGATTTAAAAACCATTTCAAAAATTTATCCAGAATTGATAGAGAAATTATTCCAGTAGATTTGAGTTCTTCAATAATCTCGTTACCTTGAACTTCTACACCTAATAGATTTTCATAGTTTTTTGAATTACATTCTATATTAAAAGGGTATATGTAAAACTTATTTTTATATTTTTTAAACACATGTTCGTAAAATAAGTTCTTTGTTTCACTATGAGTAGTAGGCATTTTGTGAGTAATGATAAAGATTAAAGCATCAATTAAGTGCAGAGTTGAGTAGTAAAGATATACACCTTTCCAGTTGCTATACATTCTTCGATTCAAATATTTTGGATTCTTTTCCAAATTGAAAATATAGAAAATTCTTTTATTTAAAGGATCATTTAACTCACATTCTGCTATCCAGGATTGATACAATTTTGTTTTTATACTTTCTGAATAGCCTGGTATTCTTCTAATTTTTCCTCTTTTTTGCGAAAAAAAATTTTTATCTTTGACTGTAATTTTACATGATTGTGAATCTAAAACCTTTCTATAAATTTTTTCAAGAATATTTATTTCACTCAATTTATTCTCGTCTTGTGGGAAGTCTTTTAAGCAAAACTCATAAAATATAATTGTCATGAGGCTCTGTAAATATTTATAATATGTTCTAAATTTGAAAATTTTTTTATTATCTGGATTATTTTTTTGTACCATGTATAAAATTTTGTTTATTTGTTATCTTATTTACTTTATTTACAAATACATTTATATAAATTGTTAACCACACTGTTAAAAGATTTTTTTTGGACATCTCTATTTCTGCCCCAGATTTAAAAATAAAAGGTTTTTTAGTGTCCGTTTTTTCATTTAACAGGGATATCTTTTAATTGTGAAATTACACTTAACGGCAAAAAGAATGGTGGTAATCCCATCTTGATCAATAATGTATGTAGAAGTTCTCGCATATAGGGCCACGAGTGTAATCGTACACTTGTGTCTTTAAAAGATTCAAGAAATTCTTTGGAAATCTCGGATCTTTTATTGCTTTTATATTCTAATCTGAATTTAATTTCTATTTCTAAAAATTTTTTATCTTTTATGTATCCGTTGAAAATTAGTCTGTGAATTATAGAAAATTCATTCTTTTTTATATCTAAAATCTCAGACTCGTCATACCATTCTGCTATTAGAGTTTCCTTCTTTTTTATTAATTCTTTTTTTACCTGAGCGTTCAAATAAATAAGTTCTATATTTTTTATTGACAATGAGGAAAGTAGTTTAACGTAATCCTTTTCTCTAATTTTCTTTTCTTCTTTCATTAGGCCAGCAATTTGGGATGTATAGGTTTCTTACTCCAGATTTTGGGCCGGTCTTTCCATTTTTCTTGGGAAATAGAGTATACAATAACTGTTTGAGCTTTTGTTTTTTCTTCTTTTTTTGAAAGTGCTTCTGATAGCAGTTTTACTATTAAGGTATTCAAACTCACTCCTTCTTTTTCAGCAGTTTCTACAAGTTTTTTATGTAAACTTTTGGGAACTCTTACAACAAATTTACCGCTGAATTTTCTTAATTCAAATGGTTCGGGAATAGTTATGTTATTTTCAATTGCTGCTTCTATCCAGGCTCTTTTTGCATCTTCTATCATTTCCATAACCTCTTTTAAAGTCTCACCCTGAGTTATACATCCGGGTAATTCAGGAATTTGAGCAACAAACCCACCCTCTGGGTCAGGTATTATCTCTATTTTATAAGGTTTTTTTAAATATTCTTCAATTTTTGCCTTTACCTTTTTTGTTTTTTTCATACCATTCCTCCAGATTTAAAAATTTTGCTACCATTTTTAAATATGTTCTTTTTACATACCTCCCTTTTAAAGAAGGTACGGTAATAATATTTGCTTCATAATTCACATCCTTTAAAGGCCTTTTGAGCACGAATTTCCAGTGGCTACCTCTCTTCGGTGGAATAGCTTCATACCCAAAATTTTCAAGAATAGCTCTAAGTTCCTTAAAACTGTATTCAACAGGAAATCTGAGTAACCTTTCAACATACTTTAATAATTTTCCTTTGCCATTCATTATAATACTATATATAGTATCATTTTGTCAAGTCTGAATATTTTTTGAAGTTCCTTATCAGGAGAGGGGAGTTCAACAGAGAATTCAAGATTTTCACTTCTGATATTGCTCCATATTTTTTCACTTTTATATTATACAGTAAAACAGTATCTTTTAGCAAATAGGAATTGAATTTTAAGTAATAGATTATCCCGATTGAGAAATCGCTCCTACAGGTTATGTTAAAATTGTGCGATGAATCGCACCGCTACAGTTTTTAATCGCAGTTAGGAAACTGCTCCTACAGAGAAAAATATAATTTGTAGGAGCCGTATCCTTACGGCGAAATCTTAATATGCGATAAATCACACCGCTACAATTCTTAATCGCGGTTAAGAAACCGCTCCTACAAAATTTGATTAATTTTAAAAGCAGAAATTTTTGTCGCATGAATGCGACCGCTACATTCCTTTATTTAGATTTTATATTTTTTTATTCCCTTTCTCATATCTCAGTTTCAGGTATTCGACGAATCCTATATCCATCTGATTCAACTACACAAAAAAGTTTTTTTAAATTTTCAAATGTTTGTTCCTCTATTAACCGAAATAATTCCCTGTGAACATTATCAATTTCTTCAGGTGACATTCTTAATAAGATTACACCCGAAGTTTTCCTATATTTTAAAAAAACAAGTGCCCCGAATCCTTTGTCTCTGGTTATTAATATTCTTCCTAATTCCTTTGCCTTGTCAAGCAATTCTTCATCACTTGCTCTTTGCATACCAATATCTTTTGCAGTAAGAACATCATAACCCTTTTTTCTCAAACTTTCAATAGTGATGAAATACACATCCTGATCCACAAGAAACTTCACTTGATTCTCGGATGTATTTCTTCAGAACGGATTAATTCTATCGCATATTCAATGCAGGCTTTTATATCTTCAATCTCTAAATCAGGGTAATATTTTTCTACTATTTCTTTAAAGGGAATGCCCTGATAAACAAGTTCCAATACATTCTCCACAGGGATTCGAGTACCCGCAACACAAGGTTTACCAAAATGGACCTTTGTATCTACCGTTATTCTTCCTTTATATGACATTTCTAACCTCCTTTGGAGTAGTTAAATTATACATCATATCTTATATTTCTTCAATACCTTCTTTACCACTTTTTGTAATTTCAAACACAACTATTTTTATAGAAGATTGTTTCACGGTTGGGAAACCGCTCCTACAGACCACATTAGAAATACGCGATGAATCGCGCCGCTACAATGACTATTTTCGCGGCTTGGAAGCCGCTCCTACAGGGTATGTCAAAATTGTGAGGAGATGTTCTGTCGCATGAATGCGACCGCTACAAGAAATTTTTAATTTTTAATTATCCATGTCGCGGTTGGGAAACCGCTCCTACAGGCTACATTAGTGCGATGAATCGCACCGCTACAGTTTTTAATCTCCAAGGGGGAAATTTATTGCATAAATGCAATCGCTACAGTTAAATTTGTGTGCTTTTTACATATGTCAAGTGAATTTTGTATGTGTTTTTTATTAAAATCTTTATCAATGGAAGGTATTACAGGTGTTATAATTTCACTTGATGCTGAAAAAACGATTGAAAAGGCAATTGATTCCCTTTCTTTTTGTGACAAAATCATGGTTGTTGATGGTGGTTCTGTTGATGAGACAGTCTCTATTGCAAAAAGAAAGGGTGTTATTTTATACGAAAGAAAGTTTGATAATTTTAAAAATCAGAGGGAATTTGCACTTTCAAAGGTAAATACTGAATGGGTAATTTTTCTTGATGCTGATGAAGTTCTTGAAGAAGAACTTGCCAGAGAGATTAAAAAGAGAATAGAAGAGAGTAGAGCAGATGGTTTTTATCTGAACAGAATATCATATTTTCTGGGTAAATTAATTCATCACGGAGGCTGGTATCCTGATTATTCTTTGAGGGTTTTCAGAAAAAATAAAGCAAGGATGTCTGAAAATATCATTCATGAGAGAGTTATTGTCGATGGCAGGGTTGAAAAAATAGAGAAGGGAAGAATAATTCATTACACAGACCCTGATCTTTTTCATTATTTGAAAAAATTGAATCATTATACAGAGCTTTCAGCAAAGGAACTTTTTGAAAAGGGGAGAAGAGCAAATTTTTTTGATTTAACATTAAGACCTTTTTATTTTTTTATAAGAATGTATTTTTTAAAACTGGGTTTTCTTGATGGAATTCAGGGATTTATCCTTGCAATTTGTTCTGCCTTTCATACTTTTATGAAGTATGCAAAATTGTGGCATTTGAAAAATAAAGTATCTTAAAATTATTTTATGCAAAAAATAGCAGATATTCTTTTAAGAGGTTATTCAATATCAAAAGATTCAATGTTTGCAAGAATCAGAAGGGGAAAGGAATTCCAGGTTTTCACATATTCCCAGGCACTTGATATGGCAAAAAGCATCGGTGGCTATCTTAAGTCAAAGGGATTTGAAAAAGGTGACAGAGCAGCAATTCTCGGAGAAAACTGCCCTGAATGGACGATTTCCTATTTTGGAATTCAATGGGCCGGAGGTGTCTGTGTTCCGCTTGATTCAAGAGCAGCAGCAGTTGACTGGGAGCACTTTTTAAGACACTCCGAGTCCAAATTCATATTTGTAAGTAATAGATATCTGGATGATATTCTTGAGATAAAAGATAAGGTTGATACACTGAAGGAGATTATCACATTTCCTGAACCCAGAGAAGGAGTGGTTTCCTTCGGTGAGGTTACATCTTTCAAGGATAAGCTTGAAGTTCCAGTTGATAGAGACCCCGATGAGCTTGCTATTATTCTTTATACTTCAGGAACAACAGGGACATCAAAGGGTGTTATGCTTTCTCATAAAAATATCATTGCTGACATAGAAGCAGTTTTAAAGGTTTTTGAATTTACTGAAAAAGACCATCTTTTCTCGGTTTTGCCAATTCACCATGTTTTTGAGGGAACCTGCGGTTTTCTTACTCCTGTATATGTTGGTGCCAAAATTACATATGCAAGGTCTCTGAAGCCCAATGAATTGCTTGAAGACCTGAGAGAAACTGAACCCACAATATTTCTTTCTGTTCCTCTTCTGCTTGAGAAGCTTTATCTTGGTATTCAGAAAAATATTAAAAAGCTGCCACCTTTAAAGAAAGCAATTTTTAAAGCTCTTTCAGGAATTGCAAATGTATTAAATCCTGTTACAGGAGGAAAGGCTTCAAAAGCTCTTTTCAAGAGTGTTAGAGAAAAAATGGGTTTTGGAAGAATAAGATACATTGTTTCAGGTGGAGCAGCTTTACCTCCGTGGGTGGGTAAGGGTTATGAGAAATTTGGTTTTCCTGTTTATCAGGGATATGGATTGTCTGAAACCTCACCCGTGGTTTCTGTTAACCCTCCTGAAAAGAATAAGCTTGAATCTGTAGGACCTCCTGTTCCAGGAGTTGAGGTCAAAATTTTTGACCCTGATGAAAATGGAATAGGAGAGATAGCGGTTAAGGGTGATATTGTAATGCTTGGTTATTATAAAGATAAGAAGGCAACAGAAAAGGTTTTCAGAGATGGATGGTTTCTGACAGGTGACCTGGGATATATTGATGAAGATGGTTATATTCATATCACAGGAAGAAAGAAATCGGTCATTGTTACAAGAGGTGGTAAGAACATTTATCCTGAAGAAATTGAAGAAAAATTGTTGCAGTCACCTCTTGTTAAAGAATGCCTTGCACTTGCAAGGATTCATCCGAAAACAAAGACAGAGATGATTCATGTTATTATTTACCCTGATTATGAGGAAATTGATAACAGGGCAAAGGAGCAGGGTGTTGATGTGACAGAGGATTTGATAAAGCAATGGATTGAGAAGGAAATAGAAGAGGTGAATAAAAAACTTGCTGATTATAAAAAGATAAGATCATTTTCCCTGAGAGATGAGGAGTTTCCAAAGACAACCACACAGAAGATAAAGAGGTATTTGTTCGAAGAGGGTGGAATTGAAATTTAAAAGTATCTTTTTCTTTTTTCTGTTTGTTATTCTTATATTTGCAATAATTTATGAATATTTCTTTATGATTGCGCCTCTTCAGATGGAAAACAAAGACCTGAAAAGGGAGAATGAGGTTTTGATGGTTAAGCTTTCAAAGGAACTTGAGAATCTTAAAATCTATTCAAAGGACACATCTTCTCTGAATCTTCCTGAACCTCTTATGAAAGCAAAAGAGGAGTTGTCAAAGGAGTTTAATGTTGAGTCAAAAGGAAATGAGATGAGAGTTACAATACTTACTGATGAACTATTTCTTCCAGGACATTATGTTTTATCAAAGGATGGGGAGAAAAAACTTCTCAGATTTGCAAAGTTTTTAAAAGAATTTCCCTATAAAGAGATTGAGGTTCAGGTTCATACAGATGATGTTCCTGTTAAAACAAAGAAAGAACTATTTCCCACAAACTGGGAACTTTCGGCAAGAAGAGGGACAGAAATAATAAGATTTCTGATTTCAAAGGGAGGAATTCCAAAAGAAAGAATTTATGTTTCAGCATTTGGTGATTCAAGACCTTTAATTCCCAAAAAGACAAGCGAAGCAAGGAAGAAAAACAGGAGAGCAGTGTTTGTTATAAAATTTTAATATGTTTGATATTGTAAATCTTTTGATATTTGTTCCCGGAATTTTGATTGCACTTACAGTTCATGAATTTGCTCATGGTCTTGTTGCCTACAGATTGGGTGACCCGACTGCAAAAATGGCAGGCAGATTGACATTGAATCCAATTCCCCATATTGACCCACTTGGTTTTATATTCTTGTTTTTTGCTCATATCGGGTGGGCTAAACCTGTTCCTGTGAATCCCTATTATTTTAAAAGTCCTGAGAAAGATATGGCAAAGGTTGCCTTTGCAGGTCCTTTATCAAATATTTTGCTTGCTTTTATAATTTCCCTGATTCTGCGAGCCTTTCTGCTTTTTCCTTTTGCAGAAAATCTTGTCCTTTTCTATCTCTATAAACTTCTTCTTGCAACATACATAATAAATCTTATTCTTGCCTTTTTTAATTTAATTCCTATTCCTCCTCTGGATGGTTCAAAAATTATTACCCTTTTCCTGCCCTATGAGTGGAAATTGAGATACAGGGAAATTGAGCCCTATGGATTTTATTTACTTGCAGGTCTGATTTTTATTTCCTATTTTCTCAGAATTCCTATTTTTGAGATTCTTATATTTTTACCTGCAAGATTGTTATCAAATATATTCCTGGGAGCTTCTCCTTTTTAATCATACTTTAGAAATTATTTCAAATTTTGTTATTTTTACAATTGACAAAATGACGAAGTAAATGTTCTGGAAGTACAAGTTATAAATTTATGTTTTAAAGTTTTATAATTCCGATTTTAATGATTTTCCCTGTAATTTCATTTTTAAAAGCCTTGAATTCAAATTCTTTCTCTTTTTCTTCCAGAATCGGATAAAAAGTTCCTTTTAATTTATTTTCTCTCAGAATTTTCAGTATTTCTCTGTATCCTGCCCCCCTTGACACAAATTCAAAATTTCCTTTTTCTTTAAATTCTTTTAAATCATTGTCAAAAATTTTCACGTTATTGAGTCCAAGTTCCCTTTTGACCTTTCTTAAAAATTCTGCTTTTTTCTTATTTCTTTCAATTAAAATGAAATTCCATTTCTGTTTTACAATTGCAAGGGGAATTCCGGGAAATCCTGCACCTGAACCTATATCAACAATTCTGTGTCCTTTTAATACTTCAGCAAAGAGCAGGGATTCATATATGAGATTTTTTATGATTTTTTCTGTGTTTTTTTTGCTTACAAGGTTTATTCTTTTGTTAACTTCTTTTATGAGATGAATAAATTTTTCCAGCTTTTGTGATTTTTCTTTTGTTATTTTCAGGTTTTCAGGAATATGCATGATTTATTTTAAGAAAAAAAAATAATTTTTTAAAGTTTAAATTAAATAATTTTTTAAAGTTTAAATTCCCAGTTCTTCGGTAGAGAAATCTTTCAGATTTTCAATTATTTCCTTTCTTACTTCTTTTATATCTTTAAATTCATAAATAATTTCACCGTCCTTTATATACTGCACAAACAGGTCCTCCATTTTATTCTTACACACAGGACAAATTGCTTCCTGTTCCTCAAATTTTTTAACAAGAAACACCTTATCTTTTTTGCAATAAAAAGGTCTTTTTCTACCTCCATATTTTCCTTTTTTTGCACAGGGTTTGCCTTCAATCTCAACAACATCCATTGCATAATCAACTGTTCTTGCATTTGAAAGGGATGTCCCAACACCAAAACCGTCCGCACCTGCATCTTTTAATTTTTTAATTTCATATTCATCAAGTCCACCTGATATGAATATCATTATATTTTCTTTACCCCTTATTTTTAATTCCCATTTTATTTCCTGAATTATTTTAATCATATCACCTCTTCTTGAACCCGGGGTATCAAGTCTTACTCCTGAGAGGTTTTTGACAACTTCGGCTGCCCTCAATGCCTGAACCTTTTCATCTCCATAGGTGTCAATGAGTGCAATTCTCGGGACTTCAGGGGGCATTTCTTCATCAAAGGCTTTCCAGGCTTCCTCCTCCCCCATCAGGATTATGAGTGCATGGGGCATTGTTCCTTTCGGTTTTTCATTTATAGCCTCTGCTCCTGTTATTGAGGAGACTCCATCGCATCCTCCCATAAAAGCGTAAAAGTCAATAAAAGGGGAGAGTGCAGGATGCATTCTCCTTATTCCGAAAGAAAGACACAGTTTATCTCCTGCTGCTTTTCTCACCCTCATTGCCTTTGTCAGGATTCCTGAAGCATGACATAAAAATCCCAGGGCAGGTGTTTCAAATTCACAGAATTCAATATATTCTCCTTCAATTGCCATTACAGGCAGGAGAACTCCATTTATGTCCCTTGGATGGAAGATTGTTCCTTCTTTAAAAGCCCAGAGATTGATTTTTTTTCCTTCAAATAATTTTACAGTTTCTCTGATTCCTGCAAATCCGAAGTAAGGATAGAGAGTGGAGGAGGTTGTGAATTCAGCCCATACTTTTTTTCTTATGTTCTTTTTTTCCAGAATTTTTTTTGTTCTCAGAAAATATATATCGGTTGTTTTTCCTTCCTTGATATGATTTTCATCAGCTATTAAAAAGGGAAATTTGTTTTTCATTTTTTATTTTAAGATAATCTCTTTAATTTTCTCTTTTTCTTTTCTTGTAAAATCCCTTCCGTAAAGCGCTTCAAAGAATAAATATTTTAACTCCTTTTCATCTTTATCAGGATTTTCTGAGTTTATATATTCATATAAAACTCTTTTATGAAAATTCATGTAAGAGAAAAAATATTTTATCTTTTCTTCATCCTTTAATCTTTTCCACATTTTCAAAAGCACTTTATCCGCATCACCCGAGAATTTTTTTGATTTTTTCATAATACCCTTTTTCTTTTTTAACCTCTTCTTAAATTTTTATTAATCACATTTTGAATATCCGCAGTGAGGACAGGTTAAACAGTCTTCTGCGTGAATCATTACTCCACCGCATTCAGGACATATTTCTCCTGTTGATGAATGATTTGTGTTTTTGTATTCAACTTCATAAATTACCCTTTTTTCCTTTTTATCCTCAGGAAAAATACCCAGCTGTTCTCCTTTTAAATGCTTTTCAAGAACCTTTCCTATTCCATCAGGACAGGAAAGAATGACCTCTCCATCATCCCATGTGGGCATTGACCTTATTCCTTTTAACTGATCAACAATTTCCATGGGATCAATTCCTGACCTTAAGGCAAGGGAAATCAATCTTCCTATGGCTTCTGTTAATGCATTTGCAGAACTTCCGCTTTTACCCAGCTGAATGAATACCTCGTGAGGACCGTATTCATCTTCATTTATTGTAATGTAAACAGTACCGAGCTCTGATTTGATTTTATAGGTTCTTCCTGATACAACCTTTGGTCTTGGTCTTGGTTTTAATTTTTTTGGTCTTTTTTCTTCCTCTTTTTTCGCTGTATCATAAACCTGTCCGGGTCTTGAGCCATGCCTGTAAACCGTAATTCCCTTGCATCCGAGATCATAGGCTAAAAGATATGCTTTTTCAATATCTTCGGGTGTTGCCTCTTCAGGGAGGTTTATTGTCTTTGAAACCGCATCTTCCACATATCTCTGAAATGCTGCCTGCATTCTTACATGCTGTTCAGGAGAGACATCAAAGGTAACATCAAATATTTTTCTTATATGCTCCGGAATTTCATCAATTTTCTTAATTGTGGGCATTTTTGAAAGTGCTTCCATTAGTTCCTCTGAGTAAAATCCGAGTGCCTCTGCTGCCTGTCTTAAATATTTGTTCACATATAATAGTTTTTCACCTCCCATTACATTTTTAACATAAACAAGTGCAAAGTTTGGCTCAATTCCCGGGGATGTGTCAGCAATCATTGAAATTGTTCCCGTAGGAGCAATTGTTGTAACAACAGAGTTTCTTCTTGTTGTCCCCCTGAATATACTTTTTTCAATATTAGGGAAAGGTCCTTTTATTTCTCCTATTTCCATTGATTTTCTGGCTGCATTATCCTGAATGAATTTCATAATCTCTTCTGCTGCTTTTAAAGCATCAGGGGAAGAGTAGGGTATCCCCAGCATGTATAAGAGGTCTGCAAACCCCATTACCCCGAGTCCTATCTTTCTGTTTAATTTTGTCATCCTTTCTATTTCAGGTAAAGGATAGACATTTGCATCTATGACATTATCAAGAAAATGGACAGCAAGTTCCACCACTTCTTTCATTTTTTCCCAGTCAATTCTGTCTTTTACCTCTTCCCATACAGCAGCTCTTTTGTTCTCAAGATACCATGGGGTTCCTCTGTAAAATTTTGCAACATTTATTGAACCGAGATTGCAGGATTCATAGGGTAAAAGTGGTTTTTCTCCACAGTTATGAACATAAAATCCGTTTGCATCAAAGGCATTTATTCCGGGAATTTGAACATCGTAAACTGTCTCCTTCCCCGCATACTCTATTCTTTCCACACAATCAACAAATCTCTCTCTGTTTAAGTT
>Ga0209426_1000981_pt1 | contig 21382 bp, 22 predicted proteins | sample Deesub1362B_J571_FD_187697 | JGI IMG/M metagenome (GOLD analysis project Ga0209426, IMG submission 187697) | Deep oceanic, basalt-hosted subsurface ecosystem from Juan de Fuca Ridge flank, Pacific Ocean, CORK Borehole 1362B_J2.571 (SPAdes)... ...
CGCGGTCTCTCCTATCTGTCCGGCGCCGCGTGGACCCAGCACATGGCCACGCAGCGCGGCAAGTTCGAAAGCCTGTGGAAGATCGCTTCCACGAAGTAACTGCAACCAGCAGGTCCTATTTGTTTGTCCGTCACATCTGGAGTTGTATATGAGCACCCAAGCCAAAGCATCCCCCGCGATCCGTCGCGATTTTGAGCGTGTTTCCCCTGACCTGGTGGAGCGTGCTTCGAAGTTCCAGGCCGCCATCCTGGCGGATGTGGTCGGCCGTCGCGGCACGCTGAACGCACGGGTGCAGGGCCTGTCGCCGGCGATGAAGGTGTGCGGCCCGGCACTGACCGTCGAGGTGCGTCCCGGTGACAACCTCATGTTCCACGTGGCGCTGGCTATCGCGAAGCCGGGCGACGTGATCGTAGTCGATGGCAAGGGCGACCAGACCGCTGCCCTGTGCGGCGAGATCATGGCGACACAGGCCCAGGCTTCCGGCGTGGCAGGCTTCGTGATCGACGCCGCCGTGCGCGATTCGCATGAACTGGCCAATGGCCAGTTCCCGGTGTTTTCGGCCGGCACCAATCCCTGCGGTCCCACCAAGGCCATCGGCGGCCTGGTGAACTGGCCGGCATCGGTGGCGGGCGTGGCCGTCAATCCGGGCGACCTGATCGTTGGCGATGCCGACGGCGTGGTGGTCATCCCGCGCGAAGACGTTCCCGCGATCCTGGAACTGGCGCAGAAGAAGGTGGACGTCGAAGCGAAGCGTATCGCCGCCATCAAGGCCGGCGAGCTGCGTCCGGGCTGGCTGGACAAGGAGCTGCGCGCCGCCGGCGTGCTGGCCGAAGGCGAATCGCTGTGAGCAGCGTGAAGAAACCCGCTCTACTGGTCACGGGCAATGACCTGGCGCCGCAGGCGCTTGAACTGCTGAAGGACTTTGAAGTGACCTTCGCGGGCAAGCAGTGCAGCGAGGAAACCGTGCTGGCACTGGCCAAGGAAAAGGACCCGGTAGCCATCATCGTGCGCTACGGCAAGGTGGGGGCGACGATCATGGATGCCGCCCCTTCGCTCAAGGTGATTTCCAAGCACGGCAGCGGTATCGACGTGATCGACCAGAAGGCGGCCGCCGAGCGCGGCATCGCGGTGAAGGCGGCAGTGGGGGCGAATGCTGCCGCCGTGGCCGAGCATGCGTGGGCGCTGATCCTGGCCTGCGCCAAGGCGGTGCCCCACCTGAACGACCGCATGCGCGCTGGCCACTGGGACAAGTCGACCCACAAGACCATCGAGCTGAACGGTCGTACGCTGGGCCTCGTGGGCCTGGGCGAGATTGGTCGTCGCGCCGCCGCGACCGGTGTGGCGCTGGGAATGAACGTGATCGCGTTCGATCCTTATGCCAAGGCCGTGCCCGCGGGTGTGACGCTGGTGGACAACCTGCCGCAACTCTATCGTGAGTCCGATGTGGTGTCGCTGCATTGCCCGCTGACGGAAGAGAACCGCGGGATGCTGAACCGCGAGACGCTGGCCCAGTTCAAGGACGGTGCGATCCTGGTCAATACGGCACGCGGCGGTTTGATCGACGAACCGGCACTGGCCGAGGCGCTGACCAACGGCAAGCTCTACGCGGCCGGGCTGGACAGCTTCGCCGTCGAGCCGATGACCGTTCCCCATCCGTTCCAGCAAATCCCCAACCTTATCCTGTCGCCGCACATCGGCGGCGTCAGCGACGCGGCCTATGTGAACATGGGCGTTGGCGCAGCAAAGAACGTGCTGGCTGTACTGCAGGACACGGTCGCTTCGGTGTAAGTGAAACCCCCAGGTTTCCTCAGATAGAAACAGGCATCACCGCGGGTCAGGCAGCAAGCCGGACCCGCCGGAGGTGCCAGGAGACAATGATGTTGCATCGCGCATTTTTCCGTTTGGCTTCTTTGGTCACCGTCATCTCGGCCGTCGCCGGCGTGGCCACACCCGCACTGGCCGCTTACCCGGACAAGCCCGTCCGGATCGTCGTGCCGAATCCGCCTGGCGGCGCCGTCGATGTGGTGACACGCAAGATTGCCCAGAAGTTGACTGTGCAAATGGGCCAGAGCTTTGTGGTCGAAAACAAGCCCGGTGCGTCGGGCACGATCGGCACCACGCAGGTCGTGAACGCGCGGGCGGATGGCTACACGCTGCTGGCCAACGATAACTCGTACACGACGCTGCCCTACGTTTTCAAGAAACTGAACTGGGACCACCAGACTGCGCTGGTGCCCATCGCACCGTTCGCCTTCTCTCCGGTGGTGCTCGGCGTGAAAGCCGATTCGCGGTTCAAGGATCTCGCGTCACTAGTCAGCTATGCGAAGGCGCATCCTGGTGAGGTGACGTTCGGAACGGGCGGCCCAGGCAGCTCGCCGCACTTTGCCGCCGAAGCCTTCCAGCAGGCGGCCGGCATCAAGCTGATGCACGTGCCGTACAAGGGTGCCGGCGAAGCCATGGTTGGACTGCTGGGCGGCAGCGTCGATCTGCTGGTGGTGTCCACGCCGACCGCGGTGGCGCCGGTCAAGGGCAACCAGATGCGGCTGCTGGGCATCAGCGGCAAGAGTCGGGTCGACGTGTTCCCGAATGTGCCGACGTTTGCAGAAGCCGGCGTGCCGTCCTTCAGCCTGTTCAACTGGTCCGGCCTGGCTGCACCGAAGGGCACGCCCAAGGAAGTCATCGCCCGTCTGCAGTCGGAGGTCCAGAAGGCGCTCCAATCGCCCGACATGAAGCAATTCCTGGCGCAGATGGGTTCACAGCCTGGGAATCTGGATAGCGGCGCATTTGCACAACTGATCCAGAAGGAAACTGCGCAATGGGCCACCGTTGCACAGAAGGCCAATATCGAAAAGCAATAACCCGGAGACCCACGATGTTGCTGCTTGCGCCACCTGCCGTTCGCGATGCGGCCGTGCTCACACGGCTGCCGGAATCGTTTCGCCGGCAGGATCGGGACAACGCCTGGTCGCTCGCCAATCGCGGCGGGGCGCTCACCGATTCCTTCCTGGAAGGGCCGGTCTGGTCGGATGGATATCTGTGGGTGACAGATATCCCCTATGGCCGCGTGTTTCGCGCATCGATGCTCGGCGACTGGGAGCTGATTGCCGAGTATGACGGCGAGCCGAACGGCATGAAGCGGCTGGCCAGCGGCGACTTCCTGATTACCGACTATCGCAATGGCCTGATGCGGCTGGACCCGAAGTCCGGCACTGTCACACCGTTCCTGGAGCGCCGCAACTCCGAGCGCTTCCGAGGCGTGAATGATCTGACCTTCGATTCGGACGGCAACCTGTATTTCACGGACCAGGGCCAGACCGGCATGCACGACCCCACGGGCCGCGTGTATCGCCTGGCACCCGATGGCAAGCTCGATGTGCTGCTGGCCAACGCGCCCAGTCCGAACGGGCTGGTCCTCTCGCCGGACGAGAAGGTGCTGTACGTGGCCATGACACGCGGCAACTGCGTATGGCGCGTGCCGCTGCAGGCCGATGGCTCGGTCAGCAAGGTCGGCCAGTTCTTCACGTCGTATGGGCCGAGCGGCCCCGACGGGCTGGCCATGCGTGCCGATGGTTTCCTGCTGGTCGCCAATCCGGGGCTGGGCTATGTCTGGGTGCTTAACCATCGTGCCGAGCCGGTCGAAGTGATTCGCACGCCCGTGGGGGCATCGCTCACCAACCTGTGCTTCGGCGGAGCCGACGGCAAGACGCTGCTGATGACCGAGTCCACGACCGGCTCGATCTTGTGCGCGGAGATGCCGGAAGGCGGCGCCCCGGTGCATGGCGGACGTTTGGCATGACCACCGGACCGATCCCCGTCATCGACTTCGCCGGCGCGTGCGACTGCCATATGCATATCTATGACAGCCGCTATCCGGTGGCGACGGGCGCGACGCTACGGCCGGCCGATGCCTCGGTCGACGACTACCGCAGGGTCCAGCGCCTGCTGGGCACGCAGCGCGTGATCGTGGTGACCCCATCGACCTACGGTACCGATAACGCCAGCACCACCGATGCCATCGCGGCGCTGGGCCCGTGCGCACGCGGCGTGGCGGTGGTGGCCGATGTCACTGACGATGAACTGGCGCGGCTGCACCGGGCGGGCATTCGCGGCATCCGCTTGAACCTGACGCTGCCCGCGCCGGTATCGCTCGACGATCTGCCCACGCTGGCTGCGCGGATTGCCGCGTACGGCTGGCACGTCGAACTCAATCTGCCACCCGAATGGTTGCCGGACGCGGCCGGCATGCTGGCTGCGCTGTCTGTGCCGATGGTGTTCGACCACTATGGCCATCTGCTGCTCGGCAAGCCACAGGCGGAGTCGGCCTTCCGCGTCATTGCCGATCTGGTGTCAGCCGGCAATGCCTGGGTGAAGCTGTCGGGCCCTTATATCGAATCGCTCGACGGGGCTCCGCACTACGGCGACATCCAGCCCCTGGCGGCGCGCTACCTGAATCTGGCGCCGGAGCGGATGCTGTGGGGATCGGACTGGCCGCACCCTTCGGCGCAGGCCAGGGGTGGCCAGCCGGTCGACGATGCCGCCGTGCTGCGCACGTTCATAGGCTGGTGTGGATCGTCCGACACAGCGCAGCAGGTGCTGGTTCGCAATCCGCAAAAGCTTTACGGGTTCGGGGATGTCGTCCCGGCCTGAGTCGTAACGCAAAGAAGAACTGGAGACATGATGTTCGAATCGCTTCACCTGTCGGCCCGCGTGCGCAAGCTGGGCATTTCGGTCTGCCTGGCCGCCGCATCGTTTGCCTTGGGCGCAGCCAACGCGCAGACGGATTGGCCTGCCAACAAGGTCATCAACTACATCGTGCCGTACCCGGCGGGTGGCACGACCGATATACTGGCGCGCCTGATCGCGCAGAAGGTCGGGCAGGCGCTGCATACCACCATCGTGGTCGAGAACCGCCCCGGCGCCACCGGCGCCATCGGCTCGGCCTTCGTGGCCCGCGCCGCACCGGACGGCTACACGTTGCTCGGTGCTTCGACCGCTTCTCACGCCATCAACCCGGCACTGAATCCGAAGCTGCCGTATGACGCGGTGAAATCATTCACGCCGGTGGCGCTGCTGGGCACCATCCCAAGCGTGCTGATCGTCGGGCCGACCAGCCCTTACAAGAGCGTCAAGGAACTGGTGGCCGCTGCCAAGGCCAAGCCGGGCACCGTGAGCTACGCGTCGGGCGGCAACGGCACGATCCTGCAGATGTCGGCGGAACTGCTGCAGCAGCAGGAAAGCGTACGCATGAACCATGTGCCTTACAAGGGCGACGTCCCGGCGATCCAGGATGTCATGGCTGGCCATGTTGATTTCATGTTCGCGCCTACCGCGCCGATTCTTCCTCACGTACAGGCCGGGAAGCTGCGCGCGCTGGCAGTGGCCACCGCAGCGCGTGTGCCAAGCCTGCCGAACGTGCCGACGATGGCCGAAGCGGGCGTCGCAAACTTCGAGGCGGAGCAATGGCAGGGTGTCTTTGCACCGGCCGGCACGCCGCCTGCCATCGTCCAGCGGCTCAATGCCGAGATCAATAAGGCTTTGCAAGATCCCGAGGTCAAGGCGCAACTGGGCAAGCTGGGGATCAAGATCGTTGGCGGAGCGCCCCAACGGCTCGCCGAGATCCAGAAGGCGGATATCGCCAAGTGGAGCCTCGTTGGCAAGGCGGCCAACATCACGCTGGAGTGAGCCATGGTTGATAGCATGGAAGCGCAGGGATGGTCGCGACGCCGGTTTGTTGCCGCATCGCTGGCCATGGCCGGTGCCGTACCGTTCGCGCGGGCGGCATCCCGGCAGCCGGTGCCGCATTCGCAGGGAGACGAGCCGCCCACGCTGATGGCACCCGAGGGCGCGTGCGACTGCCATATGCATATCTACGATCCGCGCTTCGCGCCGTCGCCGCACTGGAAGAATCCGCCGCCCGTGGCGCCGGTGAGCGCCTACCGCCTGTTCCAGAAGCGCATCGGCACATCACGCACTGTGGTGGTAACGCCTTCCACGTATGGCGTTGACAACAGTTGCACGCTCGACGCACTGCATCAGCTTGGCGCTGGCGCCAGAGGCATTGCCGTGGTTGACGCCGGTGTGGCTGACGCGGAGCTGCAACGGCTCCGCGAGCGCGGGGTGGTGGGGCTTCGTGTCAATTTCGTCTCGCCACAGTCGTGGGGCACGACAACGCCACAGATGCTGGAAACGCTCGCGCGGCGCGTGAGTCCGCTCGGCTGGCATATCCAGATCCTGATGAGCGCCGACCAGATCGCCGCGCATCGTGCGGTGCTGGAACGGTTACCGACGCCCATAGTGTTCGACCATCTGGCCCGCATTCCGCAGCCGACGGCCACCAGTCACGAGGCCTTCGGTGTCGTGACCGGTCTGATGCGCAAGGGCAAGGCGTACGTGAAGTTGTCGGGTGCGTACATGGACACCGTTACAGGTGCGCCAGCCTATGCCGATGTTTCGGCTGTGGCGCGCGTCTTCGTGGAGGCCGCGCCCGCCCAAGTGGTGTGGGGCAGCGATTGGCCGCACCCCACGGAAAAGCACAAGCCCGACGACGCCGTTCTTTTTGATCTACTGAAGCAGTGGGCGCCAGACGAGCGCGTGCGCAGGCAGATCTTGGTCGATACACCGACCCGCCTTTATCAGTTTGCATAACAACTGGAGCACGACGTTGTACACCGCAGTTGCTGAACATCAAGAGCCCAATCTCGAAGCCGACACGATCAGGAAAGTTGCCTGGCGCATCGTCCCATTCCTGATGGTCTGCTACTTCTTCAATCTGCTGGACCGGGTCAATCTTGGTTTCGCGGCGCTGGAGATGAACAAGGACCTGGGATTCAATGCCGCCGTCTACGGACTCGGTGGCAGCATCTTCTTCGTGTCCTATTTCCTGTGCGAGGTGCCGAGCAACCTGGCGCTGCAGAAGGTGGGGGCGCGCCGCTGGATCGCTCGAATCATGATCTCCTGGGGCATGGTGTCGGGCGCCATGGCTTTCGTGTCGGGCGAGACGTCGTTCTATACGATCCGCTTCTTGCTGGGTGCAGCGGAAGCAGGATTCTTCCCGGGCGTGATCCTGTACCTGACCTACTGGTTTCCGTCGGCCTATCGAGCGCGGATTGTCGCTACGTTCATGGTGTCGATTCCGCTGGCGAGCTTCCTCGGGTCGCCGCTGTCGGCGGCGTTGCTGCATGTGCATGGCTTTCTGGGCCTGAATGGCTGGCAATGGCTATTCCTCCTTGAAGCACTACCCACGGTCCTGCTCGGCATTGCATGCCTCTTCGTGCTGACGGACCGGCCTCAGGTTGCCAGATGGCTCGACGACGACCAGAAGGCGTGGCTCGAACAGCGCCTGGAAAGTGAACGCGCGGGCAAGAAGCTCGTCGGTAAGGCATCGATCTGGAAGCTCCTGTCGAACCGCCATTTCCTCGTCATGGCGCTGGTTTGTTCGGGCGCTTCGGCCGCCGGCACAACACTGTCGCTATGGCAGCCCCAATTGTTGAAGTCGTTTGGATTGTCGACGTTCGAAACCGGCCTGATCAATTCGGTGCCGTACGGGCTGGCATGCATCGTCATGGTGCTGTGGGGTCGGCATTCGGACAAGACCAGCGAGCGCCGCTGGCATACGGCCATCCCGCTGGCCTGTATCGCCGTGGGATTGCTGGCGACGCTGGTGGCTCCCGCGCTGGCCACAACGCTGCTGGGCTTGAGCTTGGCGCTGTGCGGAGCTTACTCTTTCAAGGGCCCGTTCTGGACACTTTCGTCGGGTTGGCTCGATTCCGGCTCCGCTGCGGCAGGGCTGGCGGGTATCAATGCGGCATCGAACCTTGTCGGTGGCGGAATGGTCTCGCTGGTAGGCCTGATCAAGACTGCGACCGGAAGCTACGGACTTGCACTGCTACCAGTTGTTGCGCTGGCATTGCTCGGTAGCATGAGTCTGTTATGGATCAGCCGGAGTGCCAGCCCCGGTGGCAGCAGCGCAAAACAATAGCTGGATACGGCGGCCGTCCTGCGGACCCGGTTTGTTGCGGAGGCAAAAATACTGGGCGTTGAAAATTGAGCGATCGACGCCTGGCGGGCCGTCAAGTAGCCTGATCTCCGGTCACAGATCGGCACGAGCACTCCAGGCCTCCATGTGGCAGCGCTGTTGCTGTCAAGGTCGACTACTATGGCGCCGCCACGACGACCAAAAAATGGGACGATTCCGACGAGTCCCTTGCCGAAGAGTGACATCGCAGACTGCTCGGCCCTACCCGACAACCCGTTGTACAAGCACGCGGGGCTGAATGATGACCGTAGCTTCACTGGCTCCGGGCAAGGACACGTCTTTTGTGTGGTTGATAATCGTCCAAAATTCTAAGGTGGAATGGATGGCCGATGATGCAGGAATAGGGGACCTTCCTTCGCCTAATCCGAATGGCTGCGCGTGGCCGGTCTCGGTCGTCGGTCTGTCAGGGCAAGGGGGCGCTGGCGGCAGAGGGAGCTGTCTGCCTGACCTATGCGTTCGCTGACTGGCAACTCCTCATTTCGCATACTTTGCTGAAGATGTCCGCCTGGATAGACCGCCGAGCATCGACAACCCGCGGTTCGGTCGACGCGTCCGTGAGGGAGGTACGAGTGAGCATTCGGTTTGCGGCTACGCGAGCTGTAGCGTCAACAACATCAGCGCTGACGCTATCATCGAAATGAATGTAAGCGCCATCCCTGCAACGCGGTAGCCAGGTGGTTCCGGCGTTTGCCAGACGCCACGAGCATGGAGGAGGCGACCCATAATCAGAGTCGCGCACAGTGCGTGCAGGAACCATGGGTTCGTCCCGGTTCTCTCGAGGAAGTGCATCAAGAGGAGGTTCAGTGGAACGTATTCTGCGAAATTCGAATGGACTCGCGTAGCACGAAGTAGCATCTCTTGCCCGCCATCACCAATGGCAATCCCAAAGGTACGGCGCAGCCTGATAGCGCGGTAGCTTAGGCCGATGTAGATCAGGGCAAGTACGGCGCTGTAGGTGGGTACGATCTGCATGTCTAGTTTTTCCCCGCCTTGGTGGCGACATTGGCCATGAAGCGACGCTGCAGCCAGCGTACCGGCTGGCCGATCATCGGCAACTGGCGCCAGAGTGCGGCGGCATCCCAGTAGTCATGATGGACGTCCACGCGGCCGTCCACCGCAAACCGCAAGTGGGAACTGCCTGGCAAGACGAATGGCGTGCCGCGTACTGACCCGGAGAATTTCCAGGTGCAAAAGCCTTCGCCGTGCCCCATTACCCGGCTTTGGATGTGGAAGCGCGGGGCGCGGATCGTCTCGAACATGTGCTCGAACACTGCGTGAATTGCAGCGTGGCCGCGCACGCTGTTGAACGGATCGATGAAATGGGCACTGGGTACGTAGAAGCGACCGATGGCATCCAGCGACTCTGGTGTCAGCGTGGCATACCAGTCGAGTAGCGCTAACATGGCGCCAGGGTTGGTGGTCGTAGATGTCATGGTGTGTTCAGGGAGTCTTCATCAAACGTTGCAGCAGCCTCAGGCGTAGACGGTATGGCAGCCTGCTGAGCAGGCGCATCGCAACCGTGAAGCGCGACGGGAACGCAATCTCGAAGCGGCCGCGCGCCAAGCCGGACAGGATCGACGCTGCGGCCGCTTCCGTCGTTTGCAGCGCGGGCATGGCGAAATCGTTGTGTGCCGTCAGCCGCGTCTTCACGAAGCCCGGATTGACCAGATAGACGCCGATGCCGTGCGGATGCAGCTCTGCGTAAAGCAGTTCGGCCAGATTGATCAGGGCGGCCTTGGTGGGCCCGTAGATTGTGGCGTTCGGCAGGCCCAGGTAGCCGGCCACGCTGGCAAGCAGCACCACGCTGCCGCCCTGGCGCACCATCATGGCCGGCAGCACGGCTGCCAGCCCGTAGTAGACGCTGCAAAGATTGGTCTCGACGGTGCGCCGCGCTTCCTCTGCGTCGATTTCCCACGGGCGCAGCGGCCGGTACTCGGCCGCGCAGAAGACGACCATGTCCACGGCGTCCCAGGTCTTGCACAGGGCGTCGTGCGACGCCACCCAGTCGGCCGGCACACGGGCGTCCATGGGCAGGGCCAGGCCTCGCGGCTGACCCTCCACCACCGCTGCCAGCGCATCGGCGCGCCGTCCGGATACCGCCACGTTTGCGCCCCGGGCCAGCAAGGTGCGCGCCAGTTCGGCGCCGATGCCGCTGGACGCGCCGACAATCCAGACGCGCTTGCCGGTCCAGTCGGTCCAGCGGGGATTCAGGGAAAGGCCTTGCATGATCGGTCCCGCATCGGTCAGGGCGCCGGGCGGCGGAAGAAGACGGTCACCTGCCCGACTTCGAAGCCGAACTTGGTGACCTGCGCACGGTTGATCATGGTGCGGTCGTCCATCAATACCATCCAGTCATCGAACTGCACGTCGTAGGTCTTGCCTTCGACGGGCAACTGCAGCGTGTACCGCCAGCGCAGGACATTGCCGGCGGCATGCCCGCTTGCGGTAACTACGACATCGGGCGCGGTGCCTTGCCAACTGCCGTCGGCGGCGCGGGTGAGCGTCCAGGTGCGATGCTGCGTCGTGCCGTCGCTGTAGCGAAAATCCTCGTCGAGCACGAAGTGGCCGTCGCGCTCGCGGCCTTCGAGATTCACGTGGAAGCGCTTGACGATCTCGCCGCTTCGCTTCTGGAACATGCCCCAGGCTTCGGTCCGGCCTGTAAAGAACGCAGCGACGTCGAGCCGGGGTTGCTGGTCGGCATAGTGCGCGACGTCGGGCGTCGAGCACGCTACGCAAAGCGCGACGGCGCCTGCCGCGCACCATCTGCAAATGTGATTCATCGCGATGGCTCCGGTGAGGCGTGGGGCGCCGCGCGCAGCAGCGCCAGGGCGGCCAGCTTCAGCAGGCAAGGCAGGCCGGCATAGATCCATGCCAGGGCGTGCGCGCTGGACCCGGCCGCCGGTGTGCCGGGCTGATAGCCGAGCCACGCCAGCACGGGCAGGGTCAGCCCGGATATCGCCAGGCAGAGCTTGCCCAGCAGGGTCCAGACGCCGTAGTAGACAGCGGGTCCCTCGCTGGCGGGAATGTAGGTGGCCAGCAGGACAGGCGGCAGCGCGAGGTCGGCGCCAAGGGCCAGCCCCGAGAGCGCGCAGACCAGCAGGAATGGCAGCACGTTGCCGGGCCCGAGCAGGCCGGTCCAGACGAAGGCGACCACGGCCAGCACCATGGCCATGCGCCATGCATGCATCGGCCCCACGCGGCGGGAGAGATGCACCCATCCGGGCAGGCCCACGGCACCCGTCACGAAGTAAAGCGCCAGGCATGGGGCCGCCCAATTCGGCGCCTGCAGCCGGTCCTCGATGAAGAAGACGGCCAGCGTGGCTGGGATGGCCACCGAGAGGCCATTCAGGAAGTATGGAAGGAGTAGCGCGCGGAACGCCTGGTTGTCGCGCACCGCCTGCCATGTCATGCGTGTCGTCGCGGGGCTGGCAACCGAGGTCGCGCGCCACGGGGGTGCCACGCGGACCAGCAGCCAGAGCGCGGCGATCAACAGCACAGCGAATAGCGATGCGAACGCCGTCATCGCCGCGCGCGGTGTGGTGTTCGGCAAGTTCATCCACCATGCGGGCAGCGCGGTAGCCAGCAGGACACCGAACAGACCGGCGCCTTCGCGCCACGCCGCGGCGCGTGCCAGCGTGCTGTCGTCGCCAAGCCGGGCGCCCCAGGCCAGATACGCCACGTTGATCAGGCTGTGCGCCAGATAGACCACGATCAGCGACGCCGCGAGCCATGCCGCCAGCCACAGGTCGCCCGATACGGGTGGCAACCACAGTGCAGCAATCGCAGCGGCAAGGCACACGGCGCCAAGGCCCATCGCGCGGTGCAATGTGTTGCGCCGCGCCAGCGCGTCGATCCACCAGCCCAGCAAGGGATCCTGCGCGGTATCCACCAGTCGCGCCGCGAACAGCACGATGCCGGCGAGCGACAGCGACATGCCGAGCCGGCTGGTGTAGTACGCGGGCACCTGGACGTAGACGGGCAGCGCCGCCATCGCCAATGGCAGGCCGAGCATGCCGTAGGCCGCCAGCCGCGCGGCACTGGGCGCGGTCATGGCGATAGCCCCAGCAGGTGCTGGCGCAGCGCCGGCGCGCGCGTGGCCGGATCGAGCCAGATCGCAAAGAAGGCGCGGGCCAGGGCCGGGTCCTGGATCTGGCCCGTGGCCCGGTCGTTGGCATAGAAGCGCGCGCCTTCAGCAGGCAGGTAGACCCCGGTCAAGCGGTCGCCGGCGTGGACGTCGGGGAGCACCTGAGAAAGTGCCGCGCGCCAGCGCGCTGCGGTCTCGTCCGGCACGGCGCTGCCGTTCATGCGCCGGATCTCGGCGATGCTGGTGTCCACGAGCCGTTGTCCGCTGAGGCTTCGCGCGTAGGTGATCTGTAGCGCGAGCGGCGTGTCTAGCGTGGCGGTCGCCTGCGCGGCCCACAGTTGCGCGGTGTAGATGTGCAAGCCAAACCAGCGATACTCGCCTTCCCCGATCATGCGCGACGCCGAAGCCTGCGGCAGTGCATCGCGCCACGTCTGGGCCCCCGCGCTCGTGAGCGAGGCAGCGGCCATGACGAGGGCGATCAGCCGGCGCGACACGCTAGTCCTCGCGTTTGAGCAGGAATTGCATCACGTCGGTGCGGCCTTCGTCGAATCCCGCCTCGCAGTAGCAGAAGTACAGGTGCCAGAGGCGCAGGAAGGCCGGATCGAAGCCCAGCGCGGACACGTCATCGCGCCGGGCCGCAAACGTCTGGCGCCAGCGTCGCAGGGTTTCCGCATAGTCGCCGCCGAACGCCAGCACTCCACGTGCCGCCAGCCCAGAGCGTTCGGCGGCCCGCATCAGGCGCTCCGGACTCGGCAGCATGCCGCCTGGAAAGATGAACTCTCGGATGAAATCGCTGCTGGCGCGATACGCTTCGAAGCGATCGTCGGCGATCGTGATCGACTGGATCAGCGCCTGGCCGCCGGGGCGCAGGCGACGGCGCACGATGTCGAGATACTGGCGCCAGTACGCTTCGCCGACGGCTTCGAACATCTCGATGGAGACGACGGCGTCGTAGGTGCCCGCGAGGTCCCGATAGTCGCAAAGCGCCAACGTGACGCGATCCTCCAGGCCGTCCTCCGCGATTCGTTGCCGCGCCAGCGCCAGTTGCGATGGCGAGATCGTGACGCCATGCACATGCACGCCGCGGCGAGCCGCATGCATCGCGAAGCCTCCCCATCCGCAGCCGATTTCCAGCACGCGCATGCCGGGCCGCAGGTCCAGCGCGTCGACGATATGGGCGTACTTTGCTTCTTGGGCGTCGTGCAGCGTCTGGCTGGCGTTGCCGGCGAACAGCGCCGCGGAGTACGACCACGTGTCGTCCAGCCAGAGCGCGTAGAACGGATTGCCGAGGTCATAGTGCGCGTGGATATTGCGACGACTGCCGCCGGGGGTGTTCCGACGCAGCAGATGGCGCAACTGATACCAGCGGCGCGACAACCTGGTGCCCGTGACGGTGCGCGGTAACGCGGGCTGGTTGCGGATGGCGAGGCGCAGTAGCGCGGTCACGTCCGGGCTGTCGACCCACTGGTCGCGCCAGGCCTCGGCAAAGCCGATATCGCCGGCGCGCAGGATCTTGCCGCAGGCGCGCCAGTCCCGCAGCGTCAGCCGCGCGCCGGGCGCGGCATGCGGGTCCCCGAAGATCGATTCCCGGCCATCGGGCAGCGTGACGACCAGATGCCCCGTCGTCAGGCGCCCCAGCATCGCCATGAATGCGCTGGCGGCCAGTGGCATGTCGCCGGCGCCGATACGAGACAGGGCGCGAAGCCCGAAGGAGGAGCGGATCATGGGCGAATATCGTCGAGCGGCGAATCTGGCGTGGGCGCGGAAGCGGGCTGCGTCGGCGGACGCTTGCCGTGGAACGGCACACCGCGCGCCCAAAGCCGAATCGCCTGCCAATGGATGCGCAGCGTGACGGACAGCGTGAGCCACGGCTGGCGCAGCAGGGCCGTGAGCATCGCCACGCCCGTCAGCGGTTGTTTCTGCCCGGCGATCGACGTGCGCAGCAGCAGGCTGGCGTCGTCGAAGTAGTCGATGCCCACGAAGGACGTTTCGTCCGTTTCGCGCAGATGGAATGCGTAGTGCCCGCGCACGTCATTGAACGGCGATACGTGTAGACACTTGCGCGTGCCCAGAACGGTCTGCTCGTGAATAGGCCCGAGGTCTGGCGCGGTGACCAGATAGGCGTGGCGGCCGCCGAACGTGTTTCTAACCTCGGCCACGAGTGCGCGCAGTTGGCCGTCGCAGTCGTGGCAAAACCAGAAGCTGACGGGATTGAACGCATATCCGAAGATCCGGGGAAAGGTCTGCAGCCAAATCTCGCCATCGTCCGGAAGCCTCGCCGCCCGCAGGCGCGTGCGCATCCAGCCGGCAAGGTCGCTGCCGTCACGCGGGCCGTAGTCGCGCGTGCGCAGGCTGACGATGCGTGGCCGGTCCACGCCGAACCACCAGCGGTCAAGCTGCGGCAGCGCGTCGAGGTTCAAACGCACGCAGAAGACGGGATAGACGAAGCGGTTGCGCACGGGCCGCAGGCGGTCGTGCATCACGCGGCAATGGAGGAGCCACGCGTGGGGCTTCATGGCTTGCCCCACGCTGGCAGCGCACCGAAGTCATCGACGACGCGCAGTGCGGACTTCAGGCCGTCCTCATGGAAGCCGTAGCCGGTCCACGCGCCCGCATACCACGTGCGGCGCTGGCCTTGCAGCGCGGGCAGCGCGCGTTGGGCGGCGATGGCGCGCAGATCGAACAGCGGGTGCTGGTAGTGAAAGCGCCGCAGTTCCGTGCCCGGCGCCGGTTCGCGGAATGCATTGAGCGTGACCACTACCGGCGTGTGGAACGGCAGCGGCTGCAACTGGTTCACCAAGTAGCTGACGCAGACCGCGCGCGAGGATTCGTCGCGCCGTCCGCCCAGATAATTCCAGGCGGACCACACGCGCGGACGGCGCGGCAGCAGCGTGGGATCGGTGTGGAGGATGGCGACGTTGGGCGCGTAGCGTATGGCGCCCAGCACGTCGCGCTCGGCATCGCTGAGATCGACCAGCATGCGCAGGGAGTCGGGCGCATGGGTGGCCAGCACGATGGCGTCGAACTGCGACGTGCCATCGTCGGTCATCACGCTGACGCCGATCGCATCGCGCCGGATGGCACGCACGGGCGCGCGCAGGCGGACATCGTCGAGCTGTGCCGCCAGGCGTCGCACGTATTCGCGGCCTCCACCTGCAACCGTGCGCCATTGCGGGCGATTGCTGATCTGCAGCAGCGCGTGGTTCAGGCAGAAGCGCAGGAACGTGGCGGCAGGAAATTGCAGGACATCGGCCGTGGCGCACGACCAGATCGCGGCGGCCATCGGCAACAGGTAGTGCTGGCGGAACGGCTGGCCGTAGTGGCCGGCCACCAGCAGATCGCCAAGCGAGCAGCCCGTGTTGTCCGCATGCGCGAGGTTGCGGCGGGCCGTGCCATTGAAGCGGACGATATCGCCCAGCATGCCCAGGAACGTCGGCGAGAACGCATTCCGGCGCTGGGCGAATACGGTGTTCAGGCTGGTACCCGCCCACTCCATGCGGCCCTGGTCCATCGACACCGAGAACGACATGTCGCTGGCGTGCGAGGCGACGCCAAGTGCGTCGAACATCGCGATCAGATTGGGATAGGTGCGCTCGTTGAAGACGAGGAAGCCGGTGTCGACGGGGGCGGTGTGCCCATCCAGCGTCACATCCACGGTATTCGTGTGGCCGCCCAGGTAGTCGCCCGCTTCAAACAGCGTGACGCGATGGCGGCGGGACAGCAGCCAGGCGCTGGCCAACCCGGAAATGCCGGCACCGACGACGGCGATACGCAGACCCTGCTGTGTGCTGTAGAAGGCTTTCACGACCCGCCACCCTTATGTTTCCGTGCATTGCCGGCTACGTCTTCCGACGCCGGTGCTAAGATAAGGCTACCGCTTTGGAAAGAAGACTACTACATAGTAGCGATATTTACTAATGAGTATTTTCGGCAGGCTCAGCTTCAAGGATCAGGCGTTCCAGTTGCGTGAAGACGCTATTCTGGACGCGGCCACGCGCATCCTGGCAAGCAAGGGGTTCGACCTGATGACCATGGACGACGTGGCCACCGAGGTCGGCATTTCCAAGCCCAGTCTCTACAAGCACTTCAAGTCGAAGGACGACCTGGTCGGGGCGGCGATGATTCGCCTGATCGACGGCGCGCTGACGTTCCTCGACGAACTGCCCGCCGATCTCGACGCACTCGGGCGCCTGCGTGTCCTGTTGGAATGGGCGCTGCGGGTGCGGCTCAAAGGCGGCTTGCCGTTCCTGCCGTCCACCAGTCCGAGTGTGCGTGACATGCTGACGCGCAATCTGGGCTATGTCACTCGTGTGCTCAAGTTGAACGGGCGATTGAAGACGCTGGTTGCGAAAGCGAAGGAAGCCGGGGAGCTCGATGTCAGCCTGCCCGATGACGTCATCCTGTTCAGCTACTACGCGCGCACGTGCGATCCGGCCGTCGAGTATCTGCGGATCTATGCGAAGCTCGATGACGAAGCAATCGTCAACCATATGCTTGATGTGTGCTTTGGTGGCATCGGCGTCAAATAGTCCTGGGCTGGCGTGTGGTTGTCGCTTGCCGACCCATTGCGGCCAGTCGACTTAGTGCTAAGTCTCGGGCCGCTTTCAAGCTAAAGCGGACGCTCATCTAGACGCAGGCTTGGCGACGACCGTGTCCGGAAGCCGGCGATAAATTTCTGAGCAAAGTTAATGACGATTGAGCGACCCTTAGCTGCGGTTGGTGCCTTCGCAAATGCCCGATGTTGGAATGTGGACCTTGTTCGTGCTGCGAACAGGCGAGGGAACCAACGGAGCTGAATATGAACGGGTCGCGCCAAATGAACTGCGGATGCCGCCACCTATCGCGCTACGGGATTCGGTCGTGGTGTTTCGCAGTCCATTGCAGGCGGCAGTTGGACTGCGGCAGTGTTTGGGACTGGGGACGTCCATGACACGCGTACCAGTAATTCTTCTGTTCACCCCGGCGTTAGCTGTGAGAATCATGGCGTTCCCGCCGTTGAAGAGTCAGCCTAGCAACTGGTCTAGGCTGGCTTGTTTATGAGGTTTACACCAACGGGACTTGTTGCCCAGTGCATGTCCGGCAGCGCTGTCACGCAGCGGCCCGCGCAGCCGTTTCCGGAGTTCCACCGGCTAGTGCCGCCGGGACTGCAGGCGCACTATCACGTACCAGTACGACCGGTATCGGGCAATCTCGAGCCAGGCTTTCCGCAACGCTACCCAGCAGCATGCGCTTCAAGCCATGCCGGCCATGTGTGCCGATGACGACGATATCTGCACCGCAATCACGCGCATACTCATTGACCCGATCGGCCACGTTTCCCATGGTCGCGAGGTCGTCGATCAGGGTCTCATGATGCTGCAATCCCGCAGCCTCGGCCGCTGCGCCGCCTTCCTGAAGAATGGACTCTCCACCGGCAATGAGCTGTGGCCGAAAGTCCCCAAAGTCGCCATAGCCGAAGTCATACTGCAGGAAGCTGTAATCGATGACGTGCAGAATCTCGAGTTTCGCGTGACATGCCTTGGCGAGGCTGAGCGCTTCATTCAGGGCGCGGCGCGCGCATGGGCTATCGTCGATGGCGACAAGAATGTGCTGATGCATGATTGATTTCCTCTTGATGGAGAGCGCGACCGTACCGCGGCCTGCGGACCGGGAATGATTGGCTTCAGCGGGCGTCAAGCGCTTCCCGGTTCAGCAGGATGATCTGCTTGCCATTGACGCGAATGAGACCTTCCTGCTGGAACCGGGACAAGGTGCGGCTGACCGTTTCCAGCGTGATGCCCAGGTGGCTGCCAATGTCCTCCCTTGTCATGCGCAGACTGAATTCCAGCGGAGAATAGCCGCGGCGTCCGAGCCGGTCCGAGACATTGAGGAGGAAGGAAGCGACGCGCTGGTCTGCGGTGAGGTTGCCGAGCAGCACCATCTGTCCGGTCTCCCGCACGATTTCCGCACTCATGATCCGGTGAACGTGCTGCTGCAGGGACTTGATCTCCCGGCAAAGTGCTTCCAGCAAGTGGAACGGAATCACGCATACGGTGCTGTCCTCGAGGGCGATTGCATCGCATGAATGCGACTCCGTGGCAATGCCGTCAAGGCCAAGTGTTTCACCGGGTAGGAAGAAGCCTGATACATACTCCCGCCCGCTCTGATGGGCCACGACGGTCTTGAACGAGCCTGAGCGCAATGCATAGATGTTCTGGAACAGGTCTCCGGTGCTGTAGAGCAGTTGACCCTGTTTCACCATGCGCCAGTTGCGCACCGCCGTGCCCAGGCGCTCGACATCCGTCTGATCCAGATTGGATGCCATGCAAAGATGCCGCAGCATGCAGGTGGAACATTGGCCGGTTGCTGCCGACGGCTTGCCCGGGGTCGAGTGCGAATGCGCTGTCCGGGTCTGGGGGGCGTCATCGATCGTCGGTTCATCCGATGTGGATAGGCCAGCTTCGAACATCATTGTCTCCTTGCCAGCGACAGGCTGGCGTACAGCGGGTTCGCGCGTCTGATGCGCGCTTGCGCCGCCAGGTTACAGCTCCCGTTTTTGCCGAACCGCGTCCGCCATCGTCAGCAGCAGGGCGCGCAGTTCCCTAACCTCGAGAGTCTTGTCAAAGCAGTAGTTGGCTCCCGCCAGCAGACATGCGCGACGCATCTGTGGTGTCCCTTCGTTGGCGAGTACAATCAGCGTGCTATCCGGCAATGCCCCCGCTAGCGAACGAATCCGCGTCAGGGAATCGCCTTCTAGCGCGTTCAGCCCGATCAGGACGACATCTGGCCGCAGCTCCATGAGTTGAGGCACATCGGCTTCCGCGCCGGTCCCCGCGCCCGTCACGCACAGGCCATCAAGGGTCTTCAGCATCTGCAGTTGCCGCTTGCGGACGGCCGGCGTTCGTTCAATCAGATACGTGGTAAGGCTGGTAGTTTCGGTGCATAGCGTCATGAGTTCAGTATCGTGGCCGCCTTGTTCCTGCGAAAGCAGGCGACGCTGAGAATCTCGTCAGTGATGGAGGCAGTTCTGTCAGTCTTCCCTGACGGACTTCCGGGGTTGAGGGAAGCCATGCAATCCCGCTGCCACCATGCATCGTTGCCTTGATGCAGAACAACCTGGGAGCGCACGCGAGTGCCAAGCTGGAGATCATCAGTTTGAGGCGTTTTGCCCGCATTCTGCCGAGAGGAGACTGAGATGAATGTCGAGGAAGCATTGTCTCGCCGGGCGGCGCGCATCCCATTTTTTTGCAGTGTGCGGAAGGCGGCAACGCCGCGTTTCCTGTGAAGCGACTAGGTGCAGGGCAGGAGGTCGCCTGCCAGAATCCGCTCCGGGAGTGAAGTATGCGACCCGAAGTTCCCGGTCCCTCTCATCCCAGGCTTGCCGCATCCGGAAGGCTGGTTGCCGTCGCGGGCATCCTGCTGCTGGCCTACAAGCTCCTGGTCAACGATCGCGCCAAGTTCAGCGGTTTGCTGGTGGGCCTTACGTTCTCGGTGTTCCTGATGATCGAGATGACTTCGCTGTTCGCGGGCGTGCTGAACCGCTCGTCGTCGACGGTGTTCAACATCGGCGCCAGCATTTGGATCATGGACCCGGCCGTCAACACGGTTGCCAACACGATCGGCATGCCGGACTACGTGCTCGACGCCGTACGCAGCATCGACGGCGTGCGTTTTGCCGTGCCGCTGTACTCGGGCGGGGCACTCGTGCGGCTCCGGAGCGGTACCTATCAGCCCGTCACCGTGATCGGCATCGATGACACCAGCCTGTTCGGCCGGCCCAGCGTCATTCGGGGCAGCATCGAGGACCTGTTTGCCGAAAACGCCTTTCTGGTCGTCAAAGACGCCGAGTATTCGAAGCTGGAGAATCCCGGCGTCGGCACGGATTTCGAGATCAACGACCATCGTGGCGTGATTGTCGGCATTGCCGAGGTGTCGACCAGCGGGCTGTTTGGCATCCCGACGCTTTACACGACCTACCAGCGTGCAATCCAGTACCTGCCGACCACTCGCTACACGATCTCGTACATCTTGGTGGAACCGAAATCCCCGGCGGACACCGTGCGCATCCAGCGCGCGGTGAACCGACTCGGCTACCTGGCGCTGACGAAGGAGCAGTTCGTCGCACGGATTTCGGACTTCTACAAGTACCAGACGGGACTGGGTACCAACATCCTGCTGATGACCGTCATCAGCTTCATTGTCGGCCTGTCGATCTCCGGGCAGACCTTCTACACGTTCATCGTGGAGAACCTGGACAAGTTCGGTGCGCTCAAGGCAATCGGTGCCAAGGGGCACGAGTTGGTGACGATGATCCTGTTCCAGGCGACATTCGTGGCGTTGACGGGATACGGACTGGGCATCGGCCTGTGCGCGATCCTGATTGCGCTGGCGCGGCTGAAGATCCCCGACTACGCCGCGGTGATCACCTTCTACAACCTGGGGCTGGCGCTGGCCATGGTGATCGTGATTGCCGGGTTCTCCGGCTATATCGGTGTGCGCAAGGTGTTGCGCATCGACCCGTTCGACATCTTCCGGGGGTGATCATGTCGGACGTTGCGATCTCCGCACATGGCATCGAAAAATGGTTTGGCGAGGGCGAGGCCCGCACCCATGCGCTGCGCAATGTCAGTTTTGATGCGTATTTTGGTGAGATGCTGTTTATCGTCGGACCGTCCGGAAGCGGCAAGACCACGCTCCTGAGCGTCATTTCAGGCATCCTGCGCCCCGACGATGGGCGCGTGATCATCGACGGCGTCGATGTCTGGCACCTCGATGACGACGAACTGGCTGCCTTTCGGCTGGCCAAGATCGGGTTCGTGTTCCAGGACTATCACCTGTTTCCGCGCCTGACGACACTGGAGAACATTGCCATTCCGCTGGTCCTGCGCCGGTATGACTGGCATGAGGCGCAGGCGGAGGCGCGGAAGTATCTCCGGATCGTCGGGCTGGAGAACCGGGCACAACTGCCGCCGGTCAAGCTCAGCGGTGGCGAGCAGCAGCGTGTCGCCATCGCACGGGCCATCGTCAGCCAGCCCGACATCCTGATCCTGGATGAACCCACCGCCTCGCTCGATGGCGAAACCGGTCGCATGATCATGGCCCAAGTAGTCTATTTGGATGATGCGCACGTCACGGGCAAATGCCATCCTTCCCAATGAATGCTGCACGTTGAGTCAATGTTCGTTCTGCCGCGACCTCCTCTGGCCCGCGGCTTTTTTTTTGCCGTCCCTTCGGCTTCCACCTGCAGACCTTTGCCCCAGCCCCGTTGTGAGCCCAAATCGCCT